>Ga0179593_1782647_pt1 | contig 32592 bp, 41 predicted proteins | sample CZODoug2_1_08_16_FD_185931 | JGI IMG/M metagenome (GOLD analysis project Ga0179593, IMG submission 185931) | Vadose zone soil fungal communities from Angelo Coast Range Reserve, California, USA - CZODoug2_1_08_16fungal (PacBio error correction) | ecosystem: Environmental > Terrestrial > Soil >...
GGGAATGGTTTTGGGACCCTGGGCCATTTTGACCTTATCGCAAGGGGAAGGGCGTTTCGTACTAAAGAAAAGAGCCTTCAGGAAGTAACGGGAACAAAGATGGCGAAGTCACCGGCGGCCAAGGGGGGACAGCGCAATGGGTCAAGTGGGCAAAACCATGATCTGGAGGGGGGATTGAAGAAAGGAAGACGATGAAACAAGGCAAGGAACATCCACGGACGGAAAGAGTCGCATCCGGGGCGGCCCTCTCTTTCCGGTCCCGCACGACCCCCGGCCGGCGGGAACGACGCGCTGAAGGACACGGGGAGCCCAAGGGCCAGAGACGTGCAAAAGAAGACGGTATCCATCGCGGAGGAGAGGAGTCGTTCTGCAAAACGTCGGACTCCAATCTCCTCGAGAGGAGGAAAAAACCGATACGCCGCAAGAAACAGAAATCAATCGAAAACAGAGTCACTGCAAGGTAGGAAATCCTGCGCCGGAAGGGAATCTCTCGCCGAAGAAGTCGGCCGCCTTCTCCCCGACGAGGATGTTCGCCTCGGGGGAAAGAAGGACAGTTCGAGCTTCTGCGAGAAAGCTCTGGAAGGGGGGAAAGGCAGACCTCGTCCGAAGCATACTTTCGCAAACTCCCGGCCCGTCAAGCGCCGTACCAGCCGAAAACAGGGGAACGGAGAAGCCGCTGAAGTAAAGGGAAGTTCCAAGAAGAGCCCGAGTACGAAAGGGTCTTATAATACTCGAGCAATGGCCGTCAAAAAGTCTGGCAAGGAAGACAAGGGGGAAAAAGCCATCTCGAACGGCGATGCCTCGCCGCCACTCTCACCCACGGCAGACACATTTCAAACAGCAGAAATGACCGACTGGGAAGCACAGAAGTGTAGGACGCGCGTGTGGGAAAGAGAAGGACCATGACGGAGAAAAAAGCAACATAAAGCATCGCCTTTTCAAGGTCTGACGAGAAGGACGGACTACCTTTGAGAAGAAAAAGAAAGACGCTGCCCAAAGTCGAGCAAAACGGAAGACGGCTTTCAACAGCTCCGAGTGGGGGACAAGGAACTGAACGTAAAAAATTATCTGGTGGGATGCGCGTAGTATGTTTAGCGGGTTAAGCACGCTAGCTTTTACGTCGAAGGGGAAGGCGACCAGCACGGAGAGGAGAGGGGCATGTAAAGAAGTTCCAAATATATCGAACAAAGACAAGAGAGATATCTCGGCAAGGACCGGCTGGACTTCCACGAAGAGGAAGAAATCGCCGTAAGGAGGAATCGGGAAAAGGAATGTCCCCGCGATAGGAGCTTAGCAAGAAGCGCAAAGGCAGCACGCCCCTCCTTGGTGTAAGATCTCCAGGGGAGCCACACCCTACGCTGGGAGGCAGAAGGCCGTAGAAGGGATGTCCTTGCCAGGGGGAAAAAAATGGTCGGCACGGCAAGGCCGCCCTTCTTGGGAGAAACGCGACGTAGAGAGGGCAGAGTCCGACCGGGGAAGAGAAAGAGCCAGGGAAGGGGAGAGTACAGGGGGTACGAACAGAAGCAGTCTTTCACGCTGTTAGGAAAGGGGTCCTGGCGCGGTGATATGGGAAGCACGAAAGGGCGGCCGGGGCAAGAGGAAGGAAAAGGGGCCGCGCCTGGAGGGGAAGCTTGCGGGAGCGTGGACTCAGCCACTTCAACGGGCTCAGAGGAACGGAAAGAATGAGGGCAGGAGGCTCAAGGCCACGCGAAAGCAGGGAGGGGGGAGAAACCAAAAAGAAAAAAAAAGAAGGATCGAGGGGAACTCGCCCAGAGGCTGATAGGTCAACACTTGACCGCCAAGAGGTTTCCTCCTCGGGGCAGAGAGATAATGCTGCTCGTCTTCTACAAAGGAAAAGAAAAAAGTCGGAAAAGCTTGGGTCGTCTGATACTAAAAGGCGAGGTTTAGAAGGCCTGGTCACGACAGGGTTATCCCGAGTGAGGTACCTGGTCGCGAAGGCATGGAGTAAAGAAACAGAAACGTGAAGAAAAAGCATCGCTGATTTAAAGGAAGGGCAAGGAAAAAAAAACTGCGCTGGGGGGTAAGATCAACGCGAACCCGGCCTCCTAATACAAAGTCAAGGAGGGGCCGCCAACAGGAGAAAGGAGGAAGTTTACTGACGGCATCTGGACGTATCGGGGGGAACCATCCCCATCCTCAAAGGTAACATTACAAACTTTTTACAAAGGGCCTGAGAGCCTTGGCTTGCCTAGGGGCTAAAAGACATCCATTGTGTTCAAGGAGAAAAAAAAAGAAGGGAGGGACATAAGAAAGTAAGAACAAGGAAGTTTCAAAAAAGGAGTCCAAGACAAACACCGAAGGATCAGGGCAGAGAGGATAGGAAAAGAAAACTGTAATTCGTTCTCTCGCATATCGAGTGGGAAACAACGAACTGTACACCAACGAAAAGATCCAAGAAGCCTCAGAGACAGTTTCACGCGCTAGCCTCATAAGAGGATTCCGAGAAATAAGCAGCCTGATCTCCTGAAGAGGAGGGGGGGTTTCGCTCGAAAACATCAAGGAGGTCAGTATAACGTAAGAACCTGGAAAAACCATGAAAGGGCAGGGAGGAACAAAGAGCGGCCTCTCTAAAACGTCAAGGGAGAAAGATTTTCCGAACGGAGGGCCGCCAGTTTTCATTCGAGAGGCATCTCTTTGGAGGGAAAAGACTCGGGATAAAGGACTTAGAGGGACGAAAAAAGAAACTCGTCAGTTAGGAAGTGAATCAAAAAGACGCCGCATAAAAGGGGGGTTGCAAAAAAACCTGGAAAAAATTGAACACGCTTTGAAAGAGAGAGGCTTCGAGGGAACCTCTCATCGGGGTTGGAAAAAGGTGGCAGGTCATGAGAACGGGAGGGGACCCGGGAAAGTGGAGGGGGGGACTCTAGGGGTCTCTGGTAGTAAAACCTTTCAGGAAAATAAAAAAAGGTGAACCGGTGGATTCCGATCGAGTCAAAATTTGGCCAGCATTGGAAGGGGGGCCGGGGGAGATTCGAGAGAGGAAAGAGGGGTAAAAGGGATGCTCAAAGGGAGGGGACCATTCAGTAAAAAAAAAAAAAATTGGGAAGAGAACTGATGAGGAGGTTATAAGAAAAAATCAAGAGCAACTCCTTGATCCAGGGAGAGAGGAAAGGACTCTTAAAAAACGGGAATGAAGAGGCCAGCGGTACAGGGGGGGAACCTTAGGAAAAGTGAGTAAGACAGCAAAGAAAAAAAAAAAAACCTAGACTTTCCTACGGAGTGAGCGAGCTCTCAAAACAACGGAGAAAGAGATGATCTTCTGAGGAAGAGAAAACTCCCGAGTGGAAACAGAGAGGGCTTTGATAAAATCACTCAAGGAGGGGTGGGGGGGGGGGGGGGTGTGGGGGGGGGGGGGGGGGGGGGGGGGGGTGGTTGTGGTGTTGGACCGCTCAAGTTCTTCCCGCCTAAACACTTGGACCCGTAAAAAAGGTCTCCCAGGGACTCATACCCTCCCGCCCTTACTTCTCCCTTCCAAAACAACCCCCCCTAAAAAATTGCCGGAAAAACTGTAAAGCGCGCGAAACTGGAAAGGAGACTAGAAAAGGGCGAGAAAAAAAAAAAAAAAAAAAGGCCACGGCAAAGGAAAAAGGGACGAAGAAAAGGAAGGACGCAAAGGGAGGGATGTCGTACGAGTCACAAGAGGAAGAGAGGGGGGTTGGTAAAATGAGAAAGGAAAATCCAGCAAAAAACACCCAAAAAAGGCCAGCTTAGAAAAACGCCAACAAGAAGACTGCGAGGGTTGGAGGAAAAAAGTAAGAAAAAAAAATCTTACAGAGGGGGGAGCGCACGGGAAAAGTCCAACATGGGGGGGGGAGATCGAGGCGGGCGTGAGGTTCGACCGGAAGCCGCCAAAGGGGGGACGGTTAGAAAAACATTCAAAAGGCAAGAATCCCAGAGTCCCTCGAGAAGAGAGTCCGACTCGCTGGAACCGAAAAACTGAGAAAAGGAAAAGAGGCCTGCGAAAAGAACCAGAAATTCAGAAAGTGTCCTGGGAAAAAAAACCTTTTGAGCAAAAGAGATGAAGAAAAAAGCACGGGCAAACGGGGAATCACAAAGAGGAAGCTGGAAGATATGTCTGCAGGAAAGTGACCCGTAGAAGAAAGCAGGAAGAACCGTAACGATAGTTGGGACCGAAAAGAGGCGCCCCAACGAACAGCTATCTCCGACTTGATTTCAACAAAAAGTTGAAAGGCCCGACGCGTTGCCTGGGGGGGAAAGGGCCTTCACATGAAAAGGTAGCAAAAGAGGGAGGAAATACTGCTAAAAGGAAAAACTTGGAGGGACCCAAACTGGGGCCCGGAAAGGTCCAGGGGGAAATTCCACACATTCGGGGAGGAGGATTGCTGCAAGGACGAAGGCCAGAAGTGGAAGAGAAAAAAGAACACGTCCCGGTAGAGCTCAAAAGGCGCAGCTTGCCTGAGAAAGGAGAGGACAAAAGGAAATCTCTGAGAAAAAAAGAACAGTACAAGGGGTCCGTACGGACAAGACGCTCTCGAGATTGGGAGGGAATCACCTGAGGAGGGGAGACCATCGCCGCGATTTTAGAGAAGAACCAACACAAGAGACCGTCTCCGAAAAGACTTCAGGAGGTCCTGAAAAGGGAGAAAAGAGATTTCCCTCAAAGCATATGGTTCTCTCATCGAGAAAGAGAAAACAACAAAAAAAGGGGGAAGTGGCAAGAAAAAAAAACATACGGAGCACAAGCTTTCTCCAAAAAATTGGAGCTAAAAAAAAACAGAGGCCGGAAAAAAAAGAAGACTTGAAGAGACGCTCGCAGCGGCTGGCCATGAAAAAGGCCGACCTGCAGAGGAGGGACCTGAAGAAGAGGGCAGAGCCTCCAAAAAAACCCTAAAAAAAAACAGGCACGAAGGCAATGAAAAAGTGTAACCTGAAGGTCCCGTAGGAGAAGGTTCAGAAAAACCCGCAAAAGGGTCAACAACCAAGGAAAAGGATCCCATGGAAATCCACCCCGCATAGAAGAGGGGGGGAAAAGGCTCGAACCCACGATTGGGGTAGCCAGCAACTTAGAGAAAAAAATGCTTTAGTAGGATTGGTGCTTGAAGGTAGCAAAACCGGGCGGGAAAAGGGATCAGAAATTCGAAACCAAAAGGAAAAAAGAAGATTGGAACAGGGCAGAACCGCAGCTAAAAAAAAAAAGAGGAAAAAAGGGGGAAGGTGACCTGATGAAAAAAATAGGAATAAGCGAAGGGTCTATACAACAGGCAGGAAAAGGAATCAGAGAGCTACCAATCCGCAATAAAAAAAACGAAACACGGTGTAAAGAAAAGGTGAGTGGAGGGCAAACTCTTCTCAATTGGAAAAAAAAAGGCTCCTAAAGGGTGCAGCGGAAGGGGGAGGAAAGCACCGCGAGCGCCTGAGTCGTCACCAGAGGAAGATTCAAAAGCGAAAGAATCGTAAACTTCCATGAGAAAAACCCTTGAAAAAAGGTCATGAAGGGCCCTGTGTGAAAACGTAGTGACTTAAGATTCCAGGAGGGCTTAATAAAGAAAAAAAGTTACGTAAGGAAAAAGATCCACTGAGACTCTAGATAGAAAAAAAGGATAGGCACAAGAGAGGCTTCTCAAAAGGGCTGCGGAAGAGAGAGTCTGAGAAAAAAAAAAAAAAAAGGACGCCATTAGGAGACCTGTGGGGAAAAAAGAGCGGTTTTCCTAAGAATAAGAGAAAGAAAACCTCTGCAAGGGGGGACCTCGTGAAAATAACATAGTCAAGAAAGAAGAAGGGAAAAAAAGGTCTGTGATTGAATTCCTGAGGGGAAATGGTGAGGCGTAGAGGGGAAATTTAGCAAAACCGGGAAACCCTCCTAAAGAAAAGGATCGGCTGGGAAAGTCTGGGAAAAGGGGAGCTCCCTTAAAAAAGAAAAAAAAGAGTTGTCAACCGAAGAGAAGCACACCGAAAAGAAAGAGGGGGTCCGGAGAAAAAAGCTCATACGGGAACAAGTTGGAAAGTGGTCGGGAAGAAAAAAACAAGAAAGCTGAAGAATGCTAAAAAATAAAGGGGGGGGAATTCAAAGTCAATATTGAAAAAGGAGAGGAGTTTCAAATGAAACCCATGAACAACAGGATGAGCATCAAAAGCTAAAAAGAGTAGGGGGGGGGGGGGCGGGGAGAGCATAAGGGAACCACAACACAAAAGTTAAAAGGCCTAAAAGAAAACCCGGGAAATGGAGAAAAAAAAAGAAACAATACTAATGAAAAAAGACTGGAAACGAGAGGGAAAAGAGGGGGGAAAAGGGGGGAGAGCTGGAAGGAAGGAAATCTCGGATCTTGGAAACGAGCTGGAGGAGGGGCCCAGAGACTCCCGAAAAAGAAAGGAGGGCACTGGGAAGGCCTAAAGAGAGGAAAAGAAAGGTTCAGGAGCGCAGGAGGGATTAAAGAAGGGGCTGAGCAGAACACCTCAAACGAGGAGTGCTTATTTTCAAAAAGCCGACTCGGAAAAGGATAGACCCATGGGACACAAAGGGATGATCGAGGAAAAAGCGCTGTGTCTTGCTCAGAGAGGGAAAGGAAGGGTCATTTAAGAAAGAAAATTAGGAAAGAAAGGGCATTTGCGGGGAGGGAGATTTGGGAGAAAGAGAGGGGGTGTCAAGCGGTCGTGGAAATCCTTTCAGAAAAGGGGGGGGGCTCTTAAGCTACCAGCAAGATGAATGCCGAGGAGAAAAAAGGTCCATCAGGGAAGAAGACCTTTGGGCCGGGGGGATCTATCCGGGCCAAGGTAGGCACCTAGGAATCTTCTTTTCTTCAGGGACGGAATGGCATGGATCCTGTAAAGAAGGGGAGACAAGAAACTCCTTGAGGGAAAACGATGGAAAACGGTAAAGAATTCGCCAGGAAGCAGAAAAAAACGGCCGAAGCATCCCGGCACCTCGAAAAAAAAAGACAGCGATCTCACAAAAACAACGGAGGAGAGAAGATTTGCACAAAAAGGCTAGGGTGGGAAAGTCTAATCCGGGAAAGCGGAAAGTAGGAAAGGACAATTGAAGGAACCTGGGATCCGGAAAGCTCCAGGAAGGGAGGACACGCAAACGTCCAGAAAAAATGGCCTAAGGGGACTAAAGACCTGATACTGGGAAGAAAAAGATTTTCGAAAATCCTAAGGGAAAAAGCCTGGGAGGGCAAAAATATGAGAAGGAATCAGAAAAAACATATGCATGAGAGATAAACCAAATCAGAGGAAGAAGCAAAAAGGAAATTTCCAGAAAACGGAAAGAAGGTCACTTAAAAGAAAAGATACACTCCAAGGAGAAATCACCGTCGCAGGAAGTACCAGGAAAAAAAAGTGCTGAGAGGGGGTTCTGATCCATCGTAAACGTTCCAAAAGGAAGGCCCTCGCAGTCATCAGCCGCGATCCAAAAATGCAAAGGAGAAAAAGGAATCGGAAAAAACTTAAAGAAAAAGAGTAGTGGCCAGAGAAAGAGTCGGAACTTAAAGTTTGCCTGAAAAAAAGGAAAGACGGATTCAAGACTCCTAACAAAGGATACGAAACGTAAAGGAAGGTTTTCAGGGCAGAGGAGGAATAAACTATCAAGAAAAAAGGAAAAGATGGCCCGAATGACGGAAAGGGGGGGGGCATCGTCTGAAAGAAAAAAGGGCTCCATCGCGCCTCACCAGAGTCTAGCAGAAAAGGGGTTGAAAGTTTAAATTGGAGAAAGTTTACAAAAAGAAGACGAGGAACACAGGGAAGAAAGGCCAGAATCGCAAGAACACTGGACGCATGATGAGTGGCCCAGGTACCGTACGGAAAAAAGTCGCCAGAGGACAAGAAAAAAGATCGGAAAATAGCTGAAGGGAAAAAGCTCATCGGGGAAGGCCCGTCTGGAAAAGCTTTAGTCTACTTCCCGTTCAAAATGTTCCGGAGGTCGCGTCCTGGGGGCTGGGAGGGGATAGGAACTTCAAAAAGAGTCACGAACCAGAGGCCTCCATCAAGCTGCAGGAATATACTGGCATTTAAGGCCTTCCGGTAGAAGACAATCTAAGACCTAGTTCTAGAGAATCTATCAGACTTCTGAGGAAGCAACAAAACTCCTGGAAGGGTCCAGGGAAAAAAAGATTCCTCATGGATCTAGATTCAAGGAGAAAGGGCGAACAGAAAAGGAATCTGGAGGAACCTGGACTAAAGAGGGGACTAGATATATTAGGAAGAAGGAAAAGGTCACAGAGCCACTACCAAGGACCCTGAAGTCTTAAGGGATCGCCGGAGCCCCTAAAGGGAAAGCTTAAATGACCAGAAAAACGCGGAAAAACCTTGAGAAAACACGCGGAAAGAGTAGGGGATATGGAAGGAAAAGGGAAGCCAGACGACACGGAAAGGCAAAGGGAGGGAGCAGGTGAAGACCAGGTGGACAACTCCCAAAAAAGGCTAGGCAGGAAACTGCCAACCAAAGTTTTGCAACAGATCACCGGCACAATGACAGTAGAATGGCGAAAGAGGTATCAAAAAACTTGAAAAGACCGGTTAAAGAAAGCTCTTGAAGAGGAAATGGAAAAGACTGGTCCATCAAACGATCCTCGATCTCGGATTAGGAAAGGGGAGAAAATGCGGTACATCAGGAATCGAAGAAACCGCATGTTCTAAAAAGAAAAACCTACGAACGCACGACACCCAAGATCAGGAGGAAAAAAGCCGTGAGCGTTGCCCAAGCCGGGGGGGGGAGAACTTTCAGAAACTTTGGACTTTGGTCGTCCACAAAAAGAAGCTGGGAAAGAGAACTTCTCGGAAGAGCCTGTACCTCGAGAGAAGGCTTCCAGGTAAACAGAAAAGAGGAACCTTGACAAAGGAAGAAAGGAGAGGGCTTTGAAAGTGAGATCTGGGGAAAAGGAACGCGGCCGGAAAAAGTGGAAGAAATGACGGCCAGAGGGGAGGGATCGGCCGCTCGTACGGGCACCTGGCCCCGTCTATTAGAAAATCAAGGATTGGTCTGAAGAGCTTACGGCCAGGAAAAGAAGACTCAAAGAGGTCCGGGAGGACCACTAGTTGTGCCGCCTATAGGTCTTCTGAGTCTCCAGACTATGGAAACAGGAAAAAGCTACCTGCAGAATTATTCCGAGGGAGTCGTAATGCGACAATCTCGGGGGGGTTCCCGAAGTTGGGATCACTGATGGAAAAGAAGAAGAGAGCGAAAAAAATCCGTGCCAGGATCCGCGACGAGAGGGGTGATGAAAAGAAAAAAAGAGAATCGAGGGAGTAGCAAAAAAAATTCAGAAAGGTAGAGAGGAGGAACCCAAAACTGTGTAATGCCCCCTTGGAGATGGTAAAAAGGGCAGGACTAGCCCCGTCTAATTATTACGGAAAAGTAAAAATGGGGAGGAAGAATGGGGAAGGGGGGACACACCCAGGAGAAGCTAGAAAAAAAATCATTGCGGAAAATGTCGTGAGGCATACTTGGAAAACGCCTTGAAAGGGGGGGGGGGACCAAGAGAGAAAACCGTCTTGTCTATAGGAAAAGGGCCATCTAAGAAAAGGAATACATCGGAAAGGGTCACGGGAGAAGGGGCATCCTCATAAAAAACAACGGGGAAGGACAGCATTATCAATCTCCTTGAAGAGGGGAAAGGGGGGAGGAGACCATCATCCTTGAGGTGCCGCTCTTGAAAGGAAAGAGATCGATGAAAAAAGAGATACTCCCTGAAGCCCAAGAGGACCATTGAGAAAGACTCTCTATGAAAGCCCTTTTCGCGGAAAATCAGAGCGGACTTTGAAAGAGATTTAACAGAAGAGAGTTACCTTTGGGAAGGGCTTTGACGGGTCTTGATGCTGGCAAGTTCCGGGAAGGCTAAGCCGTTCGTTTCATAAAGGGCTCCATCAAAGGGAAGAGACAAACTTGGATTAGAGGGGAGGTCATCGGGGGGGGTGTGAAAATAACCAGCCTTGTGTTCCTTGGAGGGGAGAGTCCAACGGGGAAAAGCTGGTGGGGAACGTTAAGAGAATCTTGAAAAAAAATGAGAAAGGCGTCGGCGTGAGAGCGGAGGGAGAAGGGGATATCACCCAGCAAGCCGTCCATCTGACGCAGAGCACCTAGGAGATCATGAAGGAGTCCCACGTGTACGGCCACCGGGGGAAAGAGGGCTGTGCCTCCCGAGGGAAATGAATCAAAAACGTGTGGGTTGCCCGAAAAGTCCTCAGAAGAGCTTGCACCATAACGGGGAAGCTAACTAAAACAACGGATTGAGCTTCGGGAGGAGGGGAAGAGACATGAACATGTGCGGGTTCTGAAAACCCCAAAAGGAAGAAGGAGGCAAGTTCCGAAAGCCTGAAAAGGAAGGAATTATCTACGAAAAATCGAAGTCTGGGTTAAAAAGCCGAGAAGGGAAAACGTCCCGGAAGAAAAAAAAAAGGGAAATGTCACAGAGCTCAACCGATCTGGAACGGGGAGGAAAAGAACCCTATGGGAAAAGGGCCGAAGGGGGACGAATCTGTGCAGAAGATACGAGGACTAGAGGGAAGGAGGGAGAGGAAAAAAAAAAATGATTGGGGCCGCGAACCGACCGGAATCCACCAAAAAGTATAACCGGAACAAAATTCCCACCAATAAGCGTGAACCTAAAGAAGGGGACGATCAAAGCACGCAGATCAACGAAAAAAGCTAGGCGAGTCGGGGCCCTCCGGGGAAGTGCGGGGAGGGGAGGGGAAAAAAGGAAGAATGGAACACCAAGGCGCATCAGCAGAAAAAGGGCCCTCGCAAAAAAGGGAATCTCGTCAACATAGGAGCACCCTCGGAGGAGGCCCTGAGGAGAAATTGCCGGAAAGACAAAACTGGGCTGCGTCCGAGAGAAAAAGGGATAGGAAAGGACGTGACGCGGCAGCGATAAAATTAAGTGGCGCGCAAAGCGTGAAATCCCGAAAGGACCTTCAGAGGGGGGGGTACAAGAAAAGACGGAGAGACCCGAAAGGAGAGGGCCAGAAAAAGATCTTAGGAGACTGTATGGTTGTGAAAACTTTTGTAAAGAGTATCGTATCGAAATTAACACCGGGGAAAAGAACAAAAGAAAAAGAGGGTGTCAAAAGGAACACCTCTTGAGGGAGGGCAAGAAAGGAAAAATCCGATGAGGGCTGCTCAAAGCCTTTTTCGGACTATCGAGAAAATCTACCAAGAGCGCCTTTAGCTGAAAGGGAAGTCCCCGGGGGAAGAAAACAAGCGCTAAAAACGACGGTATCCCTCGCAAGGGTCGGTCTTCGTAGGAGAAGCGATGAAACAAAAAAAACAGCCAAGGAATCATCAAAAAAGGAACGCATTGGCCCCTTCGCAAAAATCCTAAAGCAAGGGATCCGGCGTTAGTCGGTCACAAAAGTCCATGCCCCTTAAAAAGAAGGGCTCGAGGGAAAGAAAAAGGGAAAAGCGGACGAGGGAGCCTCAGAAAGGAGAACTTCGGGAAGGGCAGAATATTCGAAGAAACCATTCAACCGGGGGAAAGAATCTTCAACGGAAGAAAAATCGCACCTGCCGCTGCCGAAAGCTCACAAACAAAACTAACACGAAGTTCAGCAGAAGGGAGCCTGGAAGAAAGAGTTCTATGGAGAGAGGTTCCTCGTGCGATCAAAAAAACCCCAAATCAGGAGAAGAGTGGCAGAATGGAAAAGAAAGCACAGAAAGGCCGCCATTCCAGGCGTGCAGAAGAAATGAAAAGTAAGGTGAGAGGAGGTGCTAACTGGGGAAAAGTATTATCTGGCGGGGCGTAACCTGACTTTGATATTCAAATTGAGGGATAGGGTCGGAAGGTCATCTGAAAGGAACAACAACAACCCGGAAAGAAAAATATAAAGGCGGCTCTCTGAAGAAAAGACTAGAAAGATTCTCCGGCAGAATCGCACCCGGAACGAATCAAGAGGACCAAGGGCTCATCGAAATAGCAACCTCGAAAGAAGTCCTCAAAGGGGCTCAAAAGAAACTACGGGCCTCCATGAGGGGGTGCCGCAGCTGAGCAAAAGATCGACGCAACAGTCCGCGGAGAATCGGCTACTCAAAAAAACTAGTGAGAGGGACAGGAATCCGGCGCTCTTCAAAAAGGGAAAGAAAAGGTTATGAAAGCCTGAGGGCTGCAGCAAGATACTAAAAAATGTTCTGGAAAAGGGAATCAGGAAAAGGTACGGGCAACTAGTAGCGGAAGGGTCCCATGTAATCGGCGAAAAGGGAAGAGTCTACTAAGGAGATGTCCCAAACTGGTTGGAGCTTCTATCGAGCCTTTAAACGATGAGGTGTTTGAGAAATAGATGCGTTACAAATAATAAAGGATCATAACAGGATATTCATGCGGCGGTAACAGGAGGAGACTTTAAATCTTCAGCGAAGGAGAAGCACAAGGGACTCACGTCAGTGAAAGATTAGAAAGGGTGAATACGCGTAAACCAAAAAACTATTTTGCCAAACGACACCTGAGGGCAAAGAAAGAACATCGCAGAAAGTTGCAAAGCACGACTCCAGGAAATCTAGAAAAAAGCTGATGACGGGAAAAAGAGGCCGCGGTAAAAGGCTGCGGTCGAGAGGGTCATCAAAAGAAAAAAGTCTTCGCAAGGTTTGTCAGTGGAGCGCTTCAAAAAAAAGGGTGCTCGACGAAGTGTGGCCAAAAAATTATGCGAAATGTAAAACGTACAAAATTGGGGCACCAGGCAGTATCGAAAAGAAAGGCGGCGGAAGGGGAGTGAGGGAAGATATTGGAACCACCACCCGAGAGTGGTGAGGCCTAAAGTCACAGGATAAAATCTCAAAGAGGAAGGGAAAGCTTCCGAGAGAGGAAATTGTGAAGAAGGCGTTTCTAGACGTATTCAGGAGGGTGGAGGGGGTTCCCCAGAAAGAAGATGAAGAAATTCAACAGCCGCGAGGAACTCAGAAGTCTCCGAAGACCTTCTCGGGTTTAAGGAAAAAAAAAAAAGTTTTGACATAAAGGGGCGAGTGACGCGAGGGAGACTAGCAGTGCTGAAAATAATAAAGTGGCTTGAAAAGCCAAAAAGGGCCAGTGGAGAGAGACCTAAAGAACAAAAAAAGAATTTTTGGTGAAACCCCGGGCTCCTTCCAAAGAAGTTATCTGCGGAAGGAAGATCGTTGAAAACTCTGGAGGGGAAGGGAGCCGTGTTTCTCCAAAAGACAGGGAGTTCTAGGACGTTGTCAAATGGTAAGGGGAAGGGGAGTGGCAGGGGCGAAGGTATGTTTGCGAGAAAGAAGTGATAAAGGGAAGGAAGGACATCGGTCGAAAAGGCCATCAAGGAGGTTCTCGAAGCGCACGGGGCGAGTTGTAGGGGAGAAAATATAAGGAAGAAGGCACCTCGCCGACCGGGTATCAAAGAGTGCTTGGAGGAGATCCCAACCGTACCAAGGAAAAATTCCGCTGGGGAAAAGGGGGAACTCGTCCATAGACGAACGTCGTTGCGGGGAAGGAAGGGAGAAACCTCAACGCGAAGCCCGGTCACCTCGCCGTCCTAAAAGGGTCAAGAGAAAAGAGAAGCGACACAAAAGTGAGTAAAGAACTTCAGGAGACGGGGGGACGTCAAAAGGAGCAAAACGAAAAAAAAAGTACCAGGGAAAGCAACTTGGGGGAAAATTGGAGAAAGGAACTGGCCTGACCGAAAGCCAGGCCGAGAAATCCTACCGCAGGGAAAGGATACGAAAAAAAGCAGGTGCAACGCAGGCGGAAAAGAACGCCCAAAAGGAAAAATGCACAGCTAGACAAAAGGTCCATGGAAAAATGTACTAGGAAATGGCCCGGATAAAAAGGTACTACATCGGATAAGACCGGCACAAAAGGGAACTAAAACAAAAAAAAACAAAACAAAAAAAAAAAAAAAAAAAAAACAAAAAAAAAAACCCAAGAAACCGACCCCCCCAAAACCCCCAAAAAACTTAGAAAAACTGCCCAAAAACGTTAACCTAAACATCACGAAAAAAAAACTCGCGAAAGAATGGCAGCGAACCGGACAAGATCGGCGTCGAGGACTCAAAAAGATAGTGCAGGAGAGAAGATAAGCAGGGGCGCGCCCAGCCAGGCACAGGCTCGAGCGCATGCCCCTTAAAAATCTGAAAAAGACAGGACTCTGATCAAAAAGGGGACGTCTAATGAAGAAGGAACACCTTGGAAAGGGTCAATCTCGGACCCAATGTTGGGGAAAGCCGAAGGAACTGAGAGGAGTGAGGGGAAGAAAAAGAATATCGGCAAAAGTTCCAAATTTCTTCAGAAGAAAAGTCCAACGTAGGCTGAGAGAAATAAAAAAAACAGGTGGGGTTCTATCCCACCGAAAAGAAAGCCTAACGTAAAAGAAGTGTCAGAGCTGAAGCGGCGGGGGAATGTGGGGTGGGGCATTGTTAAACCTGAGGGGGGGGATCAATCAAGTATATGGCGGGAAACACCGTTTTACAGAGAGATTCATTGACACCAGGATCACTAAAAAGGGGGACCGGGGTGTTCAGACCTGAAATGAGATAGGGCGGCCCGATGAGGACGCCGCATACCCTTCCAGAGGAAGAAAACTAATTTCAGGGGGGGGTCCGGAAAGTACAAAACTGTATAAATAGGAGGATTCCATCACAGCGGTCAGCAAGAGGAAGCGATTGTAAAAAAAGCCAATCAAAAAAGGCAAAGCCTTCAGCAAAAAGGGACATTCTCGCGTTCCCGAAGGAAAAGTATGCCAGATTCAACCAAAGCCATGCATATCGAAAGGAAACAGCTCGGTCAAAGAACCTTCCAGACGGAAAACTTTGCAAAGAACACGACAAGAAATGCGGTCACTCCAACAAAAACGACGTGCGAAGCGCCGGCGAAGAAGGGGTGGGAAGAAGGAAGGGGTCTGAAAGCTTAGAAATTCAGGGAAGTCCTAGAATAGGGGGAAAAAATCTTCAGGGGGGAGTACTCCTGCCTCACCCCTCCGAAAAAAAAAAAAGACATCTAGAAGAAAAGCATCAAAAGGGGAGGTACAAAGAGGCGAAAGGGATCGCTGGTAAGGGTCCAGAAAAATCGGGAGTGCCTAAAAAAAACCTTCCATAAAAAAAAAACTCCTTGAAAAGTCGCCGGAGGGGAGAAACTCGAATCCAAAAACAATGATCAGGGTAGTGGAAGGGGGAAACGAAATCGGAGGAACCGAAAAGAACCAGACTTCCGAAAAAAGGTCCGCAAAGTCATCTAGCCACGAAATATAAAAAAACAACTTGAAGAAATTATAGATCATGCTGGAAACGAAGAATCTAAAAAAAAACGCAGAACAGGTAGGGCGAGGTGAAAACTCAGACAAAACTACTCACAAAAAGGGGGGGGTCGTAGAAAAAGCACACCAGAAAGAAGTCCTGAAAAAAAATTTGCGCAGATGGTCAAAGCTGAAGGGGACTCTGGCTAAAGAGCACTACAGGAAGGAAAAGGAGCTAGTGCAGAGTAAGTGCGCTCTAAAAGGTAATCGAGATGAGTTGAACTGGGGGGGGGAAGATGGAAGGAAAAGACGAAGCGCCGAGTTTAAAGGAAGATCCATGACTGAGAAGATTCGGTAGCAGATAAGCAAACTTATAGGATGCTCTAGATGCACCTGCCACTATTATTGGGAAGCTCAACAGGAGGAAAGAAGGGATAAAGCAGGGAGTATAGAAAAGAAACCTCGCGCCAGTCGTACTGGCTTTTGTGAAAAAGGAAGAAAGAGAAAAATCCATGATAGAGGAGAAAGGAAAGGGTCAACCGCGGAGCTTGGAAAAAAAAAAAAATCTAAGGGGGGAAGAAGAGAAGACTTTATGAGGAAAAATCTGGGAGGCTTATCTGAGGTTGGTGCCCGAAGCAGCCCAGAAGAAAAAGGGATTACCGGGGGAAGGTCAACGCAACCTGGGAAAAATAATATAACCGCCTGCAGGTAATAGGAAAATCGGAAAATCGAGAAAACTTTAGAGATAAGGGCAGAAAAAACTTCATCAAGAAAGAATGTTTTCAGGGAGAAGCTTTCTCTTTAACCGAAGTGAAGAAAAAGACATTGGGGAACCCAATGTGAAGAAATGGATCCACTAAAGGGGTTGCTATAAGGGTAATAAAGCGAACACAACGCGGCAACCGCTTCTATTCGAAGAAAGGCAGCCTGAAAAGTCCTTCGGAAAAGTCTGTTCGTGGGAAGGAACCACCACCGAACATCTCCAGGTGAAAAGAGGTTCACGAGGAGAGCCGCATCTAAGATACCGAATCAGCCGGCCGATCTCTGTAGAAGAACGTGAGTGGAAAAGCTCATTAAAAAACGGGGAAAAAAATTCAACTCAGGAAGAAGAGAAGACAAAACGGAACAAGTCCAGAAGAATCGGTAAGAAGGAAAAGGAAGCGCAAGAATGCGCAGGAAGAGGCGGGGGGGGGACTGGACCTTCTGAGGAAATACCCCCGAAAGAGGTCAGGCTGGGTGTAGCCACGGCGTTAGGGAGGAAAAAAACCGAAAGGGTTGGACCGGTTTCAGCGGAGCTGCTCTTCGTAAAAGCATGAGAGAGGAAGGTTGCAGGAAGGGATGGCCAAAAGGAGTGCGAGAAGAGCGGGGGGGACCGCAAGGTAGTAGAAGGGATACCGATTCAAACCTAACATCAGCGAAAAGCATCTTCAAAAGACCCTGGCAGGTGAGAAGATCGCGAGGACCATCTTGGAACCGGGGGACTCGGAAAGGAGTAACGTGGAACGCGAAGGCCTGGCTTCGAAAGTCCAAGAGAGAAGGGACTCATTTCGGAAAAAGGTCCCAGGGGGAAAAAAGAAGCGTCCATCGTAAAAGGAGAATGAAAAAAAGGGCGGGCGGGGGGAAAACGAGGGCAACCGTCTCCCTCCTCGGCATTTGCAAAAGACGATCTCTCATAAAAAGGGAAAGAGATAGATCATCTCCACTACGGGCTGCTAAGAGGGAAGGGGGAGAGTCAAGAAAGAGGCGGCCAGAAAAAGACTAGCATGACCGGAAGTCTCATGATGTTTCAGCGAAAAAAAAACTGGGCCGGAAGGGAAAGAAATCGCCACAACAACGGCGGACGAAGATGATACAGGTGTCACGTAAAAAGGGTCCTTGTAAACCCACCAAAGGAAGAAATGGCGGAAAAGGCCGGAAAAAAAAAAAAGGGACCTGGGAGAGCTAATGGGAAGAGGGGGCTGGGAGACAACATCTTCTACTTGGGAAAGGAAGGACTCCTCGAAGGAAACAAAAAAAGCCACCGGAGTCCATCCAGCCGAAAGCAAGGACGGCCACCAGGAAGTAAAGCTTGGATTGGAAGATCCACTCACGAAGGAAAGAAGTCTCAGAGGTCAACCCTCTGGAGAAATATTTCTGGGAAAAATGGAGAGAAAGAGAACGGGGCGGGAGGTCTCACCCAGGAAAAGTCGTGAGGAAGTTCCACTCGAGTAAACGAAGAACTTTCAGGAAAATTTGAGGACAAGGGGTGAGCCGCCGAAGGAAAAAAGTCTTCCTCGGAAAAGGGGACGCGGACAAAAAAAAATCGGGCGAAAAATTGAGAAAGAGAGAGAAAAACGCCGAACAAAATCACCTAACTGAATCTAAAGCTGAGAAAAAGGCAGCAGAAGAAAGAGTTAAAGCAGGCCCGAGTGATCTGAAACTTTTAGAAGAAAGGCTCTTGGACGTCTTCGAAACAGACAACTTAGCACGGCCGGAAAAGCTCGGAGGTCTACGAGTTGCACAGGGGAAAAGGTTCCTTACAGAGCAAAAAAAGGGGGAATCGGAAATACGATTAAGAACCAGATGGCCTAGAGTCACCGGCAGAAAAGGAATTCAAAACACCAAGGAGGGCGAAGACTACGGCAATGCCGTGCGACTAGAGCAGTCCAAAAAGGCCTCAGAGGAATGTTGTACAAGAGCGACCAAAGGGGATCTCAGGATGAAATCACTGCGGCTTCAAAAGGAAAAGCCTCAAGGGAAAGGCGTTCGGTAGAGGATCACCAACGTTCACTGCAGAGCAGTTGGAGGGAGGGCCATGCACCCCGAAAAAGGTCAGCAAACATAACATTCACTAAAAAACCTCGGAGGTCCGTAAAAGCCCTCTGAAAGAAGAGAACGCAAGGGAGGACCCGAGGCGGAAAAAACATCCAGAATCGTCCCTAAGGGGAGGAGTTCCTCGGGAAAAAGCTTTCGCCGAAAAAATCTTGAAGCGTGCAGACCAAAAAACTATCTATAGAAGGGTACACGAAGCTCAAAAAACGCAAGCGGCCGTCACCAAGAGCCAGGAAACAAATCGCTTAGCTGAAAAAACCGAAAGAACCCATCCGGCCAGACAAAAAAAAAAAGCATTAGCAAAAGCTGCAGAGGGGGGAAGGGACACTATGGAAAAAGGATCCTCGGGGAAAAAAAGAGACTAGCATGCGAAAATGTCGCAGAAACACAGGGGCGGCTATGTCCGTGCCTACAAAATCTCCCAGAAAAAAAAAAGGTGCCCAGTCAAGGGCCACGGAGAAAAAAATTATCGGGGAAGAGTAGTGATGGAGAGCACAACCAGCCGATGATCTCGCGTTACAAGTCGTTACTAACGAGAATCAGGTACTATCGAGAGAAGGGTAAAATAAGGGAAAGATAGAGGATAGTCTGAAGGACCTGCCACGGGAAGGCCTTTGAAGGGGGAATCATTGCCGAAAAGGAATCATAAAAAAAAAAAAATCCGGAAAAAAAAATCAGAAGCATCATTGGGAAAAGAAGGGTCAAAAAACACCCCTCTGCTCGGAAAAGAACCAAGGGGGCTTTGCCGGGAAAAAAGTCGGCACGGCAAAAAAAAGGGTTAAAAAAGAAACTGCTAACCATCCATCGAACCCAAAACTTTGCCGTTACACTCAACGGAAAAAACATCGGCAAGGTGTCTGGATGGAGAGGAATCGTCAGTAGAATTGGAAGGCAACTTGACGAACGCTTGCGGTAGCGTCGGAAGTACTCGAAAAAGAACCGAAAGACGACTTGGAAAAACGGCGAAAGAAGACGACGATCGTCCCAGTATGCGAGGACGAGGTCTTGGGTCAGGGGCCACTACAGGGGCCTCCAACTCGATAGGAAAGAGCGTAACAAAAGTTGAAGGAGGAACGAAAATACTGCACAAAAAGGTTTGCGACCTGAGGGAACTGTTTGGCCGCTGGTCGTTGTGAAAAGGGGAGGAGGAGAGGAGCTAAAAAAAGGGTCCGAGACGGGAACCTCCTCAATCGATGGGATAGGAAAAGTCGTAACGGCACCTGGAACAAAGGTTAAAGAAAAGCGCGAGAGTTAAAAAAATCAGGAACATTCTGATCATTAAGTGGAGACGCTCCGGGAATAGGAGGGAAGTGTAGTCATACACCCCCGCAATCCTGTTGTCAAAAATTCCCAAAGGAGACTCCTCGAAGGGCCCTTTCTTCAAAAAAAACTTTAACTGAAAGGGGGAAAAAAAATGGGAAAATTAAAAATCAGTAGCACTCTCGATCCGAGCGGAAAAAAAAAAAAAAACCTGGGAGGGTTCGAAGGGGGGGCACCACACATGTACCCCTGGGGAACTAGAGCGACGCCAGATTTTCACAAGAGGAGAGGGAGCTCATACTTGCAAGAACAGCTGATCCAAAGAAAAAAAGAGGATGCGTCCCGGTGGGAAAAAAAAAAAGTCTCCATCGATTCAGCAACGAAAAGCATCAACTTAAAACGCATTGAATAGCCAAGGGAACGCGTCAGGAAGGGACTGGGCTAGCTCTAAGTAGTCCGCCTACAGTTTAAAAGGAGGGAGGATGTTAACGGGGGGGAGAACTTCGTCTTGAAAAAGAACTTTCTTCGAAAAGACATCACTCGAAAACACCCATGGTTCGCAGCAACAACCCGAAATTTACCGGAAAGGGCTTCTCAGGAAAGGACTCAGCTCGGGGAGGTGTCCAGTAAAAAGTGAAAAGTTGACGCTTTCGGCGGAGAGGAGTCAGACTAAAGTCTTGTCGGGCCGGGAGACACCGAAGAAAAAGAAGTGCGCTCGGCAAGAAAGGCCCGGCAAGAAGCTCGAAAATAGAAAAAAGGTCCCAGAGGGCCATGATCTGGTAGAGAAGCATATGCTCCTCGGCCGTTTCCCAAAGGGGAGGAATGCGCAAAGAGAAAAAGAAAACAACTCCGGAAAGAAGAGGGGACGCCCTCTCGGAAAAAAAAAATCCAACGGGGGGGGATAGTCCAATCAGGGAAAATGTTCTCCGGAAGGACCCTAGGGTAGGGAAAGGACTAGCACGCCCGTAAGGAAAAAACCATCAAAGAGGAGAACAAAAAAAAGGGAGGAGGGGGACCCAGAGGGTAAGAAACTTACGAGTAGGGCTGCTCTCGTGGGGGAAGCTCACTCAAAGAAAAGGGCGGCCAAGGAACTATCAGTCCCGAAAAAAGGGAGGTCGAAAGGATCGCTGCAAAAAGGGGTCCTTACAGAGAAGCGCCAAACAAAGAACACTGCAGAGACCGACTGCAGCATCAGAAAAGATCGCAGGGAGAACGGGGTCCCCAGAAGCGCGAGAAACCGTCAGGGGAAAAGGAGTCGAAAGAAAGAAACCGCTTTCTGTGAAAAAGACACGACAAAACGCAAAAAATAAAGACGTCAAAAAAAAAGACCTTGAAAAAATTTCCTTAAAAGAAGCGCCGTGCGAGAACCCACGAAGAGCATATGAAAAGGAAAGGAATATGACCGGAAAGTGCTGAAAAGTGTTAGAGGGCGGAGGTGATGGCAGGGGCCCCCCCGGACGAAGTGCGTGTGAGGAAATCCAGAAAGGAAAAAAAGGTCCTAAAAGGCAGTGGAAGAGTTCCCAAAAGAGAGAAAGGCATGAGTCCGGACTCTAGTCCAAAAACGGCCGCGTCCTGGATAAAAAAAATCGATTCCAGGGGGGAGAAAGTTGCGAAGAGTGCGGCAAAACCTTTTAAAGCCGAGAAAAAAAAAAATTAAAAAAAACAATATCGACAAGGAACAAAAAAGCTCCGAATAAAGTGTTGACGGAGGGAGCTTAGAGGCAGGGGAAAGCCCGGGACCGAGGGCGATATCTACGTATGGAGCAGCGCGTGTCCACAGTAACCCCGAAAATCCTGATTCGGCGATTAATCAGTCGTTGCCTGTTTGGGGGTTGCAAGAGAACCTTAGAGAAAGGGCGTAATCCGCGCGAAAAATTGACACTGCCAGAGCACCGACAGACCGTTTACAGCGCACTTTTCAAGGAAAGACAAGGGGTCTGGAAGGGTCCGAAATTCACAACCCTATTGGAAACCCCGGGGGGAGGCTCCAAAAAAGGAGAGCGAAAGCCCACGAGGGAAAAAAAGAAACGACAAGAAAAAAGGAGTGTCCCGCTTATCTGAACAAGGGAGAAAGGGTTGGGGGGGGAACGGAGAGTCCGAACGGCGACTTGGACAGGGGGCTGGAAACCGGAGGGAGGTAAATCCAAGAGGGGGATCGGAGAAGTCCAAAAACTCCCCAAATAGAAGGTCGACAGCACTGGACAGTTAGCCAAGGGGAGCCTCCTTGGGGGGGATCCGATCGGGGAGCAAAAAACCGCGTATGGAGAGGTCGATCTGCATGCATATCGTGGGCACACGGAAATCCAAGGGAGGGAAGGAAGGAATACTTGGGAAGGAGGTACGCGAAAGGACAGAGGGGACTCCGCTTTTCCACGCCGACACTGGGGAGGAAGCGGCCGGAATAGCCGTGAAAGATTATAGAAGAAAAGGGGGAAGAACCGAACGTACAACAGTCTGGTACCATCCCGCACTAAACGCTGCAGGTTTCAAAGCATCAAAAAGCCCTAAAAAGAGACAAAAGGGCAACCACGAGATTAACAGGAAATCATCGAAAGGGGGGGACCTGGGAGGGTTAAAAAGGTTCAAGACCTAGGAGCACGGAAGGCCGTAAAAAGGGGGGGCTGGCTAGAGGACTTCCCGACCACCATCCAGAGTTGCCCAAAAAGACCAGACTGGGATCCACGAAGACGCCAGTCACCAAGCGGTCTTGGGTTTGAGCCTTGTACCCGGTAAAGATTCCAGGCCGGAGAAGAAAACGGCGATTCTTAGCATGGAAATCAAACCTCGAAAATTCTAAGGAGGGGGGGGAAGATGCTAGCCCGGAATGACCTGCCAACAAAAAGGGCCTTAAGGGTCAAAGAAGTCCAAACAAAGGGGTCATTGATAAAAAACAACCTACAACACGCGAATGGGACGAAGTCCTCCGTGCACAAAGAAGGGGGTCAATCCCGGAAGGCGCAGGAGACTGGAAGGTCCAGAACGGAACTGCACTCCGCCCTGAGGCGAAAAAGCGGCCGATAGAGGAATCGAAAAGTACACTCAAAAAGGGAAGAAACATTCGGGGAGGGTGAAGTTGCCCTGTGTGAGGAAGTGAGAGGAGATTAAACAAGAGAATTGCAAGGAATGGGCCAGACGGGTGAGCTTAGGACGTAGCTTCAAAACTCTAAAAAGATGAGGGAAAGCTTCGACACAGGGGGGAGAGGGCGGCGGGAAAGTCAGAGGGTCGAGGAAGAGCTAGGAAGGGGTCTGGAAAAGGTTGGGATCGGGAAAAAAATGCATGAGAGAGCTGCCAAGAACAGGAGGTTCAAAAAATGGGTATCCTGCCCTAGAAAAGAGGGAAACCTGGGGTTATTATCCGCGGGTGGGGGCACTGTACGCCGATGGGGAGGGGACAGTCGGGGATACCGTGACCTAAAGACAGGAGCGAGTATTGAAACGCGTGGAAACGTCCACCCTGGGGGGGAGAAGCTCGGGGGAAGAGACCGAAGAGGAATTCGGGAAAAGTCCTAAACAAGAAAGGTCCTTTGGAGCAAAACATCTAGTGAAGGAGTCGTAACACCAAAAATCATCCTTGTTATGACCCTTTGCGAGGAAAGGTCCGCCGGGAAAGACCATTCCCTGAGAATTAAAGAGAACGTGCAGATAAGGTCAAAAGAACCAGGGAAACAAGTCCAACAAAAGCTCGCGAAAAACCTGGAAGTATGGAGGTCGTTGATGGAATCGCACTATTTTGAAACGCGTCAAGGGGGTAGAGTAAGGGAAGAGAAAACAATCGGGAAACTTGCATCGGAGCCACAAATAAGGGCCCAATGGCATCTTATACTCGTAGGGGGTCCTTGTCATCCATAGGTCGGTAAAGGCCCTCAAAGAGGCGCCCCAGCCAGGAGGGGGATGACGCATCTAAGGGAAGGGTGATCTCGTCAGGATCGGGAGAATGAGAGGGGGACTCGGCGAAGATGAACGAAAACAAAATGCGATGGGGGGAAAGACACTCGAGGCCGAGGGGGAAATCCATCAAAGAAAAAGATAACACCAAAAGACGCAGCAAGGTACCTCATGAAGAGGACGGACGTGAGCTTCATGAGTGCGTGATCGTGAAAAAGAGTTGAAAAAGATGTGGAAAAATTGGCCCAGGCATTGAGTGAGGAGGCGGGGCGGTGGGTTTGGTAATGGGCGTAAGTAGGTACGCTGGGATCCAGCATATGGGGAAAAAGATTAAATAAGCTCGGCAAGGGGCAGGACCAGCAAAAAGTCTCGGGAGTGTGAGGTGGGCACGAGAATCATTAGACTCTAACCTTCTGCCCAGAGAAAAAGTTGCCCGTGGCAGAAGGGTCCCAAGAAAGAACCTTGAACGGAAAAAAAAAGATCATTAATAAGTCCTGCTCGTCCAGCGACATTTCGAAGGGCCGGGCCGTCTTTAGGAGCATCAACGCGAGAAGAAAGTCAGTTGCAGGGACTCTCTCAACAAACGGTATAGATCGTCCTGACCCAAGGGAGCAACTGGGGGAGTGCACCGGGCTGCTCGCGGGGCCTCAAAAACCTTAGGTCAAATACCGGAGGAAAAGATAACTCGGGAAAGACGGGGAAATGTCAAACAAAGGGAAGGGACCTGGGTCCGGGGACTCCGCCGAGAGGGAACGCCTACCGTCCACGAGTTCCGAAAAATGCCTATACTGAAAAAGATGTCCCATCGAGATTATACATGGCCCACTGCTGGGCCCTCTGGACCAGTGGGCCTCGGAAAAAGCACTCTCTGGAAAAGATTAACTACGAGCCACCTAAGAAGGAAAAAACCTGAGGGCCAAGCTGAAAAACAACCAGTCAAACCTCCATCTCTGCTAGGGGAAAAAATAGTCAAAGGACCTCAAAAGAAACGGAAAAAAGGAGCTCAGGAAAAAACCCCAAGGGGGGACTTCGCTGATTACCGGCTGAACGACAGTGTTGCGGGGGAGGAGGCCAGCTTTAAGAAGCACGCGCAGGAAAAAAAAAAAGTCACAAAAATCAGGAAAGGGCATTCGAAGACGGAAGGAGTCACTGCCTTGACTCTGATCACACCAAAGAATTCCTGCAGAGAAATTTTACTAAACACCTTTTTGGGGAGGGAAACCGATCAGGAGAAGAAGGGGGGGTGATGACCCTAGGAACGAAACACGCGGGGGGAAAAAATCTGGAAAAAAGGTCAGCTTAGGAAGCCGACATCGGAAAACGATTCGGAAGTCCTTTGAACGCAGGGTTGTAACATCTGTTGGTAAATCTTCTTCAGAGCTTCCAGGGAAAAATTCCGCTAGGATAAAGGGCGACGGGAAGGTTCCCTTAAAAGAAAGGGTTAAAACAAAAGCAGAAATCTTACGTTCACAGGGGGGAGGACTCTAGAAAAAAAATTAAACGTGGCGAGAAAACTTCAAGAAAGGTCACAAGGGAGGATGGCGCGGGAAGGCTCCGAACTACGTCCACTAAAAAGGGCTGGGGCGAGACCTGACAGACTTCCCTCGAGTGGAATCACCCAGGACCTGGCCGGGGAAGAGAGGACTTCCCGGTACGGGCCCAAGGGTGGAACTCCAACTAGAACGCAAAGCCGACTCCGAAGGAGGTCTTCGGAAAGACTCGAAAGTCGCCTAGGAAAATCACTCACTGAAAAAAAAAAGAGGCAAGAACCATGGCGAGTGAACTTCGAACCTTGGTCATTCCTCGAAGAAAAGTCCGAAGAAAAGGTCAGATGGGATGCGAAGCCAGAGGAGCTCGTAAATTGTCCAGACCGGAAGAGCTGACCTCGCATAACTTGGGAGGGAAGAGGAACCGGGGCCCTCTTTCCACTCTTGGAGAGGGGGAAGGCTTTCATAAACGAAGGGGGACTTGCCAGAAGACCTGTACGAGATAGGGCTAAAGTCACCGCAATGCTGCCAGGCCTTAAGAGGGAAAAATCTCTTGAAAAAATTGGCCGAAAAAACGGAAACCTCCGGCACATGAACAGGGCAGGGAACATCGAGCATGACCGACAGGTCGATCAAGCACGGGGGTGTGTACTGAAAGAAAGCAGAGGAGCCGGAAGAAAAAAGGAAAAAAAGCCGGGGAAAAGGCGGCTAAGAAGGGACCATGTGACGCGCAACAGGGAAACCCGCAGGCGAGGACGACACCGAGAAAAACGGCAGAGAGCGAAGGAAAAGGAAAGTTCGATGTAACCTCCGCTGAGAGCAGGACCCTGCGGCCGACGTTTAAAAAGTCTATGGGAAAAATCCATCGGGGGGGCTCCAAAAAAAAAAGAAGTATTGCAGGGAAGGATATCTCTTAGTCTGACACTCGGAAAAGACTCAAAAAAGCTGGGAAAGTCAAAGGGGGCCCAAGAAAGGTGTCTACAAGCAACCTACGACGCGATAGAAGAATTTGTTTAAGAGGAAGGAAGGGCGTACTCCAAAAGGACGGCAAAAACGTGGGTAAGGGAAGGGCAAGCACGCAAAGAAGCCCACAAAAACATGCTGGACGTGCGAGCAGAGCTTATATCCAAAGTCGCGCAACAGGAAAGAAAAAGGCAGGCCGCGGGTACCCAGTAGTCATGCCAAAACTATTGCACTGTGAGGGGGGATAAAAAGTCACTCAAGGGGGGGCAAGAGGACCTCTTCCGGAAAGACCGAAGTCTTGCCAGCGTCAAATTAAACTTTCTAAACCGGGGGGAGGACTCAAAAAGCACCGTAAGGTTTGGAGGGAGTCCGATCAAAGTTCTAGCCATAACCAAGTATGAGGAACATGGCTTTCGGTTCGAAGGTTGGTAAATCATAAGCTTAGGCTTCGGAAAGCATACTAGGAAGAAGCTTGTAGGTCAAACAGTCGTATTTTCGAATTCTACTTTTTGACAGTTATATGCAGGTTTCTCGAAAAAACTAGAGCCAAAAAAAATAAATTTGACCTCCCATGGGTCCTCCAGAAAGGATGGTGATGAAGGGACTTTTCACGGGGGGAGGGGAACCCTGGGGGGCGGACCTGTGAAAAAAACGACAAGTCCAGGGCTATGCAGGTGACAAAGAAGATTCTTTCTAGAAGGGTGAGGACACTCAGAGAAGGTCCGTAGGAGAGGACCTCACCTGTGAAACCCTTTTACAGTAAAAACTCAAGGACGTGCCTCTCCATATATTCCAGTTAGGAGCGGTATCAGTTTGCTAAGAGCCCGGAACAAAGGAAAAAAAAAAAGGAGTCGCGAGAGAAGGAGCGACAGGTCGAAGCCGGCCCATAAGGGTCTTTTCTTTAAGAGAAAGGGTAACCAAAAGGAAACTTTTCAGGATAAAGGCTCGCGCCAGAAAGGAGTTCCAAAAAAGACCGCCATCTCGGGGAAACAGCTGATACAAAGTCAGGAGAGTCACGTGTTGCCGGCGGAAAGGCCTTCAGATCGGCAAAGCAGAACGTGTGAGCGGGGAAAATCCGCGAAAAAAAAGACAGGGTGAGGAACCGCCGCATGACCAGCGGGGGGGGGGACCGCCTGCCAGTTCAATGACATTCATAGGGGACAACGGCGGTGTCAATGGAAGGTATTCTGAGAGGGTCACCTCACCTCGTAAAGCCATTGAGGGTCAAACAAAAAGAAAAGAACGCCATCGAAAAATGTCCGCGCAAGAGTTGCGTTGAAGCATGCAGCTTGAAGCGGAGGATGTTATCTTTAAAAGTCACGTGACCTGGGGAGAGCTGGCTTAAAAAAGTGGCGTTGCAAAAAAAAAGAAAAAAAGGGCGGTGGGCTTCAAGATACGCCTGGGAAAGGGGAGCCGGTAGACTCCAGAGTGTCTCGTAAGAAGAAAAGGGACTGTCTCAGAAAAAAAAACCTTCCTGTGGAAAACTGAGATCGCAGGGTGTGAAGAAAAGGAGAGCCGTTCAAGACTACTCCTCGGCCAGGCGAGTCTGGGCCCAAGCAGGTAAGGACCCGCGAAGAAAGAAAGAACAGTGAAAAAAAAAAGGCTTCCCACGTTGGAAAAAAACTCTCCCAGCGGGGCGCGGCCGCCGGCGAAAAGAGTCAGCAGAACATAACGCGACTCGCCGTCCTCGGGAAGGTGCAAAACGTCGCCAAAAGCCTCGCAACAACAAAAACTTAGGGGTGATGGTTTCAAAAAGTTACCATTTGATAAGAAAAAAAAAAGAAGAACCCTCCGGAGGCAAAAAGAGTCTCACATGGGAAGCTGTACGAGAAAGGAAAGCGAGGAGGGTCGGAACGCTGTGGCATTAAAGACATCTCCGCAAAGCCGACGTGGAAAAACGGGAAAATAAAGGGCCTTGGAACTCATTTTCACGAGAGAAGAGAGCGAAAAACAAGGAAGACTCGCGGGAAGCCCACATGAAGAAGAGGGAAGTACTATTACGAAAAAGAGAGGAAAAAACGGCCTGCTTTCGGTACGAAGGCTTCTGTAGCATCCATTCGAAAAAAAGAAAAGGGACTCTAAACAATCATCGCGAAGGAAATCTTCCAGAAAAAGAGGGAACACTGAACGCCAAAAAGAGGAACCTCCGCGGAGGCGCCACGAAGTAACAAAAGACTGCATTATTTACCAAGAACGGGTTTCGGAAAACCGGGGGGGGGGGCTGCGCGCAGGGAAGGCTGTTCCCTCCCAGGGGCGAAGCCAGCTACAAAGGGAGCCAGAAAAAGACCGTGAGGAGATTCAAAAAAGGGCCCTCGCAAGAAGATGCGGCCTGCGTACAGGAAAAAAAAATTCGGCCGACTCGGGAAAAAAGGGCTAATGCAGGGGGAGGGGCAATTGGCCAAAGAGACCTATCCAGGAAAAAGATTTGATGAAAAAGCGAGAAAACGAACGAGATCAACTTTGCCGGGTGAAAATTTCGCAACGAGCAAGAAAAAGGCCCCTAGGGGCAGTCACCGGTACACGGCTCGGGGGTGGAGGTCTTCGAAAACGGCATGCAGGAAAAAGAAACGGTCCAACGGAAAAAGAAACAGGGCACAGAGGAGGTTGGAAGTCCCTGGAAGCAACACTGGGGGGAAAAGCGTACTACTAGAAGGAACCACCAGGGAGATGGGGAAGACCGTCGGGAAAAAACGGGTTACGAACTTGTCAACAAGAAACACCCTTGCAGACGACGAAAGAAAACCTGCGCCGGGGAGCGGAAAGCCTTCGATCGGCAGGTGGCGGCCACGAAATCGTTGTCCCCACATAAAAAACAAGTCGGGTATAGACCTGAAAGTCGCGTAACAAAAAACGAAAAAGGAATCGCCGACGAAAAGGAGAGTCGGGATGGCTGTCAAAACGTCTTGGGAAAGAACTACGCCGCAAGGGGCATAGCAGAGCCACGGCGGAGCGCCTAGCTCTCGCCGACAAAAAACCAGCCTTCAACTACGTCTTGCAGATGTGAAAGGAGAAAGAGCTTCTAAAAATCCAACCGAAGGACTGGCGCAGAGGGGGAAGAAAAAAAAACGTCAGAAAAGGTTCCGCCGAACGCACGCTGTGAACGGTGAGAAACGGCTTGTCCCCCCAGGGGGCCGGTGAAGAGATATGACCGCAACAAAAAAAGGAAAAGCGGCCACGAAGAAAGAGTGCCCAAAGAATGCAGCACGCACATGTAGAGGCCAACAAGGGAAGAACTGGGCCAAGACGTGTGAGTGAAGGGAAGGGGAGAAAGGGTCGAGATGGATAGCGCCAGTCGGAACCTACTAAACTAAACGGCCTGCGAAAAAGTCGAACATCCCTCTCCCCGCAGTCCCCGGGGGGGAAGAGAAGGGTGCACCCGAGAAGGAGGGTTGGCGCCAAAAAGGAGAAACATGAGAGTAGAGTATGGAAAAATAGCACCGGCGGGCAAGGGACTGGACGGTGACGAACAAGAAGGCCTCGAGTTTCACGAGACTAGTGGTGAGAGCCGAGAGGAGCGAACCCCAAACGGAGGAGGGGCTGCTCAAAGGGAAAAATTCCAAGAAGGAATCGTAAACCGACCGTCCCAAGATAAGAAAAAGGGTGCTAAACAGGCTCTCCGCAAAAGACCATTGGAGAGTCAAGCGAAAAAAACGTTGAAAAGGGAAGGTAAAACTGCGGCCAGAAGGCCTGGGCAGCGGCACATTCGCACGATGCTCGCCGAAAGGGGAGTCGGCAGGAAAAAACCTGGAGAGGGGCCCTAGTGCGCGAAACACTCAGGCAAGTCCCAGACGGGCAAAACGCTGGTCAAAAAAATGTCTACGGGTGAGGGTTGTAGAAAGCCTGTAAAGGAGGTTGTCCGGAGAATAGACGTCCAAGGGGGAGGGTTTTCAAAACTGCGGCAAAGAATCGTAAACCGAAACGATGGTTAACCAGGCGCTTCGCACATCTTCAAAAGTGATCTAGGAGGGGACTCGCGCAAGTGGACTTGCACGGAAGGCCACTGGAACAAAAAAAGGGGGACCTGTCCGAGCACGTCAAGGACTCGCGGCTAACATCAGAGCTTCGGGAACGTCAACCAGCGAGCTTCGAGAAAATTCTAGGGGAAAAGTCTACGTTGTGGAAAGGCGTGTTGCTGCGGAGTTATCTGGTGGAAAAAAACTGCGATTTAGACGACTACTACCTTTAAAATCCTCGAAAAGTTCACGTAGAGGTCGGTAGGAAAAAGGTACGCGCAGAAAAAAAGCCATCGCGAGGAACCCCCGCGGGGTCGATGAGGGGACAAAGCGGGGCGCCACGATGCGACGACTTTCAAGATAGCTCAAGGGGAGCCTTAGGACCAAAATGGTGTCAGTAAAAGGGGGGGAAGTGAAGCAGGAAGCTTGCTCTGACTCCATGGGGGAAAGCAGTCTGAAAAAATAAGGGAAAAAAACCGGGAAAAAAAAGAAAAGAGACTGCTCGAAGAAAGGGGAAGACCTTTCGGCAAGGCTTCTCGAAACAAAAGACTATGGGGGAACCACCACCCTCGCAGAAGGACACGAGAAAGGTCCCCGGAGGAAGGAGCCGCCATCAGAAAAAAAAAAAATCACAGATGAGCAAGGGTGCTTGCGTCAAGAGGAGCTATAGAAAAAAGGAAGAGTTCATGGACGGAGAAGCAAACGGTGGGGAAGTCAAAGGAGAAAATTCATGGAGAAATCCTCGGACAAGAAAAAGACGTGTCCGCGCCGGAAAAAAAAGAACAACAGTTTTCATGCGATACGCGTGGAACTGGAAAAAAAAAGGGTGATACCTCAAGGAAATTCGGAAGGGAGAAAGCCGTCTCTGAGGAAACATCCATCGAAGGACCCCCAGTGGGGTGAAGCGCTAGGTACAGAGAAGGGGGGGATCTAGAATGAGGTGAACAGAGACAGCGCTGTTCCTGGGGCATCCGTGGTCTCTCTGCTGGAAAAAGTTTTTTCAAGGGGTCTCGGCGAGTGGGGGGGAGGAAGAAAACGTCTTGGGAAAGGGAAAAAGGTTCTCGGCCAAAGGGAGAAGTGCCATCAGAAAAAATTCCAGCAGGCCAGCCAGGCCTGTTGCCCTTGGACGGCATCAGGCGTCATTTAGGGTGAAAAAAAATTGACATGAAGAAGGCGGCCATTCAAGTCCGATGGCTGGATGGAGAGGGAACACCATCTCCGCGGGAAAGGGGACCAGTGCGAAAAAAAAAAATCTGTCCACGGCGGTCCTGCTCAGCCAGCTGGCCCTTCCTTGCGAAGTCAGCCCGAAAAAAGGAAGAGGCTCGGGTCACCAGAAAGGAAAAACGGATTAGGAAGAAAAAAGAAGTTTCAAAAAAATAGGACGGCGAGGTGACAGAAGGGAGGTTGCGTCTTTAACTCCGCCTGGATTGAAAAAGAGGTTACCGGAAAAGTGGACAATCTAAGGGAGGAACGTCGCTGGAAGAATTAACCGCTCAAAGCCACGCACGCCGAAAAAGAAAACGACTGGAAGCAGGTCACATCGGGAAAAAAAAGAGCCCAAAAGAGAAAAATTTCGATCGCAAAGTGCAGGAGAAAACATTGAAAAAAGAAACGGCATCACCACTAAATACGTAAAACATCTTCGGAGAGAAAAAAAAAGGAAAAAGTACCACGGGAAGTCCGAGCAATGCGGGAAAGAAACTGCACCAAGAAGAAAATCCAGCGCTGGAGCCACAAAAAGCAGACTCTCAGTAAAACGATGTCCAAATGGGTGAGGTTTTTAGAGAGAAAATGGTTGGGCCCAAAACAGCGACTAAGGGAGAAAACGCCAGATAAGGCGGGCCTCGGCCGCAGGGGGTAAACGCATTTCCACCGCGGAAAGGAATAGCAGAGAGAATGAAAAGATTAAAGAGCAGCCAAGGCAGAAGGAGTCACCCTAGTATAAAGGGGAAAAAAAGGATCGCGCCAGAATTTGTCCGGAAAGAAGGGTTTGAAAAATAGAGTTGATTAAAAGGCAAACAAAAAACTCGACGAGAGGAGAGGTTGCCGAGCTGAGATGGCGGCTAACGGAAAAAAACCATGGGAAACAAGGCTTAGAGCATGAAATGTTTGGAAAGGGAAAATTCCAAAAGAAGAAAAAAATTCCTTCGGAACTCTCGGCTGAATCGATGCCTGGTGGTGGGAAGTCATCCCCATTTAAAACCTTATCGCAAAAAGAAGCCTCAGGGGAAAAGGAAGATGGCGAGAGAAAAGGGGAAAGGAAAGGGTGCACTGGAAAAAAAGGAGGGCTGGTCAGAAAAAAGATACTACGGCCAAACCGATGGGGACTGCTCTGGGGGAGGGGGAGACCGATTTTGGAGGGTTGTTCCCGCTGAGGAGGGCGCTGGGATAGAAAGAAAGTCCCCAGGTTGCAAAACGAAAGAAGCCTGACGGTCCATCTCTCGGGAAGCCAGGTCGTCGAGGGAAACAGAAAGGAAAAAAGAAAGCTACTAACATACCGAAATCGACCAGCACTAGTACAAACCTTCTCACTTCCTGGTAAGAGGAAGAGGGCAAAAGTTGCATATTTAAAAAAGCTGCAGAAAGGGAGAGAAAACCGCTCGGAAACGACCCCGCAACCAACCTACTTGCGCGAGCCCTCGACCGGACCCGTAATAAAAGAGAAGCTCCGCTTTAGCAGGGAATCGGGGAGGAACACCTTTCCACGGGAGGATTACAGAAGGGAAAAAACTCTAAACAAGCCGTCCACAAAAAAAAGCTAAAAACTGAAAAAAAAGGAAGGGCACCAGGATTATGGCTAAGACAAGCCGCCATAAAACTAAAACATCGAGCAGGAGACTGTGCCGGGGCAGTAACAAAAAAAGGTCCCTGAAGGTCCAGGGAGGAAGAGGCCGCGAAACCAGCAGGAAAAAAGGTCCGAAAAACATGGTTCCCCAGCTGAACACAAAAGTAGGGGAGCGAGGTCGGGCTGAGGGGGGAAACCACGAACCCAAAGTCTGGCGGGGGGGAGGAGGTAGCACCGCTCAATGATCAGTTTACCTTTCGGGGTGCACTAGGATCCGGGAGCGGGATTGTCGGAAAGAAAGACT
>Ga0179593_1492797_pt1 | contig 32583 bp, 30 predicted proteins | sample CZODoug2_1_08_16_FD_185931 | JGI IMG/M metagenome (GOLD analysis project Ga0179593, IMG submission 185931) | Vadose zone soil fungal communities from Angelo Coast Range Reserve, California, USA - CZODoug2_1_08_16fungal (PacBio error correction) | ecosystem: Environmental > Terrestrial > Soil >...
CCGTGCCAAAGAAGCGTTCCCCGCAGGAATGCCTTCCGGCGAACCAAATTGAGTAAGGGGGTTTTCATTAACTTGGAAAATTTGGGTGGGGGGGGTAGGCAGGAGGGATGATCAAATCAGCCCGTGAATGGTTACTCTTGGGAAAAAAAAAGGCAGGCCCATTAAGTCGCGAAAGGCTCATGGAAAAAGTGAAAAAAAAGGGCCACCCGAATCTTTGATAGGAGTTCCGACCCACATGCGAAGAAAAGTACATAGGGAAATACCACGTCTTTGAAAAAACGACCGGGAAATCATCACTTATCAACTCGGTCACCGCTCGTCGCATTGACTCGATAAGAGCCTCCGCGGAGGAAAAGCGGAGATCCTAAAAGAGGGGATTTGCCGGAAAGCTGGCTCAAGAAAATCCCCGTTCAAGGGAGGATCGGTCGCATATACTGGAAAAACCAGCTCGGAGGGGGGGAACGACGCTCCCGGGAAAGAAGGTCATCGGCCGGCTGGGAGGCTGCCGGCGCGGGGATAGAAAACGGGAATGATACTCGTCCGAGACGAACAACGCTCCTATTCCAACCTCCTCAACGGAGTTTCTGGACCATGAGAGGAAGAACCAAAACATCAAATATAACTCGGTGCCTCTGAATCAGTGCCCTGCGGTCTCCGCGGAAGGCACGGTCCCGGGTTCTGCGGGTGTGCTAGCTTCAGGAAGAACAGACAAGAAGGAATGTTGGCAAGTGAACTTTGAAGTCGATCGAAAAATACCGTGATGCAGTCAACAAGAAAGGGTGTATGGAATAGTGCTCCTGTTCCGGGGGAAGAGGACCTAGATCATAGGGGGAGAGGAAGTAAAAATAAGAGAGATCGAAAAAAGGTGGTTAGGAGGAGCACGTGAAAGTAGTGAAGGGCGGCTCGAAAGACGCGACGTGAGAAAAAATCAAATCGCCCGGAGAAAGCGGGGACTCTGGCGATCGAAAGTAGGGGAGGAAGACGTCCTCGAAGAATTGCGCGTAAAAAAGGGGTATCACTGGGAGTCAAAACACGGAAAAACAGGGCTGGTTTGGGGGTGGAACTCACCCGACGAAATGGAATATCTGGAAAAAAAGTGCATCGAAAGGGGTGCCTACGGAAGTACTCATCGCCTAGGCAACTAAAGAGATTGACGTCGACCGCAAAGAGATCTTCACACGCGAGAGGGGGGAGAACCCCTACATCGGAGAAGAGGACAGTGCTAAAAACTGGAGAGTCGGAGACCCGAAATGCACCGGAGTAGATGCCTGCACGGTGACCACCTTGAGACGAGAAACTCCACCCACCTCGAACGTCGAAAAAAAAATGGGTTGCCGCGGGGAAGGGGTGCCCGGGGGTCTGAGGAAAGGCAACGGAAAAAGGGGGTTCGAAGTACAGAGGCGGCCGGAGAGGGGGCCGCCGGGCCACGCGGGAGGAACTGGATTTTCGTACGAGAAAGGTGGGTGGGCTGGCGAAGAGCCGTGACCACGTGACGAGCCAATGCCGAGCAGAGCGAAGTCGAAACATAGAAAAAGCGGGGGGAAAGGTGCTGGGCGGAGAGGCGATCCCTGAAACATAAACTTCGCGAGACGGGCGGCCGGCCCCTGAAGTCTCACACAACCGATAGAAGTATGGACCGGAAGAAAACTGGCACCAACATGAAGACGAGACTGCGGTACAAAGGAGGGCTAATAAGGAGGGAACCATAGCACTCTCCCATAAATGAGAAGGGCGAAAGGGAAAAATAGTGTCATCTGAGTAATTTGTCACTGGGCCTGATAGAAAGAAGACTGTCACAACCTTGCACTATAACCTCCTTCGCCAAGCCGCAACCACCGGCCCCCCGGTTACATGACCCACCAGAAAAGTCATCCGCATCCGAGAGAATCCCTACAAACCCACCCCCACACAACACAAACAAACACCTCGGGAAAAAAAAGCAGAGGCATAGTTGTATGGTATTGGGAGTTGTCAAAATAGGAGGCATGGTCTGGGACTGCCGTGGACTACAAATACAGAGAGCCCAGCCGAAAACCTTCTCCCCTAGGAAGGCGATTTAAGGAAGCATGATTTGCGCAGAAGTAAATCCGATCCGCGACTAAGTAAGCTCTTCTAGGTTGCCGCAAAAGTGCGAGTATGTTCAGAAAACTCAGATTCACCGCTGCTCAAATTAAGTTCTCTACAGAGTTTCAAGGAAGACGGCACCAAACCAAAAAAATAGGTGCCGAGGGGGGGAGTCAGTGATTAACCACATGCCCGCTCTCTCAAAGTACAAGCTCGGGGAAGATGTTCTTTTAAAAATCGGCGGGGAGCCATCCTCGGAATCGCATTCCTATAGCTCGAGGGGGGGGGCCCGTTCCTCCGGGCGACGAATCGCAAGAGAAGAAAAATGTGAACACGCGGAAGAGGCAAAGCGGGTGGAGCCAGGACCGGGCAAAAAGTCAACCTACAAAAAGCTAAGACGGAAAAGGGAGGTCGCGCAAACTCCGTCGAGCAAATCCACGGAGAACTTTTATGTCCTAGGGAGAGGGGACCGGCTGGGAGACGGAGACGTATTAAAGAGAGGGTCATCGTCAAACCTGAATCCTCGTATGCTCGGAGGAGAGGCCCTCGGAAAACGCAAGCTCTAAGGGAACTTCTAATCTTGACCCCGGGTAATAATCGTACGGATTAGGTCGGTCGTGCAAACGCTCGCAGGGTGGGATTCTATCAAGGGACAAGCACCCTGGGAGGTTCGCACATCGGCATGAAGGGGTGGTAAAGGGCAAGCGCCAAGTCGAGAGCATATTTGAAAAAGAAAGCTCGCCTGAGGCTAGCCACAGTCTACCCGCGACGGATCAAACGCCCATTTTGAGACTGCACAGGAAAGCAAGCCACGAGGTGCACCTGTCTAGGGAAGCTCGATCAGCCGCATCGAAGAAGAAGGGGGCGACCTCTCAGTCCCTAAACGCTGGGTCTGAATAGCGCTGTACGTGACCGACCCAAACTACGTTAATGCTGGCCGGAGGAGTTGTCACTAAGGGGTAGTAGGAACCCTCTGTTCAAGGAAAAAAAACGACGATCAGAAGGAGAAAAACCGAGGGGGGAAAAGGGTCTACCTTTTCAAGCATATCCAGAAAGGAAAAAAGGAGCGATGCTTACAGAAAAACAGACATCACCTGGGGGAGAACAAACATCAGAGAATTCGACATATGGATGCCCAAGCAGCGGTTTAATGTACAAAACAAACCCGTGGTTTCGGACGCCGGCCCCGCGTGCGCGGGGGACTCCTTGGGGGGGCAACTATCGAGGGCCCGACTAATAAGATTCCAGACTCAAATCGGAAAATAGCGACCGCCGCCGATGGAGAGTCCGCCGGCCGAGAAAAAAAGAAGGAGGTCGGAGGGAGGAGGAACCCGGAGATCTCACAACAAAAAAGGAGGAAATATACAGAGGAGTGCGCCGACGGCTAACTGAGGGCCGGCCGGGGGGAAAGAAAAGCTCCTCGCCCGCTGTAGGAGGGAACGCTGAGGCAGGGGGACACCGCCTAGGTATCACGCTGCACGCCCGGCCAATCCATCCACTCACACGACCGGAACGCCGGCGAAACCAAATGGGCTTCGCTTGTTTGGGTAAAAGCGTGGGGTCTTCGCTTGTCTCAGAGGAAGCGTGAAAGGAAAGGGGAGGAAGCATGGTTAAGCTCAGCCTGCACCGGGAACAAAAAAAAAACCCAGGTCGACCAAGGGCAAGCCAAATGGTGAGCGGGAGGCCATCGGGGAAGGCAGGGCCGGGGCCCTAGGTAATAGAAACTCCACGTCGGGGGAACTACTGCCCCATCATGTCATAGCCCCGAGAAAAAAAGCGCCGGATCCAGAGGAGGAGAAAAAGGGGACGCTCTAATGCGTTCGCCGGCAGAGGTCGTCCGCCCTTAGAGATGGCCGGGAAAAAAAGGACGGCACTCCGAGCTCGCCATGGTGCATGACTCCTCAGATAACGCTTGGAGCGAAAAAGTGAGGAAATTGAATCATAGTACTAGAAAAGTTAAAAATTCTAAGAGACGTCAGGGGAGGGCCCTCACGAGATCGATCCCGGCGGTGAGAAAAGGATTAATCCTCGAGAAGACTTATCAGGTAAGCACAAGCCCCACAACCCACGAAGGGTAGTTACATTCTCTTACCCCCTGTGCAGTAGCGGACTAAACGCAGCTCGAGGAATAACACCGAGCCTTACCGGGCTTCCGTCCAGACAGGCTCCCGGGGGAGGGCGGGGTGTCGTGTAAGGGGGGATAAACTCAAGCGGCTAGTCATTTAGTCTTACATGTCTCCCAATGTGCTGAAAAAACTCGCGGCCATTTCCACGTGGCTACTTCTTCCCGTGGACACTTCTCCCTGGGGGGATGTAAATAGACCCGGGGGGATGTCCTGCCTCCCGTTGCGTGTAGTGGCTATATCTGAAAAAAGGTCGGTAGGCCGAACCTATTGTTGCAAAGGGGGAGAGTCCTTGGGTATCAAAAAGTTGTAGTGGAGGTCGGATGAAATGATACGGCGAGGGTGGGGAGAAATTCCGACTCGAAAGGGAGAGCACAAGACGCGCACGGCCTTTCTCTTCGAAGCGGAAATTCGACTTCTTAAGATCGGAAAAAGGGAGGAGTACCCGCTCCTGTGGTGTCAACCTTCAAAGCTTTCAAAAAGGGAGGTTGGTGTGTGTGATATAGCCTTCCCTGACGGGGGACTACATGTCCCCGACCTGGGTTTACGGTGAGGGGGAAGGGGAAAGGAGAAGAGACATCAACAGATAACCACTCGCTGATCTTTATACTATCAGAAGCTTTCTCTTAACGATGACCAACTAAATTTGCGAGTAAAAAAACCTTTCAAGCAGGTTAAGGAGAGAGGTTTTAAAGGGCGGTCGTCATTGGAAGACTGTCTCCCTCGTTAAAAGATTAAACCGCTACAAAGAAAATGTGACCTCACATGGAAAAAATCTCCCCACCTCGGGGGAGGAGGAACATCTTGAAGGTTGTTCGGGGATTCTTTGGGGTGCTTGTATCGGGGGGATGATGCGTACTAGAGACGATTGGCGGGGCTAATTTGTTACATAGGCGGGTTCGGGCGTGCACGGGAAACTTGCGGGTCACTTCGGGGCAGGACTAAGCATCGCTTGTGGGGAATTAGCAAAAATTAAGAACCGTAAAAACCCTCTAGGAAAAAGAGGACCTCCTTCAAAAAGATACCTAAAAAAATAAAAAACAGTGGAAGTCAAACTGATGTAGGCTCAAGAAAAAGCAACATTCTTCGAGCAAGAATGGGGGGGGCGGGGGAAGGTGGGAGGCCGGGACCTAGAGAAAACACAACAACTTAGGTGATAAATCGAGAATCAGCCGGACTCCCGTGAAAAAGGAGTCAAAAGGAGCTGCGGGAAAAACTGTGTTCTTCTCGAGGAGCGAGTGGAAAAATAAACACACCTCAGAAGTGCTCACCGCAGTAAAAGCCGCGCACAAAAAATGAGGTATGTGGAGGGGGAAACTGTTTAAAGAAAGCTTGGGGAAAATCAAACATATCCTTTTCAAACTGGTCTAGCTGCGGGAAATAACGCCGGCTGTCGAAGGAAGAAGGCACCCGCAAAGGTCACACTTCTCCAAGAACCCGTCGCCTAAGCCCCGCTATAAAGAGAAAACTCCCCAACCCGCCGAAGGCTATACCGATGGGAAGCTTCTTATGTGGGTTGGGTTAGTTGGAGGGATGGAACCTTCGAACTTCGGAGTGTAGGGGAAAATGGGGTTGTTTTTGAAGGTCAGCCTCTCGAGCCAACCTCGCCGCAGCAAACAAAAGTAGACCCCTATATGGCCTGGTAAATGCATGGATAGTCGGGGGGGACGATCCTCGCCGGGCTGGAAAAACGGAACAAAGCTCGTTCTAAGGGCCAGGACTTTGTGGATAATAGGGGAAAAAAAAGACATCGGGGCGGAAACGTTTCAAATTAAAGAGGAAGAGTGAATGAATGAGGGTCGTCAACAAAAAAAAAAAAGCTTTCCAAGAGGGGGTGATTCGGGATGACCAAAGGAGTTTAAGCCATTAAAGCTAGGGGTTTGGGAGGAGCGCGGCGAAAACGGACAAAAAAAAAAAGTCAGCTAGCATGAAGAGAGCTCTAAAACCTTCTCCTTCAATCCGCCGCGAGTGAAAGTCCCGCAAGCACGTGCAGAAAGCTTCAAGAAGTCTACAAATTGGAGCGCGGAGGCCTGAGTCCGGAAAAAAAAGCATTAGAGAGGTAACTCGCGAAAAAAAGCACCCGCCGGAGGGGGAAAATAAAAAAAAACCGGCTATCGGGGGAGATTCCGGAAAAGCCTTCCACGGGATCGTGGACGCCGAAGAACCTGTCAGCCAGGCCACCTTCAAAAATAATCGAGGGGCTCCCAGGCTCTAAGCGAAATAAAAAGCTAGCGGAAGAGCAAAGGCCCACAAGGGGTGACGCACGACATAGACGCTGGGACGGGTCGAAAAGGATTCGACAAAAAGGAGGACATTTTGGATTCAATTCAAGCCTCGGGGGGTAGGCTCCCGGATCATTAAGGGGGAGCTTTCTAGATATCCCGGGAGGTCGGAAGCAGCAGGGTGCAGTAATACCGCTCAGCAACCTGAAGAGAAAATCTACCTGGGAAACTACTTGAAAATAAAGCCGCAAAACACTTGGAAAAACTGAAAGATTCGACGAGCACTGCCAAGGAAATTTCAGGAGCGGGGGCGTGAGTATAAAGCCGCATCAGAATATCTAACCCCGCCTTCCAGAAACCTGTCGAGATTGAACGAAACGCGGCTATACGCAGGGATGAGCCGTCTAAGGGGGAATCGGGGGGGGAGTCTAGGAGGGCCAAAAGTGTGTGAGGTCAGGCCCGGGGGGAACGAATTCCGTTCCTATTCATCAGACGCGGGTGACGGGTGACCTAGGACCATCCGGAGGCATGGAAAGCTGGTAAAAGAACATAAAGGAAAGGGGGACACGCGAAAATCGGGGGGCCAGAAACGGGAAGGAAAAATCGCAAGTTCATGGCAAAATCAAAAGATGTGGGGGGGGCAACGAAACCGGCTGCGGCGGAGGTTGGGCCGCTCACGAACCGCAGAACCTACGTAAACATCTCCGGGAAAAGCTCCTCGGGAAGACAACGTACCTCGCATAGATCTGGGGAAAGGAGAAAATCAAGGACGGGGCGTTCTTCTTCTTAAACGCGACGAAAAAAAACAGCAAAAACAAAAGGAAAGTGGGGAAGAGGAGGAGAAGAGTGTCGCGAGGGGGAACTAACTCCCGGAGGGATCATCTCGTAAGGCCCTCGGCTGATTTCTTCGAATGGGTTGGAGAGCCACGATCATGACGTAGTTCACGACGGAGAGAAAAATCCACATAGAGGCCCACAAAAACAAACTGTATTCGCTTGGGTTTAACTTGGGAGACGTGGTGAACGTGGGGGATTAAAAAAAGCTCGGAAGCTGGGGAGGACCTCCAGTGATGAACTTCTGGGGAAGGGGAGGCCTGCCACTAAGCGGGAGAACCTTTGACAAGGGAAAAAGGAAATGCCTGGGGTTGATAGGGAAAGACAAGAAGGGCAGGCAGTGGAAAAACTATAGTAAAGAACTGACAAAGGGGTGTGGCTTCGGGGAACTTGAAAGAAGAAAGCCCTAAGTATCCGGGCGGGCCGGGAAGACGACGGAGCCCAGCCAGAAAGAGACCGCTCGTTGGGGGAAAGGGAAAAAAAAGCCCCAATGATATTCCTTATGACGCTGGAGGGGCGCGCTCGCCCCGTGAAAGAATTGATCTTCTGATGACAAGGAAAGCGACCCGTGGAGAGGAAGGGGAGGAAGGCTCTCAAGTAGAAAGGTGGATCGTAAAAACTTAGCGGCGAAGAAAAGAGGCCGGTCGACCGATACTCGTCCCCTCTCCAAATCATGAAAGAGGACAAAGAACCAAGGACTGGGGTATTGTTCCCCTTCTCGGAAGCTCCAACAAGAGTCTCTTCAAAAAAATGAGGAAGGGGGGACGTCGCACACCACCAGCTCTGCCGTCACTCCGGAACCTATCTTGGGGCTGAAAAAAGACTGAGAGCCCGGCGATATGTTGAGATACTTATACCGGGGGCTTAGCAGTGGAACTTCTCCCACTGCAGGAACAGAACCAGTACAAGGGGGGTAAGCGGCGCCTGTCTTCAACTTCCTATCGAAGTTTAGGAAAATTCTGCTTCAAATTGGGGGGGCGCCGAGAACGTAAAAAATCTGTAGGCGTCGGCGGCGACGGAAACGTTGTCGAACCGCCGAGTGGCATGCGCTACAGGGTGGATCGAGGGAGGGAGTTGGCGACAAGAAACGCGGGTACTTGGGCTTAAACGGGCAGTGGGAAGGAAGAAACAAAAAGAGGTTGTGGGGAAAAAAGAAAGCAAGTGCTTAAAGATGACGCTTTACCATGCTGGCCCAACTAGGCACAGTACAGAAGGGAGTTATCTTAATACGCCATGACCGGGGGGACCCCACGTCGCATGAAGAGGGTCCTAACGGCGCGAGTTTCTTCAAGATGAGCCAAGGGGGAAGCAGAAGTGATCGCGGGAGGGGAGGAGAATGGCGAGCAAAACCACCGCAGAACCTCCGGCGGGCAATTGCCCCAACCCGCCAACAATCGACGTCGAACAATGGTTGTTTTATGGTTTTTTGAGGGCGGCCTTGGCCCGAGGCATGCTCATCTTTTTGGCTGAAGGGGTGGCGATCGGCTCGGGCTTCGGCGAAACGGCTCCGTAGGATGCCCGTACGAAATCAATTTGGGGGGGAAAAAAGTAGCTGGAATAAAAAGTCTTCACGACGGAGGGAGTCAATATTCCTCATCTGCAGGCCGCATTATAGGTCTCGAATGTACTTTTCGGAATGGTTTAGGGTACGGCTCCTAGTAGGTCGAGAAGAAGGAGGTAGTGCAAGTAGGTTGGCTCTCCAAACAAACGGTATTAGGACAAGAATGAGATAGAAAGGGAAAAAAACTCCAAGATCTTCTACTTGCTCATTAACGATCACCCTCACTGAAAGGAACATATATCACGCGGGTTTATATTCCTCGCCTGAAGAGATTAAAGAGGAGACTGACTACGCTGTCGTGAAAGCCCTTCCTTTTTCCAAAAGATGAAGTACCGCAAAAAAAGCCGCGGGGGGAGGTCCTAATCCTCCCACACAACACCCACAACCAACTCGGGGGCAAAACGGCTCTAACCCGAAAAGAGCAACCTGAACGCAGAAATCCCACCACACCCGGAAACACGGGACCTCCTTTTCGAAGGGATGGCGAGGTTGCATTGTGAAAGTAAAGGTGTTCTTTTACAAAGGGGTAGAGGTGCACAGAGCGACAACACAGGTCACAGCGTAGACTACTAACCCAGTACTGCCGATGTAATTCGGTCGCGGGAGAAGGTAGATACATTGGTCGTGTCTCCGCTGCGTAACCAATCGGCGACTGGCAAATATCCCCCATAGTACCGCGCACAAGAGACTGATGGGTCAAGAATAGGGTCGCACACACGAACTGGGCCCGCGACATCCTAAGGAGTAATGTAGGACAGGATAAGAAGGAAAACTGTCAAACACTATCATGCGGTCACGACTTCGGGACCCGCCGACTAGGAGAAAAAAACGAGCAACCCACTGGGAAAATAAACGAGAAACTAACTATAAGCATGACACCAATCAAAAAAAAACAGGACAACAAAAAAAAAGAAAAAAAAAAACAAAAAAAAAACGTACGGAAAAAAAAAAAAACAAACAAATCCAAAGGGTATAACACAAACAAAAAAAAAAAACAGAACCTATCTACTCAAGGAAAAAAAAAAAAAGACTACGACAAAAAAAAAATAAATTACAACAAAAAATACACAAACAAAAAAAGGGTAATCAATAGGTACCAACCAAAAAAAAAAAAAAACGGTACAAACTCAAAAAGAAACTAAACAAACCACACATAAAAGAAAGAAAAGCAAAATCTTGAAAGGACAACAACAATACACGCGACAATACACAGACAAGAAACCCGAACAAAAAAAAAAAACCAAAAAAAAAAAAAACAACAAAAACAAAAACACTAAAAAAATAAAAAAACACCACGCACAAAAAACAAACAAAAACTCACAGTATCTTCGCAATAAACAAAGGGAAAAAAGATAAAACACTACACAAAGCAACAAAACAATAACAAACCAAAGCCAAGATATTTGAAAAAAACAGGGGGGCTCTTCGTAAAAAAGACACAGGTTTGGGACCACACCAAAAGAAACTGAACGGATGGTCTACAAAAAAAAAGGAGGCACGCGGACTGAACAAGGCACGCAAGACATATAAAAGAAGCAATTAAATGAAACGCGGGGTAAGGCGGGCATCTTGTGTGGCCGGGGGAAAAATATTCGATGAACATATTAGGTCGCGCATCGCCTTGGGGGGCGAACCACCTATAGAAGGAAAGAAAAATGAGGGGAACAAGCTGCCTTCTGGACCGGAGTCACGAGCAACACGCAGAACGCCCGGGGTACAGAACAACAGATAAGTCTCACCTCCGACGGAACGCCTGTCAGCGCGGTTGAGGCAAAAAAAAAAAAAAAACACAAAACAAATGCACAGGGGGCGTGACGTACTGCCGCACCAAATGTGATTGAAGTGAAAGGAAGCGCCAATTTCAGCTGTGCGCACAAATGAGGGGGAAAAAGTCATGTCAGAGCATGCGGGAAGGTCAGGATGCGGGGTGACTTAGTACTGCCATCGTGAGAGCCATCTCGGGAACCAGCGGGTAATCTTTCCATGGTAGAACTGCCGGTTTCCGGGAACCGGCGGGATTAACAGATGACTGGGAACAACGAAAACCGGCAAGTAGAATGCTATTCAAAAAGGGTGGGTCGGAACCGGACTGTTACTATGCTCCGGCTAAGTCCATGGTCTATACCTACAAAAGTGCCAGAACTCAAAGGTAACGATCCCCGTGGCAGCTGCGCACTGAACAGGCCGCGAAAAACGGGGAAACGGAAACAAAACTGCTCGTGCGGGAAGACAGAAACGGGGCGATGAGACAACACTGGGGGGTCTGTGAACGACCCGATCAAGTGGCTGCCGGGGGTCCGTCTCTCAGGGAAGGAGTCGGGGGCATCGCATGAAAAGGCAGATTCAAAGGGGCGGATTGAGAGGGCAAGAGGCACGTCGGCGAGCCGTAAATCAATGTCAAAGATAAGGGTGCTAACTCCCACGGCAGAAGAGAAGACAGTACAAAGCCTTTGACGGTCGTAGGTAATACTGGCGAGCAGAAAAAGAAAAGTGTACCATCAAGGTCATCGGCAGGCACGACTCAAACGTGCCAACGGGGGAAGCGCGGACCAAGTGCTCGCAATGGCAACAAAAGTCACGGACAAACTGGGGGAAGAAGGACGACGACCGCAGCCCAGATCCCACAAAAACGTCAGGCGCGAAGCTATCATTGAAGGGGCATAGGTCCGCATACTGGCCGGACCCAGCGATCATCGCGGCCAGACAATGAACTCGAAGAAAAAAAGAGAGAAAACAATAAGAAGAGAACCCGCGGCAAACTATCGCTGACAATATAAATGGAGTGACAAACCTGCACGCCGTGAGGGGGGGCAGTGTTGACAGAGGAGGGGGCGTCTGGCGGTCATAATCCATGGGCTACGTGACCACTAAGGAGGGGGGGGACCGTGTGGTCAGGAGCAGGCCGGCGAGGGGACGGGGAGAGAAGGGACAATCCTGAGCCTGCCTCACCAACATGAGAATGACGAAATGAGAATAACTGAAGACACGAGCAAAAGGCTGGAAAAGGGCCTCCGCCCCCACCGAAAGGAACAAAAAGAAGGGTCAAGAGCTAAGCCGTGCCGGCGACGCCCAAAGATGGGTACGAGGGAGGGGGGGGGGTGCACAGGAATGACACATACTACGGTAGGTGACGTGTTACTGTGACTAACTAAAAAAAAATGGAAAGTGCACTCATAACAGTGCCACGACTCAGTGATTCACACCATGAGGAAACCGATCAGAAGAGTGGACGGTCGGCGCCCCCCTGTCCGAGTAAGGATTAAAACCTCGAAAAACCGCGTACGACTCAAAAGAGATAGAAAAAAAAAAACAAGAGAGTACAACGAATTGGACGAAAGAGATGCAGAAATAGAGAAACACTAGGGCGCAATACCCAGGGTGCGCGAAGATGCAGGCAAACTGGCAGCGATACGACACAGGAGAGAATAAGTCGCTAAAACACACGTGCACGATGATTACAGGCGTGATACCACCCGCAACGTGAGTCAAGTTCAGAAGAAACTCAAAAGGGGGGGGCAAAGACCGACACAAACCGCAAACTCCGGCACACCCACGTGCGGGGGTGGTGAACTTGGGAGATGGTCATGTGTTGCTCATAAACAGGAGGGGGGGCAGCAGGTGCAAGATAGGGACCATGATAATGCTGGGGACGCAGCGCCAGGACGGACGCGACGCAGCTGAGAAGAGGGGAAAAAAGACGGAAGCGGTAAGTACATGGAATCGAAAATCGAAATTCAACAATCGCATTGGACGAACTACGGATCCGGCTCCTTCGTTGACATGAAATCAACGTCGGCGGTCACAGTTCGTAATGGCAAGTGTAGCCAGAAGAGGTACGTTCCGCTCTCTGATCGCCTGCTGCGCCCTGGAAGCGATCCGGGGGGAGGACGCACACCCGTCAGAGAGGAAAACCATGAGGAGGAGAAGTTGAAGGTACACGGGAGACTGGTAGGAAAATCCCATCGGGCTTCATCGCGCCCAGGGTTGAAACCACACGTTGCGCTGAGCATATTACCCTTTAACAAAGGTGTCTACGGGCGGGCGCAGGTAAGGGAGAACACGGTAGACGGAAAAGAAAAGGATCGCGCACTGGGACTACTACAGGGAGGGACAGATAGCGGGTATAAGCCACGAATCGGAACAAGGGGAAGTGGCGTAGGGTACGTACGTCCGTAACACCGAGAAAGGGGAAGACGCCTGACGGCCTAAGCGGGGAAGGAGAAGAAAGGAAAAAAAACGTCCAGAGGGGAGGCGTTGGGCAAGCAAAACAGCCGAGGGCACTTTTTTGTGCACCAGAAGGGAGAACTGCCACTCAGGCCTGGTAAAGGGTTCAAGTGATGTGCGAAACCGGGGCTGGTGGATCTTTGTCCTGGGAAAAGAAGAAAATGAAAATCACAGAGCATCACAAGTCCCTGAGAGAGCTGGCCCGGCGTCACAATTCGCGCCAACAGCAGGGGGGAAAGTCGCATGCCTACGGGTGAGGAAACCCTAGAAGAAAAACCGGCCGAAACAAGGAGGGAAAAGGGCGGCGAGCTTGAGAACAAGAACGTAGACCAGCCAAGGAATCAGGTGGGAACAAGGAATTGGCCGAATACCCGGCGGGGCACAGAATTGGAACACAGGGAACACCACTATTTGCGGTTCACCGGGTCGGTGCGGATACAAAGGGGGGGAACGGCGGCGCGCTAGTCACGTAAAAATGAGGGGGGATACCAAGTAGAGGGTACACGGAGTAAAAACGGGAAAATATCATGGCAGCGGGGTCGTTCCCCGCATTGAGAAGCACAGGATGGTCCTCGTGGGTGCAAACAGGTAGGGGATTGGGCCCAGCTACAGTGCCTGCGGTCACTACGACAACTAGGTCAATGTCAAGTTGCTCGGTTTGGGAGGAAAAAATGAAAGCGCGACGGTGCAGGCACGAAGGGGTGATCCGATGAGAGGACAAGCAAAGGGAAAGCAAAGACGCGATGTACGATCAAGGTATTGGGCGACAAGAACCTAGGGTATTGACGTGAATAAAAAAAATACGACGTACACAGGCGGCAGTGGGAAACTTACGCCCACCCGGTGGGAAGAAGATCACAGTTTGGAGTAGGGGGGGGATTGAAAAGGGGTATCATAGAAAGCGAGTCAAGTAGTCGCCCGCGGAAAACGGGGGGGGGTGTGGGGGCTGTCTCACGATGTCTCCAGTCAATGCCCCAGGTCATCCGGGTCCCAGATCCTAGTCGAAAAAACGGACCCGGAAGGAAATTCGCCCAAGCCATACGCGTCGAAAGTTAAAATGCTAGGCAACATCAAGTAGTGTCAACGGGCCAAGAGAAAAACCGCCAGATTGACACAGGTGTACAGGAAGGAAGGACTTGGGGGTGGCAGCAAAAGTGCGGAGCACCACACAAGCAACGGATGGGCGAAGGAGGGCCAAGCTGTGGTGAAAACCGATCAATGCCATTAAGGATTTCTCAGGAGGGACCGAGTACACGGGCCGACTCATGGGTGAGAAAGGAACGGTAAAACTACTTCATCGATGCCCACTGGGGGGCGACCTCAGAGGCGAGCGGCGGGTCGCGTAGGGGAAAGGCCGGTCGGTTCACAAAGTGGGATGGGGGGGAGGAACAAGCTGGCTGGTAGGGGGCCCCGGCGCAATGCTGGGGCGGGCACGGAGGACGCCAAGGTGCTACCCGAAGAAAAGGGTCAGAACAAACTCGAGCGCGAGCGAGGTCGTAACCGCCGAGGGGGGTCTACAGGGCAAGATCCGTCGAGGTACGACGCAGCAGGGGGTGTGAACCGGGCTTGGATCTGGACGAGGGGGGGGGGTGTTGGAACTCTCTCTCAAAGTGCTGAAGGCTGCATGGAATGGGCGCGCTAACTACCTCCTGAAAGACGAGGGACAAAAAAAAAGAGGGTAAGACTGGGGGCGGAGTTGGAGGTTGGTCGGGAGATCGGGGGATACTCTCTGGATGCGTCGAAAGGGGACTAACGCAGGTGATCAGCGGGGGAGACTCGGAGGGCAGGGGAGGCGGCACCAAGGGGCGCGACTCTGCACTGAACCAACCAGGAGGGGAGAGGACGTAGTGCGCGGCCGAGGGCAGGATGTAACAAAAGAGCCCTCCACCTGTACAACTGAGAAGCCGGGGAATACTCTGAAAAGAACCCAGACCGCGCCTATAACATGCTGCGGGAGAAGCGATACGGCGGCAAAATCAGGAGGAAGGTGAGAACCAGTCACATGAGAGAGTCTCGTCAGCAAAGGACTAAGCTGGCGGAAAACCCGTTAAACTGAAAAACTGGGAATCGTATAAAGGATGAAGTAAGTAAGTGCTCGTCAGCCGTTGGAAGAAGGGTACCAAATCGCTGCCGACACACTCAAAAGCGGTTCAACAATAGTAAATAAAACCCGTACCAAGCCCACGCAGAGTGCCACTAAAAAGTCGTAAATTACGACTCTCGCACGCACATCCATAAAACCAGAAGAGGGCACAAGAGCTCGGTGCGGCGAATTCGAATTATGGGGAAAAGGTCAAAGGGGAAAGTTAGGAAGGAAGTAGACCGGTGAGTCAATAATGACTAGGGCGGGGGAGGGGGAACAGTCTTAGTGCGGCGGGCGCGCGGCACAACACACGTTCAAAGGCGTGGGGCAGACAAAAAACCTACTCCAATAAAACTCGGCAAAAAATAGTGAAGAGAAAAACATGGGAATTGGTATGTAGGCCCTGCGTGAATAGGTAGACGTCAGGCAGACTAGGCGATAAAGCCTCAAAGCGATACGCGGGCTCTGGTTGCATGAAGATGCTGAACGACAAAGTCATATCTGGGTCATGGGGAAGAGCGCGGAATTGGTCAGTAAGTAAAGGTTACAGCTAGTAAGTGCGTGAGCGCCGACAGCCGGGGGGGTGAATCGGTTCAATTATGTGTCAAGAGGGAGTGCCCGGCATAACAGAAAAAAATCCAAAAAATCACAAAAATCAGGTATGCACATTGAAGGCGGGCTCCATAGCGAGAGAGGTGATGCACAACCGCGGTCAGGCAGAAATTACCGCTGTGACAGAACTGAAACATAAGAAGAGGCAACAAAAAAAACAAAAAATATAATGAAAACAGGCCGTTCGGAGCTAAACCACAAAAACCGAAACAACGAACTCCACGTCATACTCTAGGCACAAATCGTGGTCCTAGCGAGCGGAGACAAACCAGGGGACAGCAGACTGACCAATCACTCGAGGTTCAGGGACGGTAAGGGACAAGGCACAAGATATCAGTTACAGGCGTGCAAAAAAGGCCCATCCCAAGGGAGGGGGATTTGGACAGGAAGTCACAGAGGACCTAACACGCTCGGGATCGTACAGGTGACACGAGTTAGTGAAAGTCATCGGCGCAACACCGACAAAAGGGAGGGGCAGCGGGGCACAGGTGTACCAATAAACTCAATAGCTAGAATCATGGGTAAATGTACCGACGCAACGGGAAGGAAAAGGATTGCCCGTGACCCAGGGATCGGCGGCGGTATGAAACCGCCAAGAAGGGATTTCAGCCGTCTCGGTCAGGTTGAGGAAGGAAAAGGAGTCAATCCCTCGGGGGGACGGAAAATGCGGCAATCGAAGTGTCAAAAGAGGCGCTACGCTATCCCAGATCGTCAGCGTGGCAGAAAACCCGGCACGAGAAACAGACATTCTACCTGGATACGCTAAGGAGAAGCGGTCGGCCCCGTGAGGATCTGCGCGGTCATCTTGCGCGGACTAGAAACGGTGACTCGAGTGAGGGGTCGGCGAGCGAAGATGGGCGAAGGAACCACAAGCATCAGAAGAGTCATTGGAGGCGCAAGTAACTCGTCCGTGCCCTCAGGCGGGGGCGGAGAGGGCGTAAACTATGCGGGGGCTACGCCAGGCGAGCGAAAAGCCGACGGAGAACGGGAGAGGCACGTCGGGTAAATGGGGTTACAACCGATGGTCACAGTCTACTTCTAAACATGGCAAAGAGTGGCTGGAGAAACCACACTCAAGCATGCCGGATGGCAAGGGACAGCAAACGATCGACGAGGGGGAAAAAAGGACAAGGGGTGCGAAGGGTCGAACAATGAGCGTGACCAAGCAAAAAAAGGAACGAGCTTACGCAACCAGAAGGGAAAAAACAAAACCAGTTACACGGGGACAAAACAGAAGTAATGAGGGGAGATGCGCAATGACACCAACCAACGTGCGCAGTTGCAACAACCGAAATCTCCCGTGGGGCATGAGCCGGTGTGAACCTATAGAAAAATGGAGGAGGTGTAACACCTGGGAAACGGATAAATTCCGACACATAAGCACGCGGCCGAAAGAAAATGGTACGGAACAGGCCTCAGTGTCCAAGCTAGAGGGTGACACAGTGCTAGGGGCCGAAACAGCGCCAAAGCTCTTCGCGAACCGAACAGCCAATGCAAAAAGAGTGAGTCAGCAAATTAAATCGGATCGCCCAAACTCCACATGACTCAAAAAATGAAAGGGAGAGAGAGAAATGGAAAAGGAGGTGAGAACCCGGGGTCGGGAGGCCCGCGAAAGAAAAGAAAAAATGAGGGAAGCCGAGGCGGCATGCGAGGAGGGGCCGACAGTCTGAAGTAGGGGGGACACATTTCAACAATTAGCTTGGAAAAAAACGAAGGGCGAAAAAGAGGAAACCGGCCCGGATCACAGTAAGGGCGCTCAGACGCCGAAAAGGACTCAGAGACAACAGGGCTCGCGTCAGTGCCTAGGGAAAAAAAAAAACCGAACAAGTCACACAGCGAGAGAACCAGGAGAGCCTATGAGGGGCACTCCCAGTCGTTGAGCAAGGCTAGTGTGTAAAAAAAAAAAACCGACACAAAGGCTAGAAATAAGCCGAACACCGGAGGCGGAAGGTTGAAGGGGTCATGGGCGGTAAGAGGGTTGTTCTAGCCAATCGCAGGAATGCGCCGAGAGAGAGGACCAGACGGACGCGAGCCGCGGGGCTCAGGGGGGCAGAAAAAAGTCGCGCTACGGCAGGGCAGAGAGAGAAGTGGCAGGATGCTGTGTGGGGAGCCCAAAGAGAGTCACACTAGATTGGAGAGGACTCGGTCGCGCGGCGAAAGAGAACGGAAAAAGGACTCAACGCTCCGGCTGCTGAACTGATAGAGAGGAACCCTCTACTGAAGGGACGAGAGGATCCCCTTAGACTCGGACGTCTGGAGGCCGTAGGTCCCACGGCCTGCAGAGATCAAAACAGCAGTGGGGAAGAACCTAGTGGACTGGTGAAAGAATGTCTGGTCGAGTCATTTACAATGTTTAAAGTTTCCGGGTAGTCCGACAAGTCGGGGGGAGAACCCCGGGTCGTGCGAACGAAAAAAAGTCGCAGACAACAGCAAAAGATCAACCGTGAATGGTTGGAGGGGCAGGGAACAAGCTAATCTGGAGGCTGGGGGTTAGCGCATGCATGGCGGGGGCAGCGACGGAAGAAACGACAAATAGTGCGAAAAAGGAGCAAGGACGGGGAAAAAAAGATCGACTCAGCGTGGATATACCGGTAACAAAAAATCTCATAACGAGCAAAGTTCCCCGGCACCCGGGGTTGTCACAGCTTAATCCTCATGCAAGTTAGGAAAACATGCCCGGAAAACAAAATAAAGACGTTGAAATAAAGAAGAGCACATTCACCTCCCGGGACAGAACCAGCGAGAGTGTCCCAAGAGGGGTCCGAAAAGACCCGATTGGGGGGGGGGGGGGAGGGAACTGTTCGGGTACCCCGTAGCATGGGAAATCTCCTAATAACGTCGGAACCCTATAAAGGGAACCCTCTTGAGGGGTTGATACGCCGTCAGGGTCGGGGGGGGGGTCCAGGGACACGAGCCTCAGCCTCGCGGGGGGGGCAAAAAAGAACTGTACATATCCGGGAAACCCGGGGCAGTACTTGAGGATCCCTAAAACCTCTGCCCCTTGTTTCAGATGGGGGGGGGTTAAACCATCGTTGCAGGGGAAATGTCAAAACAGGCACGTTGAACCGTATCAGAAGAGAACAGAAAAAAACAAAAATTGACAACGGCTCGTTCTCGGAAATGTCAAACGAGCAAATACAAATTGGGATAGGTGGGAGAAAGAGGATAGGAGAGAAAGCCCTCTCTCCCTTTTGGCGGTTCGGAAATGAAAGGAGGGGGGTGGCGGTCCAGGAGGCAAGGGGGACGTCTTTGGCAAAAGAAGTGCTTAGTCGGAAATTTAGAGCGAGACTGGGGGAACGTATTAAATGATACGCCAGGGAAAAAGGGACTAACATAGAAAATAGGGGGTCAATCACCCCCCAAGAGGTGAAAAAAAAGTCAAAAAAATGCCATCTTACAATTACTAAGTGGATACCTGGAAAAACAGAAAAACCGAAGATAGGTTCGTAATGGGGTTGGGCTGGGGCTTTTTGCCCTCGGAAAGAACTGGGGGGGGGAGGGAAAGGAGTAAGGAGAACAAGCAGATGAGTTGTGGGTTGGGTTCTTAAGAATTCGATGGAGAGCACTGTGGTATGAAAAAAAGGGTGGCCAAAAAATAGGAGGAAAAATATTCCTATGGACAAGTTCAGCATGGGTGAAAAAAAAAGAGGCAGCTTTTGAAGTCCCGGGGGACAAAAGGGTCGTCGCTGGGGGGGCGCGCAGCCATATCGTACAGGCTGGGCAGTAAAAAGGGACTGAACACAGATGAGACCAAGAGGTGAAAAAACTGGAGGGGGAAACAGGTCTGTCAACATTATTTCGCATGGGGGAAAGAGAACTCTCTGCGACGCAGGGGAAAGCGACTTGCCCGGTGTTCACCAGCGTTGAGCTAAAAAAAAGCAACGTTTTTAACAGCGGTTATGTGCGGCCAAAAAAAGAGGACCCATGCGGGCACCGGCCCCAAAACTCCAAGTCATCGGTTGGGCACAAAAGTGTTCGGTGGCAAGGAGTCAAAATAATGTGAGCAGGGGGAGACTGAAGGGGAATCAAAAAAAGGGTGGACGGTTTACGCTTGGGGGGGTTGGGAAGAAAACGGCAAAAAGCCGAACAGGGGGGGAGGGTTCCCCCCCAAGCTGAACAGTCCCACAAGCTGACAAAAAGCCTCCTCGGGGGGAGAAAAACTCCAAAAAAAAGGCCTGGTTAAGAAAAAATGGCGGCGAAAGTGGGGAACTTGGGAGCGAAGCCGGGGAGGAGAGGAGGGGGGGGTAGGGGATGAAACCGATGCGGCAAAAGGGGGGGTTTTTTAACAGGCATAGGCCTCCCGATTGAGTTGCAAAAACCCACTTCGAAAGAGGGTTTCCTTGACATCTCCGGCGAAAAGGGACGGGGGCATTTGCGAAATGGCAGGAAGGGGGATGAGTTCAAGCAGAAGAATGTCCCCGGGAAAGGGCGAAAAAGGGGCGCCAATCAGAATTGGTAGGAAAAAAAAATTTCTGGAGAGGGGTGGAATATGTGTGGGGTCAAACAGTCCTGGGCATGGGTATCAGAGATCAAAAAAAACAAAACAGGAGGAAAAGACGGATCTCCGCAACAAAAAAATGAAAAAACACCCGTGGGTAGCCCCAACAAAAAAGATCAAAAGGCAAGCCCAGCCCCCAGGGGCCGACCATTGGGGCAAGGCAAGTGCGATGACCCCAGTGGGATTGTACGAAAATCTCACTGTTCTAAAGAAAGAAACATTAGGGAAAAATGGCTGTAAGAAGGACCGACGTCACAGATTGACGATTCCAGGCAAACCAAACGGGTTTGTTGGCGACGGGAAAAATCGCACCGCCGTGAAAGGAAGAGCGGGGTGGGTAATCAAAAAGAGAAAAACGAGCCGCTTAGGGGAGGTACTTGCCAAACAAAGGGGCGTGAGGGACCATCAGGAGGTAATAGAAGCTAGGGAAGGGAATTGGACTCCAGCCTCTTCAAGCTTAAGGGAAAAAGGGAAAAAGGGTGGCGGTCAAAGGGAAAATCGGGTGAACTATAGATCGAAAAACTTAAAAAATCAAAAAAAAAAAAGGGAATAAAATCATGGGGAGAATTGGTAGAGAAGGGGGCCTTGACAACAAAGGGAAATCTGGTAAAAGGCAGGGCCCGCCACTCACTTTGAACTATACCTTTTTCAAAAAAAAAAAAATCCACCGGGGAGATCATTCAAAAGCGGGTCAAATCGATGTCACGACCGCAAAACCAAAGGGGGTTCGGCAAACCTAAAAGGGTGGGAGTCCCGGAGTGGGCGCTCCGGCGGCGAGACGCAATGAGTCTATTGCAAGAGGGGAGGACAAACTGCAAAACACCCTGAAACTGGGGGGGGTGTAACGGGACAGAAGCGGCCAATCGATGCGGGAGAAAAAAAATGCAAACAGGTCTCTCCAATCGCAAAAAAGAAAAGAAAAACAAACCGGAGCTGGGGCAAGAGGCAAGAGGATGGGGGTCTCCACGAGGGGACGGGGCTGGCGGAAAGACAAACCGCCCAAAGAAACAGTTGAAAGGGACAAAATCTGAAGGGTGGGGGGCTATTATCCAGAAAAAGGCGAACCAAAGGCGAGGGGAGTGAAAAGGAGCTGGAAAATTTTCGAAGGTGGGCGCAGAAATGGAAAAAAAGCAGGGGGACTACGAAAAGTCAAAAAAATGGACAAGGGCGAAAATTTAAAAAAAAAAAAAGAAGGCGGGCAGGTCAGGAACCAGCAAAAAGAGGAAGGAAAAAAGCAAACCAAAGGGACCAAAGGGCTCACGGGGGAAGGCATCTTTCGAGTACAATGCGGGTACGAGGGTAAGAAAATCGAGGAAGACAAGACAAGCCAAGGCGTCGGGGCTTCAACTGATCCCAAAAGGACTCAAAAAATTATGGACACCCCGCATCAAAAAGCTGGAAAGGGGTTTTTAACAGAAAGGAAAGAACTTTAAAAAAGGGGGTCGTACGAAAAAGGGGGCGGGGGGGTATCGAGACGCCCACTAGGCCAGCAAAAAATGGATGAAAAGTTTAAGAGGTTACGTCGATCCGGAAGCCAACGAACTCGCCACATTGCGGGGGCAAAAAAGGGGGAAAAAAAACGATGTGGGAGACGATGCAGGGTGCTAGGACTTCGGCACATCCGAAGGGATTGAGATCGTCGCTATCATAAAATGGGGTGGGGGGTTAAATCAGCGGGGAACTGGGGGGAAAAGAAAAGGGTAGGGGCGTCGGGGGACACCCAACAAAGGGACGGACTCCAAGCAAAAACCACTTTCTAGCCAGACTCTCCAAGATCACACCCGTCGTGGGGGAGGATAGGGAAAAGTTGGGTAGGGCACACGTCCGCCCCCGGGAGGGATTCGCATGCCTCGGGCAAAGAGGGCTCCAAGGGGAAAAAAAAAAGAAATTGATCTCGATTCTAGGGCTCACGAGGAGACGCGTGTGGGGGGAGGCCCGGCAATATCGGAAAAGCAATCTGGATCAAGAGGCTGTACGGAAGGGGGGTAGGAACCTTAGAATTGCAGGGGTACAGCACGGAAGGCCCATCCCAGGGGCAAAAGAATTGGCGACCGCAGGGGTATTCAGCAGAAAGAAAAAAGTTACCTTAGGGGGGGGCTAAATAACCCACTAAAAAAAACCTTGTTGGAAAAGGGTCGGTTAAATGTCACAGTATGAGGTTGGGACAAAAAAAACGCCTACAAGAAACTGTTTAAGAGGGGGGCATGGGGAAAGAGCCGGACAAAACAGAGACACGCAAAAAAATCCTGCCAAGCAAGGACCCACACAGGCGAAGATGCTGGATAGGGGGGGGGGACGGGAACTTGTGAGGGGGGGGATAAAGCAGTTCTTCGCCTGGGAGATAAATCTTGAAAGCAGGTAATAGTCCAAAAGGCCGAAGGACTCACACAAAATAGCATGAAAACAAAGAGCCTCCAAGACTCAAACCGGGGGGGGCAGAAACGGGGACCCTAAATGGGAAAGGCCGTATTTGGGAAAGAATATGGGGGGCACAGAAGTGAAGGAAAAGTCGCAGGGGCAAAGAATGGGGCTGTGAAAAACCGGGGAATGAGGTCACGCAAAACACGCGTTCAAGATGGGACGACTCCTGAGACGGCACTTCGGGGCGGGTATGTCAGGGGCCGAGAGGTGGAGAACTCACATCGGAAGTAAACAAACGTCGAAAAGGAAAAGACCCTGAAGAGAGTTGGGGGAACATCGAGGGGACTACAAAGAGGGGAAACAAAAAAGACGATTCGGGGGTTAATGGGAAAAAAACGCGACATCTTCTTCGCAAAAAAAAGAACTACAAGAAAGTCTAAACCGCCGAAGGGCGGGGGTAGTCAGATCCCACTGCGATTGGTACGGGCATACAATGTCAAGAATTGGACAAGGAAGCGAGGGTTTTTTCGTAAAAACCAAATGCATTATGGAAACGTGAACCCTCATAAACCCTAAACCCACCTCCTTTGCCGCAGATCTGTTCCCTGGCCTATAGTGTGGCAAAAAATGACCCATGCGTTGTGGGTGTAGATTAAGTGGAAAATCAAAACCGACCGAATAAAACTCGCCTGTCACCGAAGGGACCCAAGTAAAGGCACCAAGGCAAACTACTTCCCCGAACACACAAGTCACGAGAAAGAAATAGAATCAAACCGGATTGTTTCGGGGGCCGATGTGAAATTTGGCACAAACCATTCCAGAGCCAAGGCGGCCGAGACAATGGGGAACCAGCCAGTGAAGATACAAAAAAGAGGGAGCACAGAAAAATCTAGAAAAACGATGACCGAGGGGGGGGGTAAAAAACGGAACACTAATTTCTGCAAGGATCAGGGGTGGTGGGGACTTTGGAAAAAAACTAAAAGACCTGCATAGGGGAGGGAAGACTAGCACCGAGCGAGGGGAGCCAGGGGCTGCGCTGGAGACCGAAAACAGGAAGAAACTGAACAGCGATTGTGATCAACAGGGGGAAAACAGCGGCGATCTGTAACCCCAAGTCGGGAAGGGAAAAGATGTCGAATGGGGGGATCGGGGGAAATGGGGAAGAAAGAACAAGAATGACATGCAAAAAACGGCCAATGGCAACTGTAAGCAAAATGTTCAACAAAAAAAAAAAAAATTCAAGGAAAAGAGGGAAACATAAGCCGGGAATTACAAGGGCGGCGACGGCAAGAGAATGCATGGGCTTCCGAGAGAAATCCGGGAAGAAAAAAAAACAAACGAAAACAAGGGGGGACAAGTCCACGTAGTCCGCCGGGTGGTAAAAAAAAGAAAACTCGCCTACTGGGGTGAGGCTTCTGCACCAAGGTAAAGGGGGTCGAGGGAGAAGGGGAAAGGAAAAAAGCTTGCGGCGAAAAAGGAAAGGGAAACGGAAAAAGGCAAATGGTAGAAGAAGGCAACACCCAATTGGGCCGAAAAAAAACAGCAGAAACTAACAGGGAGAAAACAGCTTGTGGGGGGGCAAAAGAGGATATTCCAAGCAGAAAGACCGCGTGTTTTCCCGTGGAGAGGGCGTCCCAAGCGGCAACGTCAGAATGAAAAGCCCAACAGCTGCGAAAAGGTGGACGATGGAAATCCTTTTGAACACAGAAGGTGTGCGCCAAACTGGCGGAAGCCCGCGAAGAACGAACGGGAATTGGGGACGAGGTTCGCAAGGAAATTGAGAACGGAACCAACTACGTACCCAAGCAAGGGGGAGTAGGGAAACAGAAAAAAAAAAGGCTGGGGTTGAGGAAGAGAGGGTTGGACGATTTTCGAAAGGGCACTTGCAGTTCCGATCATGAAGGGGTTCCGGTCAATAGCGAAAGGAAGCAACAAAACAACTGGAGGGATTAGTAAAGAAAAAGATGATTATTTAAAAAGGACTTTTAAGGGCCATTCGAAAAAAAGAAAATCTGGGGGATAGCGACCGCGCAAAAAAAAACAAGTATTCTTAAAAAAAAAAGGCATTTGTGTAAAGAGGGTTAAAAAAAAAAAGAAAAAAGGGGAAGGTGAGGGGGGGGCAAAAACATGTACGGGGGGAAGAAGGAAAGGGGAGAGACATGCCTCTTTCTTAAGTCAGGGGCGCTCTTAAGCGCGGGGGGGGGGGACTGTCGATCAAACTAGGCGAAAAAAAAAGTAAAAACAAACTTTTCTCAGCAATCTGGCGACAGCAAATGGGGTGCTTCCGTCAGGAAAGGACTTCCGGAGTGGGACCAGACAGAAAACTCCGTAAGCGGTGCGGTAAAGGGGGCAATCATGGAAAAATCCGGTTGGGGACCGGCGTGGGCACGCTGGGTTTGACTATTGGGCAAAAAAGACTTGGTAGGCATGGGGTGGGGGGGAAAAAAAGGGAACTAAAAACGCAACTAAAACGGGAAAGGACCTTGAAAAAGGCGTTTCTCGGCAGGACGGCCACTGGGGGGGGTCCAGAAGAAAAACCAGTATCGCGTGGTGGATTTGGTTGAACCTCTACGTGGGGGAAAAAAAAAAAAAGTGACACCCGACCCTTTGTCGGTTTGGGGGGGGGGAGAAAATGACGGGGGGGGAAAGAGGGGGGGCCGCCCTGCCGGGTTTGGGACAACGGCGATGGAAAGGGGGTCAAGGAAATGGGTGGAACGGGCTAGGAGAACCTCTGAGGCAAGCCCATGGGGGCAAAGAGTTGGGGGCGAAAAGTGGGGACCATGCCGAGAACTTATGGGGTAAAAAGGGGGGGGAGTTGGGTAGACACGCCAGAGTCCAAGAGTCTGAAAGAGGGCTAAGGGCGGGGGGGGGTACAGCTCGCGGACCTGGTCCAAAGGGGTGGGGGAAAGATAGGAGCACAGGACAGGGGGAAAGGACTGTGGGTAGGATCGAACGGGGCTTCCGAAGAGGCTCGCGAAAAAACGCACAGCAGAAGTTGCGGGGGGCGTTATAAACCCCCATGGGCCCGCTCAGGCACTGAACCTAACAAAAAAGGTCGTTCACGAAATGCGCTTAGTGGGGGGCGACGACGTGGGAAGGGGACACGGGGGGGGGCAAAGCGGAGACCGCCCTGTGAAGGGGGTGGATTCATCTTCAAGAGTAAAGGGAACAACCAACGGGGAATTGGAACAAAGATCGTGTGTTGGAGTGGAAGGGGTAAGGTCATGGTGATCGCGGGAGTTACTGACGCAGCGACGGCATCCCGTAGGGCAACTGGGGGAAAAGGAGGTAAGCGACGGCGAACCCGAAAAATGAGTGAACTTGTAAAATCGGCTTCTGCAAATAGAAGGGGAACTGGAACAGAGAAAAACGGGACGGTGAATGCCAAGGGGTGGGGGAAGGATGACGAAACCCTGCATGGGGGAGTACCTGACAAACGGGGGGCGGGGCGAAAGCAAATGTGTATTAGCGTGAACGGGAAAAAAAAAGAGCTAAACTCGGCGTGAGGGGAAAAAAAAAAAAAAAAAAGACACGTGGGGATGAAGGTTGGGGGGGCCCAGGCCCATCATTGATTTTTACACGAAGGGGAAAAGAAAAGGAGCAGTCTTTCCTAAGACACGGGGAGGGGGAGGGGGGCCGGCGGGGGGTAGTGTAAAAATTCAAAAAAGTCCCAGCTGCCACCGAAACCACGGAGGCGACGAGCAATAGAAGTAAAAAAGGGAGCGGGGAAGTTGGGACAAAAACAGGCGCCAAAAAGCAGTGAAGCGTCAAAAAAATCTTTGGGCCGGGGAAAAAAGCTGGGGGGAACCGTCAAAAAAAAAATTCTGGAAAACTACCGGGAAAAGTCAAAAAGAGAGCCTTCCCATCGCCGAAAAAAGAGCACGGGGGGAGAGCTGGTGAGAGGGGAAAGTGCAACAAGTTGGGGGTGGGGGTGCGACGCGACGATTGGGAGAATAAGAAAAGGCTCAATATAATAAAGAAAAAAAATAACCTTTAAGATGAAAGAACGGTGGGGGAACAAAATTCCTGGAAGACCGCCAGGGTCGGCGAAGTTTTGGGGGAGGCAAAAGGGGGGCAGGGGAAAGGTAAAACACTGGCAACAAAGATGGGGACGGTACTACTAGGGATGGGAAAAAAATTCAAAAAAGAAAGATAACAAACAGGATTCGGAATAGGTTCTTTGGGAAGAAAGACTTCAGCGAAAGACATTGGGTTATTGGGGTCCCCCAAAACGGGAACCCAAGAGGGGGATTTCTAACCAAGAGCAAAGAGGCAAATGAGACGGTCTTCCTAGTCCAAAAAAAACGGGCAATGGGGGGGAACGGTGGGCGTCAGAGGGGGAGCAAAGGCGAAAAACCTGTGTTAACATAGGGGTAGAACCCGCACCGCAGCCGCCGGCCTAAGGGCCGGTGACCTTGCGATGGGGGTCCAACGGGGGCAAACAACTGAAAAGGAACAAGCGAAAAAGGGAAGCAGCAAGAAAAAAAAAAGAAGGGGCAAAAAATAAAAATGGAAATAACATCACAGCGTCAATCAAACGTTTTGCCGAAGGGTTGCCTCTCCATCAAGGGAACAACAGAGACAAAAAGTGGGGTGCTAGGAAGAAAAAAAGTCGTAAATTCAAGGAGGACATCCCCTGGGTGGGGGTCCGGTCACCAAAAAAGCAGAAGACGCATTCCAACCCGGACACTCCGGGGGGGTCAACCCCGAGCAAGAAGACGATAGAAATGCAATTAAAATGGCCGAGGGCAAACACCAGGCAGGACTGACAAAGGGTACAAGCGTGAAAGACGCGCCATAGGGGGGGGGCTGACAGTCGGCTACCGATTTACCCAAAAAACTCCAAGACACTTCCGAACGACAAATTGAGGGGGGAAGGCATTGGGGTCGGGTCCAAAAAGGACATCAAAAGAAAACAAAACCCGTTGAGAGGAAAATAGGTTCCCGGGCAGGAAGGGGGAAGACACCTGGCGGGTACGGGCGGGAACCAAAAATCATGCAAAGGTGGGTTGACCAAAAGGCACTCAGAAAGAAAGACACCGGATCTCTTTATGGGAAAAAGGGGGGATCAAAAGGTCGTGGGGAAAAGGAAAAAACCCGGCAGGGGTGAGAGGGGGGCGTAAGAAATAAGGCGCAGCAACTGCTGGGGGCTCGCGGGGAATTCGAATGGCAGAAAAAGAAGTGTTGTGAAAAAGAGGGTCTGCCGGGCCCGGCTGCAAGAAAGCAAGCAGGGGGGTTAAGGGGGGGGAGATACCAATTGAAAATAAAGTAAGGGGCGGAGCATCAAAACTCCACAAGAGACGTAGGAAGTCGAAAACAAAGGAGAACAGCCCCCTCAAAAGCAATTGGGCGAAGAGGCCGGCGGCAATCGCAACGGAAAAAAGATGTGGCAAACAAAAAAAGTCAAAGGGCAAAAAAGGCAGTGCGTGGCAGGCCTCCGAAAAAGTGGGGGCGAAAGGAGGGCTCATAAAGAAGGGGAACAACAGCTTCGGTTGGTTTAGAGACGGCGATGTCGAAGAAAGTGACTCAGGACCAGGAAAAGAGCCAAGAAAGTCGAAAAAAAACAAATATCGAAGAATTTTACAGTGAACCAAAGAGGGGTGTGCAAAAAGAGATGCGGAGTGTCTCTATCAAGGTGCCGCTTCCTTGGGTCGGGACCTCCGGGAGTAAAAGACAAAAGTAAGGGGGGGACTCAATAGCGTACACAAAATCTGTCCTTGTAAGCGGGGTTGTCGGGCCAGTCCGGATTGAAAAACAACAATATGCTACGGTGCACGCGGACAGCCGTCAGGGGGATAGTACGACGGGAAAACGACACGTTTGTGCACATCCGTGCAGGAAAGGGGCCGGACAGGCCCAAGAAAAACGCTCGGGGGGGAGTTTTTGGGGGGTGAAATTTTAAGGGAAGAAAGAATCTAGCACCAACCCGACTAGAGAAGAAAAAAGACAACCGGCCTCTGGGGGGGGGGGGAAGTTCCGCGGGAAAAAAGACGGCAGAGCCAAAAAAGGCCGTGGGAAGCGTCAAGGGGGACTAAAGGGAGTTTGTCCCAGAAGCTCGCAGCATTGGGAAACAGCACGAAGTATCGGCCTTCACGGGTGCTGTTGGTTTAAACGCTCACGCAACGGGTTGTAACCTGGGCGTTGTAAACTATTGGAAAAAATCGAACACAAACGGGGGTTCAAAAGGGCCCTGGGGAGACGACGGGACAGTCTAGGCTGTGAAAAAGGAATTGCTGGTAGCAGATGGGCCAGGTTAGAGGTCATCCCCGATGGGGGGCAAAATCAGACCGGGTCGAACGTCCAAATGTTGAATCCCGGCATGGCGGCACTTTGGGATTAAAAAGGGGAAAGGGGGGGGGGGAATTGTGAGTAGGTGGGGGGAATGCCCCCGAAGTAATTGATGAACCTAGTCGCCCACGAAGAAAAAACTTTGGCTGACCCTCAAGAAAGGAGGCCCAAAACAAATTAAATGAATCAAAACAGTATCAAACTTAGGCGGAACATTCGCTACGGCGGCCCGGGGGGGGGGCGACCGGGAGTAAGGTTGATGGGAAAAAAAAACTACGGAAAAGAACTGGAAACCAAAATGGCGGGAAAGAAAAAAAAACAGCCAGACCGGAAATTGAAAAAAGCGATTTGAAAAACGAGGGGGGGGGCAAAAAGGTCGGCTTCCTCCGGGGCACGAAAAACGTTGGTCACATACCAAACCGATTCTCACTGCTCGGGGAAAAAAAGGGGAAGCGGAGTACCGGCAAAGGGGGGGATGCAGCCCAATAAAAGCCTATTTGGAACGCACCCAACGGGAGGGAACCGTAAAAAAGAAGAGACAGGTGGGAACAGTGAATCACGGGGGAACGCAAATTACTGAAAAAACGAAGAAGATCCCAAGAGATAAGAGGCCGTCGAGGGACAACTGGGGGGCGGAACCGTATCGGGGGACAAAAAAACGTGCAGGAAACGCCAGGAGCCATGATTAAAGTTCAAAGAGAACAGTCGCGGGGCAATACAAAAGAACAAAGCATCCCGAGGGAAACCCGAATTTTCTTCAAATGGTGCGCGCCGGCGGCGGAGAAAAACCGCTCGGGGGAATGCGAGTCAATCTTGTGGGGGGACAGTATCGAAGGGCGCCCGGGACGAAAGGGCTGAATCAATCGACCAGCGGGATGACCTACAAAAAAAAGAAAAGGACTTCGCATCAAGGATTCCAAATTTTCGGAGGGCCGCACTCTCCCCCGGCCGCAGAGCAAGATCAGTTGCTTGGAACCTTCAGACGGCAGCTGAAATAATATGGAAAGGTTGAAGACCGAGCACAGATCACCCGGAGATCGCTTAAAGCAACAAAGGACCCCAGGATAGGGCGAAGGCGAGAAATTCACGGGCCCATGAGAAGAAGGTCAAAGGGGGGAGAAAAACCCGGCTGGGGTGGGTCCATAAGAGAGGAGACAGAATCTTACCAAAGGAAAAAAGTTTAAGAGGGGGGGCTCGGTTCAACGACAGATAAAAAAAAAAAAAAGCAAAGAACCCTCTCCTCAGGGAAACTGGGATCGTGGGGGACAAAGAAGCTCATGATGGACCCCCGGAAACAACACAACCGGAAGAAAGTAAGACGCTCTGGGGGCTAGGCAGAAGAAACTTTGCGCGTACTCTAAAAACAAAAAAAAGCCTGCAAGAATTCTTCATTTCACGAGGGAGGGTTGATGAAAGGGACGGCCTTCGACCAACGCGCAGGACAGGAGTGGAAAAGATTGAAATAGAGCAACAGTTGAGGAGAGCAAATCGTCAGAGGGAAAAATCCTGAAAGCTCGCCAGAATAAGGGGGGGGGGAAACGCGCCGGGGAATGACTGGCAAAATTGGACCCAGAAAAAAATGAGGAGCTCGTGAAAACAGAAGTCCGGGAGCATTATCCCGCCAACACACCAATGGTGGTGGGGGGGGTCCCCTTAGGAGACAGCTGATTATGTCTCCGTATCCATGAGTCTGAAAGGATGGACATCGTAAGAGGTGTCCGGATCAGGTCCTCAGATATGGGGGGAAAACAATATAATAACGCCAGGGGCTTCTGTGTGTAGGCCCTGGAGGGAAACTGAGAATTTGTACTTCAGAAAAAAGCCAAACTTACAGCAAATGTGGTACGCTACTTGCAGGCGGACGTAGCCGCGCTAGGGGGTATAAAAAAAATCCAAAAGGGCATTTGGAACGGTTCGGGGTCAAATCTGGGGCGAAAAAGAAAAAAAAGTATGACACCACAGGGGGGCGCCAGAGGATCCGGACGACGGGGGGTATCTAAAAAGCGCGAGCCAGCTCCACCGAAGGCAATTGCGGGAACACCTTCACGGCGGAATTGAGAGTTTTTAAGGCATTGTTCCGGGGAAGTCAATGGGCTCGGGAGATAGGACACGTATAAAGTCAAAAACTCGAAAAAGAAAAGAAACACCCCCCAAGGGTCAGAAGAGACGACCAGGAACGTCCACCTGTGGTTGAGATGGGGCAAGTAAGGGTAGGGGGTGAATTGATGAAAAAAAAGAGAAAAGGGGAGTACTCAGATCATGGGGGTAGAAAAAAAGGTACACTATGAAATCGTACTTTGGAAGTGGGGGGAGCAAAATCGATGGGGAAATTGGAATCGGAAAAAAATACAAGACGGGTTGTGTCCTAGCTGAGAGGGGAAAGAAACGTTCAACCAATCGAAGAGAATTAATAGAAATCAGGGAAAAAGAAGAATAATTGGGGGGGGGGCACATCTGGGAGAAAATCTTGGTGCAAGAAGCGGGCCCGAAGATCGTGGGGCATCGAAAGAAAAAAGGGGCCTTGACCAAGGGAGGGTGAGGAAGACAAAGGCCCTAAGAAAAACAGGGCCGGAAATATAGCATAGCGGTTTCCCTATTCGCGAACCATCCTGGCCAGATAGGTGCCCAAATGAAGAAATGGTGGGGGGGGCGGGTGACAGAAAAAAAGAAAAGAAACGGACGGAGAAAATGGATATCCCAGGTAAAAAAAGGGGAATAAAAAGGTACAACCAGAACCAATAGAAGAACCGCGTGGGGCGTTGAAAGAGGAGAACGGGGGGGGAAAAACCAGGACGCCCATACGACGGCCCTGAGCCCCTAGGACCGGACAAAGAGACGCAGCAGAGCGGGGAGAAGAACACAAGAGGTTGTGACAGAATAGGAGCAAAGGCAAAATGCTGGGGGGGGGGAAGCATTGAAACAAGACCTGCCATAGGGGCGGGAGAGCCAGGGAAAAATGAAATCTATCCGGTACCCGACTAGAGGACTACCGACAAGGAAAAAAAGAGACGTTGGGGGAAAACAGACAGGTCGGGGGGAAGAAAAGACCATGACCAGAAAAACTTAGTGGGGAAATCTTATGATCCGAAACAAGAATGACATAGAGGAAAAAATGGCCACTTGAGCAAAAAAAAGTTGGGAAAAAAAAAATATTAAAACCTAAGACGTAAAATCGCCGCGGACAAAACGAGGACAGGCCAAATCGTCCGACAAGGGGGGGAAGGGCAACGTAATTCGAAGGTGGTGACAAAAAAGGGAGGGGCGCAGAACTTGGGACGGGATCTGCGAGGGAGGGACGAAGAGCGAAAAAAAAAACAAGCTTTCGGCGACGGCAAAGGACTTAGATTCGTAAGAAGGCCTACCCACAACAGAAAAGAAAAAGCCGCAGGGAAAAAAGGAAGAGAAATAAAGGCAAGCCCCGCGAGAAGGCGGGGAAGTAGGTCATAAGAACTTCAAGAAAAAAATGCCAGATAAAACAAGGATGCAAGTTTGACGAGAACAAAAAAGTCGTTGAATAGGGGGGTGGGGGCAGAACGAGATATGAAGGCCGCTCTAAAAAAAGTAGAAGGAACCGGATGTATAACCAGGGAGCCCCCTACATTACCAAACACGGGAGGGGAGGAAAACGCTTGACAATTGAAGGGTGGTGAAGGAGGGGGGGTGCGATAAGCATAAAGCTTCCTGGAAGACAAGAAGACGCGCCTGCGTCAAAA
>Ga0179593_1515123_pt1 | contig 32569 bp, 52 predicted proteins | sample CZODoug2_1_08_16_FD_185931 | JGI IMG/M metagenome (GOLD analysis project Ga0179593, IMG submission 185931) | Vadose zone soil fungal communities from Angelo Coast Range Reserve, California, USA - CZODoug2_1_08_16fungal (PacBio error correction) | ecosystem: Environmental > Terrestrial > Soil >...
ACGGGGGTATGCGCGATGGTGACCCTTTGGTCAGATGGGGGTGGGGTGGGTTTGTATTGGGGGGTGGGAGAGTAGGGGTTGTGTGTTTAGAAGGGAAGGGAGAGGTGGCCTGTGTGGTACTTCTATGAGTAAAACATCGGAAAAAGCCCGACCAATAAAGAGGGTTATCAACTGAAAGAGCGGAGTTACAGCCCCCGCCGAGGAGAAACGCAAATTAAACCTGGAGAGCAGATGGGGTGCGCTGGGGGCAGTCGCTGCCCATGGGACAGGGTTTTTTCAAGAAGCGCACGCAAGGTACGTAAACGCTGCGGCGAAAAACCTCCGATATGGGTTGCACTCGATACAAAGCGCCAACATTATGAGTTATATGCAAAACTATGCCAGCTAGCTGCCTCTCAAAACGACATTTGCTCTCAGGAAGCTTGTTTCGGGAACCAAAAAAGCATACAGGGGTTACCACAGTAATTGGTGAAAAGAGACACCAAAGCATAACCCTGGGGAGATCGTTCAAAATGCATGGTCAAGGAAAGAGGACGAAAAAGGCGTGACAAGCTTCTGAGGACGAAAGTAATGGTTCTTCTTCCGAGTTGATGGCGTCATCAAAATGCGTCAGCCAAAAGAACAAAGATAACACGGGGGAGGTTGTTTATGTGTTGCTGGACTTGACGAACATTACTTGTTGTGAAAACTCGCGAATGAAACTCAAAAAGGAAAAGGGAAAGCAATTGAGGGGGGGGGGATATGCAAGGAAAAGTCAGATAGACAACTGAGAAGGAAAAGGGCACAACGCCAGGGACCAGGCCCAAAGGGGTAATACATATGGCGAATCTTTCCCTCCCCACAAAGGGTGAAGGGAGACCAGAAAATGGAAATTATTGGTCGATAGAGACACCCCCGAGGGGGGGAGATCCTAGGGAAATGAGTTGGCTTATCATCTGCAAAAGGCAACATATTTTGGCATCACCAGGAAAAGACAAAAGGAAAGGGTATGACTATAAAAGGAGTAAAAAACCAGGAAAAAGGGGAAAGGGAAAATAAAAAAGAATATAACTCCCAGAGAGGTTGTCCGTAGGTGAGAAAGATTAAGAAGGGGATTTAGCCTTTGAGTGGGGGGATGTCGTCGTTGGTACCACGAGGGGGGGGTTTTTGTGAGAAAATCGCTCTCCAAATAATTGGACCTGGGGGACACCTCCCTGCCAAGAATAAAAGCCGGCGCATGGTTAGTGTATCCAGCACCCCGTTTCAATCAAAACTAACGAGCCTATAGCTCGGGGAACGCTAAACCGAGCGAAAAGGGTCAGGGAAACAACGAAAAACAAAAATATCTGAAAAGTGGCCAGTGGATGTAAGGTTAAAAACGAGTTGTCAAGGGGACTCCTAAATAACACTTTCCCAGTGTGGGAAAGAGCAACGAATGCAATCCTTTGAAAAAAAATGAAAGTCCCATCTTTCCTTCATCCGGTTGTCACCGGGGCAATCCCAAGGATTTGATAATTTCCATGCGTTAGGAAGAGGTTTGTGTAAAAAGGGGAGCGCTAAGAAAGACCCTTCCTTTCGGAAAAAGAGTTTGGAGAGACATGTACACAAACTTCTGGAATACAGCAAAGCGACAGAAGTGCTTTACTGCAAGCGGTCCGTACGGGTGGGATACGGACACACGGGCAGCTTGTGTAAGTGGAACATACATATCCCGCTCCAGGGTAGGTTGGAGGTAGGTAAAATGGGGCAAATTAAACGGTACGGCAGAAGGTTTTTTGGGGTGGTGTTTTTGTGTGGGTGGGGTGGGTTTTGTTTGGGGGGGGGTCAATTCTTTGGGTTAATATCCCCACCGAAGAATGGATCGGTGATCGGGGTATGTGGAAAAGGGCAAATCTTAAAAAGGCTTGACAGGCGAAAAAAGTTCCTGTATGGAATTTTTGGTTGAGTTTAAGGTCGACCGACGAAAAAAGAATCGTAATCTAAAAAAGATTTTCAAGAAGGGGGAGATCAGCTATGGGACTCAAAAAGGAAGCCAGGTGGAAAGGGTCAGACATAAATTACTGGCCGCTTAGGAACAGAAAGGAAAAAAGTTCTAATTCAAACAACAGGTGCGACCAGTTTCACAAAAAAAAAAGACTAGATCTCTATAATAGCCTGACGTTCACTGTACCGAAGGAGGAAGAGAGGGTCAATACAGGAAACGGTTTTTTAAAAAGTTGAAATACACAGCTGACAATGAAGACCAGAAAGGTTATACGAACAAAAGACGGTGGCGGGGTGGTGGGCGGGGGTTGGGATTGGGGTCGGGGGGTGTGCCGGAAAAGCATGGCTCGTGTCCGGAAAGGAACAGAAGAAAGGGACGTAAAAGACAAATTGGGAAAAGATGTGCAAAATTAGAAGGGCCTGAACCAACTCAAGGGGCACACGACTAAAACAGGGGGAGGGGAAAAATTAGTAATCAAAAGATAGGAACGAGGATGTATGAATGTAAACCAGCAAGAGAAGGCTGCTTGTCAGGGGAGCGATGTGGGGGGAGGTCCGGGACGGTAGCGAAAAAAGTGGTATCTAACCAGTCAGGGGTGAAATCGAAAATCAGGGAGTGGATTTGACTAATGGGAAGCAAGGACCACGTGCTGAGAAGGGAGCAAAAGGAAAAACAGTGAAATAAAGTAAATAGGAAAGAATTTGTACTGTGGGGGGCGTCGGGTTTAACAGTTCGAGGGGAATGTCGGATAGCAAGAAACGACTGGGCACAAGAAAATGCGGAATCACGAAAGGTTCGCCTTATGTGAGTTAAGTGGAAAGACAGGGTTCGTAAAACAACCGGGGACTCTATATGTGGTAGGGTCGTTCTCATTGGAGAGACACTTTGTAAAAAATAGCGGCCCCCGTGCCTTTCGGACTAGTGAAAACGCGGCAAAAAAAAACACCCACCAACACAATAAAAAAAAAAACTACACTCACAACAAAAAATGACTCCGGGACCCGCCTGCAATTAATCGCCGAAGGGTTTGAAGAGAATCGACATCAAGGCGCATGTCGGCTGAGAGTTCTATAAAGCGGGGCGTCTCGATGGAAATAGTAACTATTTTTCTATCGCACCTCGCGGGCTCTTGTTGGCCACTCGCGGAAGTGCGCAAGGGGGAAAAGGTAGGTCGTTTTATTTTGTCTCAACCGGCGATTGCGGACATATGGGAGTAAGCGAGGCAAAAGAATTGTCCAGGGGAATTTCGCTTGGCGGTGGAGGAAACTAGTTGGGTACACGTGTTGATATAAGAGGCGTAGCCGAAAACTTCTAAGCAATATGGTAAGCGGAGACTGACCCGTACGAATTCCTGAAAGAAACACCTGGATTTATTAGAGGAGGTGAACTCAGTTCACACCTGGAGGCTAAACCAGGTTGTCAACAAACGGAAGGGAGGAAGAACCTTTGACATGACACAAAGGAGGGGACATGGGGAAACAGTACTTCGCCTTTTGGGTTAGGACTGTTAGAAACTTGCAAAACTGTCCGAGAGAGTAAAGCTATCGTCGGTTAAAACATAGAAGGGGCAAATACAAAGTGCACAGTCAGGGGGAGCGGAGAAAAGAAAGTGGGACTCTGTGGAGGTTTCTGACTTGGAGTAAGTCAGAGACACATTAGGAAAGAAATACGGATGTCGGGAGACGCTTGTCGCATCTTTTAAGTAGTGGTCGCTCAGTCGGAAAAAAAAAGGCGGAATTTGACAACACGCATGAAGACCACAACTTGTCAAACTGGAGTATAACCCTGGACGCCGTCTTTTCTTTCCGGAATTTCGCAGCAAATGTCGCCGTCCGGGAAGAAAAAATGGGCTGAAAGAGCGTGTGATGAAACCATTGGGCGGGGGCATAATCCTGCGTGCGTCAGGGAGAAGATCACTTTCTTAAAATCTCCTAGTGGGGGGGCAAAGTGAAGAAGTCAGCAATAGCTGACACGGGGAGTGGAATGAATTAGCAGCAGAAGGTTAGTACTGTGGTTGAATCTTCACGGGGTGAACCGATCCCCACAAGGAGACTAAAGCACTTTTAATTGGTCAAACTGGAATCAAAGTGCGATCTATTCGAAATGAAACTCCTCGTCAAATTTTGAGGAAAAAACGGGGGGTGCGTCAAAAACCAGGTCCGAAGAATAAAAGAGAGTCTTGTCAGGGGTCTGTCGGCTGACAAACTGCGGATTGAACGAGCTCCTCTCACAAAAAACACCTGATGGTGAAAAGATAGAAAAGACCCTTCCGGGGGTAAAGGAAAAATTTCAAGGTTTGAAAGCGCAGAAAATCGCTGGGGGGTTTTTGGGAAACACATTCAAACGTTAGTTGAAGCGTAAACTTACTCAGCGTATCTGTGGAGAGCTGAAGTCAACTCTCAGCGCTTTAGACTGGGCTCCCGAAACAGAGAACGATTTCACCATTTCAACTGCTGAGAACAGTCTTTCCTCAGGAGTTCGTGTTAGAGAAAAAGTACTATGGATTTCTAATATTGGGGTCAGAAGTTTCCAGAACGATTAGGGGGTACAATGTCGGTTAACTCGGCGGATTAAGCTCCACCTTTGGGGAAAGCAACTAGGGTCCTGTATCCTTTTTTCTTCAGGGAAGTTCGAGAAGAAGGGGTCGCGAGATCAGAAAAGCAATACCTGGAAAGGCCAGGGGCGCAAAGGGCATTGGTGAATTCGGGTAGAGAAATTCAAAATTCAAGCAACTTCCTCGAAAAAAAAGATCGCAGGGTCAGAAACGGAATAGATGAATGTGGGGCTCAGACAAAAGGAATGGTAGGGATGGTCTTGCGTTAAGGGGTCCGGGAGAAACCATGGTGTACCCTACGAAAAATAAAAATCTTCCGGGACAGCGGGCCGAGGGGGACAGAGTAGACACCCGCACTGCAACTGGGGGGTCGGGGGGGGGGAGATGGTCTATCGGGAGCTGGGAATTGAAAAAAAGAGGGGAGCATTCTCCATCCCTATAAGCTATTCAGGCCAGAAAGCCGTAAGAACTTTGAAAAGGGACCGGAAACTTTCCAATTGATACGAAAGAGGGTAGTTTGGGGGATTGCAATCGTAAAGCGGAGCCTGAAAAGATTTCGGAATGACTGTAAATAGTTGAGAAAAGGGGGGGAAAAAGAAGATCATGAGCGAATCGGTAAACGTGATATAGTCCCGATGGCACGCGAAGCGTCCTGGAATATCTTTGCCTCGCTCTCAACAAGAGGGCAACAGATCGGAGAAAAAAGGGGAACTGTGCTCCACATCAAGAAATAACGACTGGCTACGTCTGGCACCCATAAAATATCCGGGATAAGCTGGAATCAACCACATGTCCAGACGATTAACGTATATAAATGGGGGGAAAGCCTCCACCTCACGACTCGCCGTTACACAAGGTTAGTCGAGGAAAAAATCGGTTAAAACAACAGTAAAAAGGGTGAAGATTGTATAAAAAAACAACTTGGCGAAGAAAACGAGGCACTGCGTCCTCGATGTTGAAACATACGTCTACCCGATAACGGCGCCAGAAATCTCAAAAAAAGTTGTTCATCAAAAAGCAACCTTTTGAACGAGTAGACGAACCTGTGGAGAATCTGGGTCTGTATTAGCGCCAGGAGAGCATACGTGATTTAACCACGAGCGACGACTACGTCGTAAAGGCTGGGACGATGGGAAAGAAAGAGCGGTAGAGCGGCAGTATTGACCAGCGAATTGAGACAAGAAAACGTTGGCGCAACACTGGGATAGCTAAAAGGGTATAGTGCCAAGGGGGACTGTCAAACTGAGGGGAGGTCGTCAGATCAGGGAACGTTGGGAAGAGATGGGTTTTCAGGGAGTGGGTTAAGTAGAAGGGGGGGAAGTGCGATAAGGGGGGGTCTAATCAAGGCCATCCAGGTATAGGGGGGCTTGGCTGGGAAAGTCGAAGGAGGCCAATTGAAAGATTGAAAAAAACACAAACGTGAGCTTGACGGAAGGGGGGAGAGCGAAAGGACACTATATCAGTGGAGGACCGGTTGCGGGGAGGTCCGAGAATGGGTCTTGAGAACGAACTGAGTGTCAAGCATGTGGGAATCACTTCAAAAAGTGTCAAAAGCTAAAAAGCTCTGTCGGTTGACCGGTCAGAAAATCTATTCGACGTATAGAAAACACGATCAAAGAGGGGGGGGTTGGGTCTATCAAATGGAGGGGGTGATTGGAAAATATCCAGAAGGACCAATCTTCCTGAGGTCTCAAGACCGCAAAAAGGGGGGACAGAGTACTGTCGTTCGCTGAGCAAAACTCTCCAAAAATGGGTTTTAACGTGGCCAAACCACCAAGATCCACAACAAGAAAAAAAGCAATCGCTCAAAAATGCGAGTGGCATTCCAAAAAAGATCAGCTGCGGACGTGCTGGGAGGGGGGGGGGGGAAAAACAACCGGGGGGGGGAAAAACTGAAGCTTTAATTGGTCGGGGGGAAAGAAAGAGTACGTCAGGGTTGAGATGTATAGTTCGAAATCGCAGGTTCCTAAAAATATGCACGGACCCAAAGGAGGAGGGAGAACTAATTGTTTGGGGGTCTGTATCGAACGTTCAGGGAGGAGGCAGATAGTACGCGATCCGACGGAAGGGCGGATTGCACTCCATGGTAACTACTCCGCGAGATGAAGAGAAAGGATCAATAAAAGCGTAGGGGACTTGGAGAACCTATTGTTCGACGCGGAAATGCTTGCACAGTGAGCGCTAAAAAAACGAATGAGAAACCATTACAGGAGAAAACTCTATTGAACAGAAAGGGACAATAAAAAAAGCGTTCTGCGCGGCGCAAGGGAGTGGACGAGGGGACAGGACCGAACGATCGAGGGGGGGGGGGGGGAGTGTTGGAGAAAAGGGAGGCGGCTACTGGGGGGGGTGGGTATTGGAAAGGGGGGTTGTGTGGATTATCTCTGTGAAAACGAGGTCAGACAGGAGATCCCACCAGAAAGACTCTGAGAAAACGCTGGACATGACACAGGGAAGGAAGCGGCTTTAACGAATAGGGGGTGAGCTCCATCATGGGGGAGGGGTTTTTGTACTAGCCAAATGATGAAGGGGGAAGGACAGGCATCAGCAAACAAGGGGAAAGGTGAACGGACTGGTGATCTAGAAGGAGAAAAAGGAAAAAGCAGAATTGTCATTTTCAGGAAGGTTCGGGGGGGTTGCCTTCTAAGGAAGCGAGGAACCCACAAGGGTGAACCGGCCTGAAGCCATGGGGGGGGCATTTTTCAGTGTTGGGGGGGCAATCAGAAGGCGTCATACCCATACATGAAAGAGGGAGGATGCCAGGCGCGCTTTCAGAGTAAGTAATGGAAGGACGGTCCCAATAAAAAAATGACGGATGGTCGGTGGGAAATTGTTTGCGCGGCCAAGGGAGGAGGCAATCTGTGAACGACGGAAGAACAAATAGAATAATCAGGCCGTGTTTAAAAAAGGAGAGGCGTACGTATTTACGACCACGGGGAACGAAGGGCGTTACACATGGGATTGGGAGGGTCACGACTGCAGAGGCCAATAAGAGGGGGGGACCATCATCGTCAGTAGCTTAAGGGAGCGCATTACGATCAGGGCGGAAGGAATCGACTCTCAACAACAACGGAGTATTATTAAGAAGACCCATACTGACAGAAACCGAAGCCGCCCGGAAGGTGCGAGTGATGGGCGGCTTTTCAAAAACATCAAGGGGAAATATGAGTAAAAAAATCTCAAAACCAAGAAAGCGGCATTACCCTTGAGGCTCCAGGCGGTCAAGGGGGAGGGGGGGGATCACTCGACAGCTCGCAAGAAAAACAGATAGGAAGAAAGTGAAGCCGAAAGGGTGGAAGGATTGAAAGGCCAACAGGGCCTCGGGGCCAGGCAGATCACCTTGGGGGAGGGGGAAGGGGGGCAGGGTAAAAAAAACAAAGGGAAGCAGTACTAAGGGATTAAAGAAATCGGGAGAAAAAAAGATTTCTAACGCGGTCTGGGAGGGGGGAGGAAGGCGTAGAGAGGCACAAAACCACACAAGAAACGGAAATTAAAGGCAGGACCATTTCCCAAACATGGGTGGGGGAGGATCTAATGCTAAGAAGCACCCCTAAATAAAAAAGTCATAAGGCTGCTGATATTGTTCTGGGGAGAGATCTCATAGTGGGAGACTCCGAACGTAGGGATGATGGTCTCAAAGTCATAGCTTTAGACGGAGAGCGGGGGGGTAAAGCTAAACGGTCAGGAAAATCAGTCAAAAAAAGAATTGTCCAGGGGGTCAAAAGTTGGCGAGTTTCTTAACGTGAGAACGTCTATTGAGCAAAAGAAGAAAAGGTGGGGGTTGGGGGGCGATCGCTCAGGGACTCACAGCCAAAAAAAAGAAAAGCTTTAGCCACACGAAGACGAAATGACGACAAGGAAACTCGCGTTCAAAAAGAGAAGGGGCACTGAGGTTCTCCGGCTCTAAGGAAGGGAAACAGCGTCATGTTAGGAGTCAAGATTAACATAAGAGCGCTACTGGGAGGACTAATAATTCTGGGGTAACGCGCTGATTGGTGAAGTCATGGTTGGAAATAAGGATCTTGGGGGAACGGTCCCGCATACGACAGGGGGGGGGGGTATTCAAAAGGGGAGGATTCGGTGTTTTAGAGGACATTGAAGGAACGAGTATAGCGAAATTCCGGGGAGAAAGGGGGGTTTGGGGGAGAGAGAAGGAAGGCCCGAAAATCGGTAAGGAATAAGAAACCATTAGGAAATTCTTAAATTTTGGAGGTACTGCCAATGAAGAAGTCGCATTGACTTCAAGGGAGAAAAAAGAGAACACTGATCGGATTATGTGTCCACAAAAGAAGGCGAGAAGGGGACGTTGGTGGTAACCAAGAAAAAAAAAACGAACGGGGAAAAGCAGTCGTGATCGGGGTTGGAAGGAGGAGGAAAGTTGTCTCGCGGAGGAAGTGTGAGTGGGGGGGGGGGGGTTGCGAAGTCCTGCAAAGCGGGAAGAAAATCGTTTTGCGGAAAAAGCCAGCTAGGGTGACGCAAAGGTCTAGGCAATGAAGGGTCATAAGAGTACAGTCTGCACGACGTCGAAGAAAGGGGAACTGGAAAAAAGAGGAGCAGTTTGAAAAAAGGAGGACACAACTCTTGATCGGGACGGATCAGAACTCGAAAGGAGTAATGGCAACTTACGTGGGGGAAGGGAAATCATGAGGAATATTCAGTTTGGAAGTTTAGTCAAGGAAAGGACACTCGAGAGTCAAAGAAAAGGAAAAAACCCCTGACGGGAAAAAAGGGAAAAAAGGTAGCCAGGAGATTTGGGGAGGAGACGACAAGAGGGACAAGATCTTGGGAGGGGCACAGTGCTCATCTCAGAGGAAACGCAGGGACGTTCTATCGGAGCTAAAAGGGAAAAGGAATTAAGGAAGAAAAAAAAAATAGAGAAGGTTTAAAAAGCACTCTACAAAAGGTTGGACAAAGACGGAAAGGCTAACAGACTTCGACCTTTGGGGGGAGGAAAAAAGGGGGGGAAACTACTCCGGGCTGAGGGAGGTGGGGGGACTCGATGCCACTTCAAGGTGTGAGCAAAGACCAAGTTGGTAAAGAAGGGTTATGAAAGCCTGTGGGAGGGAGCGGACTCAAACTAATTTGAGGAGATGTCGGTCAGGGAGCACATATACAGGGAAAAAAATGCAGGCAGGACGTCCTACGACAGACACAGAGGGGAAAACCGTGCCTTTAAGGGTCGGGGGAAAAAGGAAAAGTGGGCTGAAACCAACCTGGTTGACAGAAGTATTTTTGGGGAAAAACGTTACGGAGGAAAACTCCGAAGTTTGATCACAAGTAGGAGGAAGCCTGATTGCTGGAAGGGACTTCAAAAAGGGGATCCAGAAACTACGGATTTACACAGGCAAGGAAAAGGCGGGAATAGCGAGGGGGGAAGAAAAATGTGTCGACGCGCGATGAGTGAGGATCAAGTTGAGAGAAAAGATATAAAGGGGAACATCATCGGTAATTGAGTGTGAGGAGAAGGGTCTATCTGAGTTGATTGGGCCCCTCCAAGATGGAACTGCAACTTATGGGATTTTTGAATGTCAAGAAAGGAAAAAAAGTGTTTCGGCCTATTGTGCCTAGGAGAGAATGTCATTAGGAGGGCAGTTGGAACATGCGGGACGAGAGAAGGAGGGAGGAGCTTAGAGAGGGCGCGCCGGGAGAGCGAAATGAGGCCATTCGACTAATCTTTCTACGGGGGGGGAAAGACAAGGAAAAGAAAAAAAAGGGATGTTAACTAGGCAGTACAGTGGAAAAAAAAAGGGAAAATTGATAAACCCGTTTAGAAAGGAAGTGGAGGACATTAAAACTAAGAGGGTAGAAGGAAAATCGAAAAGGGGCGGAAAAAGCTTACCTAAAGACGAAAAACAATTTAAAAAGGAAAAAAGGAAAAGTTCGCCTTGTGTGTTGAAGGAAAAGGGGCAGAGAGTGGCCATCATATTTAAAAGGACTTATGGGCCGAAGATAGGAGGGGGACCACAAGATTCTCGTCACACAGGAGATGGATGGACAGCAGCCATACAACAAAAGAAGACTGAAGGCTGAATGGGGTATTCCGTCAAACAGGAGTACTTAAAGGGATAAGGATATATGACGCTCAAAAAGTCTAGATTACGGGATAAGGGGGAGGGGTGCGCAAAGGGTCGCGGATTTGAAACAAGGCAAAAAGTGAACAAAAAGGAAGAGAGGAAAGTGAAAGGTATTGGATGGCAATTCTTTTCAAAAGGTCCAGTCAGAAAGGAAGAAGAACAACGGAAAAGAGACGTCTTGAGAAACATTGGGAGAAAGTTGGGCAACGATAAACGTTTAAATAAGGGGAAAAAAGAAAAGATGAGAAATCTCCGAAGGTTGGGAAACAAATAGGAAGAGCTGCAAAGAAAAAGATGGCCTGACGGAGAAAATTGCATCATTAGGGGGGGCCCATTCATCGAGAAAAACAGGAAAAGAGGTTGAGGGGAATTCTCTCCGGAAACGATCGCTTCGATTAAGGCTCTGGAAGGGGAAACGGGGGAGTCAAAAAAAAAAGAAAAGGGAAATAGGGAGAGAAGGGGTGACAAGTTGAAATTCGAATGGCTGTCCGGTTTCCCGGTCCAATCCAACGAGAGGATAGGAAAAGAAGGAAAAGAGAGGGGAAAGACGAGTGTGGCAAATTACCAGTGGCAAGGGGAAAAGGACTCAGGAATAGAGGATAGGGGGGTTACAGAAGGAAGCAAACTGGAGAGGGAAGCTAGATTGAGAATCCCCCATCTGGTCACTGGGGGAGACAGATAGAGAAGAAACGCTGTTCGACGGGCTGGTCTCAGGGGGAAAAAGAGAAAGATAAAAGAATCTAAAAACAGTCTAAGAAGGAGGACAAAGTCAGTGTTAAAGAAGAGGAGAAGGATTTCAAAAAGAGTTCTGTGACGGGATAGGGGAAAGATTATCATAACGGTTAAACGCGCACGCGGAGGAAAAAAAAAAGGGTAGGATCCAAATGGGGGGGAAAAACAAGGAGGGAGGGGGAATCAAAAAGTTTTTGAACGGGGAGGGGGATTAGAAGGAAAATTTCATTTGAGAAACGCGATCCATAAGGAGACCAGGGGCGCGAAAACATTGGGAGATGTCGTTGGAAAGTCAGACGAGGAACCCCAGACGGAAATAAGAAAAAGTCAAAAATTCCCGCGGTGACTTAAAGAAGAAAAATAACGGGGGAATTTGTTTCTGGAGGAGAACAGGGATGTTCATAGTAATGGGTCCCTTGTTTCTTGGTTCCGAGACAAAGGGGAAAGACGGAAGGAGGTAGAAGAGGAGGAATTCATGCTTAAAAAAAAAAAGAAATTTGTTTGAAAAGAGGAAAAATAGGGGAAGTCTAACCCAACAGTAAGGTGGCTTTACTGTGCTAGTTTCTCTTGAAAACAAGGTGAGACTGAAGGGAAAGGTCTAGACTTCTTCCAGATCGATTGGGAAAAGGCCACACCGTTTATAAAGGGGGGAGAAAATGGAGGGAACCGCGGGCATTCCAAAATGAATAATTGAAAAGGGGGGAGGGTGGTGGGGTTGGCAGGCATTTCTGAAAAAAAAAGACAGCATGAGATCTAAGAAAGGGCCTTCTTTAGGTCAAAAATTGTCGGCAGAGAAATAAATAAGGCTTATCGAGCCGTAAGGCAGAGGCAAGAGGACACAAAAAAGGATCCGAAATCCAGGGACTCTGGGGCGGGCCTCGTCGCATAGAGGCACTCAGGCCCCAAAAGATCCAGTGCGTTGACTTCTACAAAACAAAAAGATTTGGGGGGAAAGGAGAAAGCCCCTGCGTTCTTCACAAACATAAGTTGATCATCGATCAGCCTAGAACAAAAAGTAACGTTAAAGTAGGAGATGACAGAAGAGTCAGTTATAAATTGGACGCAAAAGAAGAAAATCAGGACTGACAAGGGGGGAACTAAAATTCAAAATCAGGAGACGTTAATCAGGGGACTTTGGAAAAGGGCATCAAAATCCGGGAAAAAGGCTTTTGCGAAATGGCAATCAAGTGTGGGGGGGGGGGAAGAGGAGAAATGGGCAAGAAGGGGGTATGGTCTGAAGAGGGGCAAACTTGTATAAAGCGCAGCAGATCGCGGAAAAGAAAATGGTCAGAAAAAGGGTGGGGAAACGGAACTGAAAAGAAAAGGAATTTTAAGATGGGGGTCAAGAAAAAAAAAAGGGACTCGAAACGAGAGGGGGGCAGGACGTCGATGCGAAAAACACACTAAGAGAAGAAACGAACACTGAGGAAAAAAACGTGCGAGTGGAAAGGGAAAAGGGGTCCGTCTTTCGTAGGACCCTCTAAAGAGGTGAAACAAAGTTTGCTCACCTCCTCGGGGAGACTAAATACAAAAAGGTCAAATGAAGCTCACTTGAAGGTGACATGGACGCCCAACGGTGTGGATTAAGGCAAAAATTGCCTGCTGGGGAAAAAGGTTTTGTTTGCCTGAGGGGGGGGGACCATTTACGATACATGCGCACTGGAAGGGGGGGGGGGTTCATGCTTTTTAGGGAGAAGATAAGGGTTTCCAGCCAGTGGAAGGTATAAGGAATTCGTTGTTCAGGATCCTGTGGAAAAGGGAAAAAAAAAACAAACGTGAGCGGACGGGAAAAGGTTGGAGCGAAGATTACAAAGGCAAAAAGGAGGAAAGGCTCGAAGAAATAACGGTTTTGGTTAGTGTGATTTTGGATTGGAAGAAAGAAGCCGTGAGTACGATCAACGTAGACGGGACAGAGAAAGAGGAGAGGGGAATTCTCTAGGGGAGGGCCTGTGAAAAAGAAGTAGGTCGAAGCTGGGTAACGAGTCCCTCGGGGGGGGTGTACTGGTTCTATCAACTTGATTAATAGTGGGGGGGGGGAATGAGAAGGACCCTCAGGAACCTAAAAAAACTGCATAATGACGCCCACGGTATTGTGAACTGATTGACTGTCGGGGTGGGAGGGGGAAAAGCTAGGAAATCTAAAACTCGAAAAGGAGGGGCTATTACTAGGGGGCTCAGAAGAAAAAAAAGAATGGAAAACAATCAGAACCCGGAAAGAGCGCAAAAAGGGGGAGAGGGGAATTAAAAAACACCTCGTAATCGAATGTCTTGCTTGGGGGCTGAATGAAGCGACCTATTGAGTCTATCGAAAAAAGGTGATTGTGGTCCTGTCCGAAAATAAAAAAGGCAGTTGATGTTTAATGGGGGAATGGGGCGACTGTGAAAGGGCCGGCAGGGAAAGGCGTAAATCCACGAATCAGGGAGGAAGGACGGGAATTAACTTGTTCTGTGTGGGGTCTGGGTCAGAAAGAGGAGGACTATGAGGATATCAAAACCGCCCGAAGGGTCTCGCATACTGGGGAAAGGAAGAGGGGAGATAAAGAATATGAAGAAGAACAGTCGACGTAATTATTGCTGGAAAAAAAAGAGAGAGAAAAGATGGTCATGTGAACTGAAAAAAGGCTTGCAAAGCATGTGCAAAAGGAAACGAAAAGAGAGGACCATGAGGGGGGGGGAACAGCGGGCCTCTTTCGGTAAAAAATAAGACGAAGGCACTGAGGAAAGTGCAAAAAAGTCGCGCCGGCCAGAGGGAGGGATCTGGAATCGTCTTACGCGAGTTCGAGGCTCGGGGAGAATTGGTCCGTGCAAAAAAAAGTTTGCCGCTCCAAAGAGGGAGGACCGATTAGGTCTTTGGGGGGGGGGTGGTGGGGGGGTGTCGGGGGGGGCATTGTACGCTATATCGGAGAACAAATCGGATGGACAAGTCGAGGAATCGCCAACAATGGAAAAAAATGTCGAAAAGGCATATTGAAACTGGGAGGGGCGAGCTGACTGTGTCCCTGCATAAAGACTTGGGGTGAGGAAGTCTATCCATCGGTGAGTTTTTTGAGAAAGCTATTGTGGTCCAGGAAAAAGACGGGGATCGGGGAATAAACATAAGGGGAATGGGCTCAGAGATGGGGCTGTTGGAACCGGAGTTGGAGGGGGGGACCCGGACTTAACTCAGGAGATCGGTGCCACAATTGGGGGGGGGCACGGTCAGGGAGCTTGGGGCGGGTTCATGGGAGGTGTTGCTGATCTGAAAGTTGTCTTCAGAACGACAGAAATTGCGGGTCGCTACGGCACGATGCGGGGTCGGAAGGGCGTAAACGCCTCGGGGGGTCGTCTCGGCGCCTCCGGCATAAAGGAAAATAATCTGTTGGGGGGAGGTTTGTCGTCTGCCCTTGTGGGGCTGAAAACAGACGGAAAGCAAAAAAAAGAAATAAGCATCCGGGTTTAAACAATGGCGAGGGCCGGCGTGTTAGGCCAACAGGAAAGAAACTCCTTACCGGGAAAAAGGGGGAGGGGGCTTTTCGGCTTCACTGACCTAGGGCGTGTAAAGCCCAGGGGGATGCTGGTTCACAGACATCAATGAAAGGGGCGGACCACATTGGGGAGGAGGTTAGATCCGGTGCCTTTGGGGTAAAAGAGATTAATCTCTCGACAAAAAAGGATTGAAAGAAGAGGAGATTCCAAAAGAGTCGGTACCTGCAAACCATCGGGGGGCCGGAGAAAATCAGGAGCAGATTAAATACGGCGTTTCACCCATCATTTTGCGTCATTATGACCAAGGACCATCGCAGAGAAAAATTTGAAAGGCTTTCAAATCTCTGGGGCCGTACACGTAAGAAGGAGGGAAGACTCAGGAACGGACTTCTTTGAAATATTGGGAGGACGATGGGAATGGCAACCCCAGGAAACGCTACAAAACAAATTGTAGGACGAAGGTGGGGGGGGCGACGCAAGATGACTAAAAAAGGTTATTCCGAGTGAAATCTACCGAAAGGACTAGAACGATAAGGTCTGTAGGGGAGAAGCGGGGAGTACAACACGTAAAAGGGAAGACAACAAAGGGCTCAGAAAGGAAAGAACGGTGGGGGGGGGAAGACGGGTAAAGGAAAAGCAAAGAAAAAGGGGCGGTTGCGAACAGAAAAACGAAGGAGAGTTTATTTCTTGAAAGAGCAAACAAAAAAAGTCCGACGGGTGGGGGGAGGAAAGTCATACGCGTGAGGGAGGGGGAAAAAATTATGAGACACTTTACTCGGGGCACGTTGATAGAGAAGATGAACGAAAGCAGCAGCTTCCCCGCATACGGGTACCAGATTGTACAAAAATAAAGGGGGGAGAAAGTTTGCCAGAGAGGGAGGGTGCTATATCGAGGTAAGATGTTGGAGATCATCGCATTGGAATTTCACGCAAAGCCAACAAAAGGCAGGGTAGAAAGAAGGCAAGCCACCTCTAAAAGAGCGCGTAAGGAACTCGACAAGCAAACAGGGCGCGAACGCGGCGGCATCGGGGGGGAAAGGCTTGGGGCGGGCAAATAAAACTAGAGTTAAGAATGGGGAGAACTAATGTGCGGTTCGTTGGCAAGGAACTCGGGGGGCAGCATTTTTGGGAGGAAGGATGCAATGTCGTCTATATTTGGGTGGAAAAAAGCAATACATACGCGTTGGGTTGTAGAGGGAAGTAGGCTTCTCATTTGGTATCGAGTCTAGGAAAGGGAACTCCTTATAGCGCGACCGGAAAGTTTGCGGGATCAGCGTTTTTGGGGGGGAAAGATAATCGGCCAACTAGGAAGTGCAAATCAAGAAAACATTGGTCCCCGTTCCGCTTAAGGAGGGATGCGTTGGAGAAGGAAGGGGGAGGATTCGGCATAACAGGAAAAAAGAAAACATCCGCAACGGGGGGGGATGAAAAGAAGCCGTGGGGTCCAGGAAGCGTGCATCAAGGTCGGAGGGGGGTAACCATAGAGGGTCAAGGCGTTCGAGGGGGGGGGGGGGGGTGGGAGTGACTCATTCAAGGGTCGCTCTGGTCGGTCCGTAAGGTTGTTGTGGGGATGGAAAGGGTCTTCGAGGAAAGAACGATTCACACCTCGAGTGTCTGGGAAAAGTTTTTCTAGAGGGACGACAAAAATCCTCATCCCGGGGGGAAGGGTTGGAGAGCAATAACAGCGGAGGAAGAGGATGGATTCGAAGTCGCGTCGAAAAAAAGAGGACCGAACAGTGGGAGTAGAGGAAAAAAAAGGCTGATGGACTTAGAAAGGAGAGACCCAACACCCAGTGGGAGGGGAAACATAAGACTCGATCGAGGCCAGAGGGAGGAGGTACCGGTGGAAGTGGTCATAGAAACACTCGATAGGGAAAAGAGGTGGTGAACTGAAAAAAAAAAGCTGACTGGCAGTTTAAAAGGACTCACGGTTAAAGACAATGCTTGAAGTCTCTAAACAGTCCCACCTAAGCGCTGGGGTTGAAACACAGTGACTAAAGACGCTACAACGCACACATTCAGGGATAGGCATATACTTGGGGCTGGCCAATGGAGAAATTGCAAAGAGGACTAACAGGCCGTGTAGCCCTTAACAAGAAGAAAGATGAATAAACTTGGTCAGGAAGAGGAAGAAGTCAGAAGAGACTCTTTGGGAAGTGTTTGAAAGTTTAGGAATTTGGGCTTAAGGGGGTGGATCTAGGAAAAATTCCACGTGCCTGAGGGAATCAAAAAGGCCCATACTTTGAGAGGTCGACGTGAAACGTTCAAGTTTGCAACATCGTCGAAAAGGTGGGAACATTTTCGTCGTTCTCTGGGGGGAAAAAAAGCAGCGCTTCGTTAAGGAAAAGGGCGGAGAGAAGGGACGACTAAAAAAGAAGAAGGTAAAGGCCGGGGAGTCCGGTGACAGGGAAGGGTCGACCACCGGTGCCGCTAAAGTAGGGTAAGAAAAAACTTTTGGAAAAATACGCACCTTATCACAGAGAGGCATTGGATTAGTTGAGGTGGCGCTTCAAGGGGATAAAAGAACTTCGGATGGGGGGGGGGGGGGATTACCTGTGGGATGCTAGGTAAGAAACGTTGTGAAAGACTGAAACAGGGGCAGCTTGGAGGGACGGAATCTGCTCAAATTTCGGAAGAGTATAGCTGGAAAGATTTGACGCATCGTTACCTGAGGTTCATTAGAGGTATTTCAATGAAAGTGTGCAGACACCTAAAGATGCAAAGAAAAAATGTGTTCAGTTTGAGTTAGGCCGTAAACGGATCTCACGGACATATTGGCGAGGATAGGCAAAAGATATTGGCCTTTCGCCTACTAAAGTGTGTGTCCAACTGGTACTAGTGGAGCGGGGTATATCGATAAAGGTACGGGCGTTCTGCGAAAAAAACTTGAAAAGAGAGGTCAGGAAAGGAGGTCGGGAATCTGACTTGGCGTACGAAAGGCCTTGCACTAACAAGGGGTATGGGTATTACGAGGCAGGTTTGGCCCGCCGGTAAAAGCAAACAGAGGGGTTATGAACGGAGGGGGTAGAGGGAAATCATACAAAAGAAAGGTGAGAGGATTCCAGAGAAAGAGGTCGAAAAGACTAACTGATGGACCGAGCCAGTTGAAGGAACAGTCGGAAAAAGTTTTCGCTTTGGGGGGGAGGCTAGTGAAACGCTATGCCTCTGATGTGGGGAGGAAGAGAGCTGAAGCCTATCGGGGGGCGGTAACAGGTGAAAAGAAGGAAAGGATCAACACCAACAAAGAAAGGGCAAATTCGGAAAGGTTTTCGGTCAGACTCACCAAGAACCGTATTTATTTAAGGAGGTATGACGACTCTAGGAAGGCTAATCGTTTCGAGGCTTGGGGGAAAGGACTAAAGCTTGGAAATACGAGAAATTTACAACACATGGGGGTTTCAAATGGCTCACGCGGAAATCCCCAGGATTGTGTTCTGAGAAAAGAGAAAGACATTCCGCAGTCCGAACTCATAATAGGGGGAAAAGGAGATACTCGGGTAAGGAAAAAAATTGGCATTTCAATGAAAGAAGAATTTCCGGGCAGACTGTGATGAAAAGCTCAGACAGGGGATAAGAAAGATTAGGCTTAAAAATGGGGGGACAGTTAGGTAATTTCGAATTGAAACTTATTGGGTTTAAATGCAAAAAAGGGGTAAAACGTCGAAAGCGGGATTAAAAAAATCCTATGCATCGACCTGGGGGGGGGATCTCAAACGATTACGCGCCGCTCGAAGAGTGGGATATCAACGGGAATTCAAAAAGAGTGACTAGATAGCGGTCTGATATTCAATGAAAAAAAAAAAGGGGAAATTAGGTGTCATGGGCAGGAAACTCGGATGCCTAGAGAAGAGAAACAAAAACAACTGATTGAGGAAAAGGGAGAGAGAGAGCATCCTGGGAATGTCACCATGAAAGATGTGAAAGGGGGGGGGGGGGAAAAAAAAGGGGTCTTCTGCCAGGGGGATCGCTAACTCTGGTTTTTGACGCAACCTATCAAACTTTCGGTCTTGACGCGGCGCATCGAGGAGAAGAGGGTGAAAAAAGGATGGATTCCCGAAAGGACCCGGGGCGACGGGACTTGATCAAAAACGCTGACGATCGCAAAAAGGAAAGGGAGTGGGGAAACGCAATAAGGAAGTCACATCGGGGTACGAAAGAGATTAGAAAGGGAAGTAGTTTTTGGGCTTAAAAAAAAGCAGAGGAGATTTCAGTCCAAGAGAGGAAAAGAGGCAAACAACATCGTTAAACGACGCAAGGAGGGGGCAGGGGGAATAGGGGCCAACTGGTTCTCAACCGAGTAGGTTCTTTCTGCCAATGGGAGGAGGAAGGCGGGACGGCGACATGTCGAAAAAAAAGAGAGGGGGACAATGAAAAAAAAGCCGACCAAGACCTTTCGTCAAGGGGAGGAGTATGTTTGACAAGGGTGGAGGGTCGGGGTCTTCGCGAATGTCCAGCAATGGAAAGAAGACATGGGAATCAAACGAAGTGCACAATAATGAAAAGGGGAGAGGGGAGGAATTCCTCAGGTAGAAAAATAACTTATGTGTGGCCGCCTAACGAAAAAGAAACAATTTAAAGGAAGGGTGGGGTCGGGCTGTGCAATGGCCGGAAAACTGGTTAGGCCTCCTCGGGCGGGCGATCAGTAGAAAGTTTCTGAAATCTAACATAGGTTCGGGGAAAAAAATCTGGAGTTTCGGGGGAATATTAAATTGCTCGGTACGGGAGTTTCCGAGGACGAAGCGATCCTGTCAGGGAAAAATGAACAACAGAATCGCGTTTGATGCTTCCTAATCCGTTTATAAAAAAAAGGTGGAAAAGGGGCTTCAAAGGCGGGGGGTCAAGGGAAAAGGGAAGAGGGACGGACAGTTTTCGGGGTTTAGGGGCAAGGGAAAAAGCGGCCAACGGCGGAAAAAGAAAAGGGGTCGCATATTGGCAAAGGCGTTCGATTCGCTGAGGGCGAAAAAAGAACACAGTCTATCTAGAGAGTCACGTGATCAACGTCCAGAAACAAGCGAATATCAGTTGGGGGAGGGGGGGGAGAGCTCTCGAAAAAGTGAGGGGTCCTCAAACTCGGGGAGGGGGGGGCTGCGCAAATCAAAAGATGGAACTTTGCAGTGCGACAAAAAAGGGAAGTGCAAAGCGGGGGGCACCCATAATTAAAGCTCTGTCGTATAAGCCGACAAAAAATCAAGTACAGATTAGGGGGGGTCCATCGATACCGCTATACTTTGGGAAAAAGGGAGAACAGCCGACAGGGAAAAGGAAAGGGGACCCTTTGTCACGCCTATCAAACACGAGGAAGCTGATTTCCAGTGTGAGGAAGGAAAAGAAAAATCCGTAGGGGTGGGGTATAACCGGTTGGGCGAAATAAACGGGAAATGGGGGGGGAAGGCGTTTGAGAAGTAAAATGTGATAAAGGGAGTCTCTACAAGGATACGGGAGCAAGGGAAATAATCGCGACACAAGTGGGTGGAAAATTCAAAAATTTTGTTTACTGCAAGAAAGAAAGAAAATTGGAACCCGGGTAGTGGATGTCGGGTCAGGGAGGGGGGATCGGAGGAGAGCCGCAGTACGTAGTATTCTAACATCGAAAAGCAAAATCGTTGCGTATTGCGAAGATGTGAAAAATGGAAAACTACGGATTTGCAGATTGACCCTGGGAGGGAAAAGTCAGGACTTACTGAAGCGGGATAAACGGGGAAAGCTCTAGAAAGCGTAATAAACAAAATGAGATAGTTTTTCACATAAAATGGGGGGGGAAAAAAAAATGGGGGGACTGAAGGGGAATTGGAGATCTTCCATTTGGTCAGGGGAGAGGGGGTTGGGGGAGCGTTGTTTACAGGGGGTGGGAAAAACTGTTGTCAAGGGGAAGAGCTTTTATTGAATCTAATATCCAGAAAGCGGAAATTAGAAAGAGACAGTGCGGGGGTCAGAATGCGAGGATTAAAAAGGGAGAGGTTATCGGAGCGGAACAGGGGGAAGTGCTCCAGGACAACTAGATCCATGCTTACAAATGAGAAAGGCCTCAACGTAAAGGTGATAGACTGATGTGAAAGGGAGGCCGATTGGTCCATAGTTAATGGGAATAACTTCAAACTTTTACTAAAGGAACAGGGAATCGGTCTGAAAGGATGTTCGGTAAAGTGGGAAAGGAAGTCAAATATACTCTGATATACAGGGGAAAAGGTTTGTTGTTGAAGGGGCAAAAAGCTCAAACTTTCGGACTCACTGGTAAAGTGAAATTCCAAAAGTTACGACGGAGGGGTTTGCGACCCACGATATGTCCTTACTGGGGCGTGGACGGCGGTACAATACGGGGAGAAAGGAGAAGGGATGAAAAGAAAGGTGTGGTGGAGGAGGAAAGGCGGCACTAGTTCTAAAAGAGACTATAATCAACAACAAATACCTCAAAGAAATAACCTCTAAATGGAAAGATAGGGAAAAAAACAAGATCAAAGATGCGAACGGCAGGGTGGGGATTGTTACCAACAAACAGGTGAAAACACTGCGACGCTTTAAGTTGGCCAACGTGTCAGAAAATAAACCCAAAAAAGAAAAAGAGTGTTTAGCGTCTGAAAATAAGGTTCAGGGCAGAGATGCCCTGGAGGGGCAAACTAATACCGGGAAAAGGATCTTTAAACCTAAGGGGGGTGCATGAATTGGTCAAGGCCGGGTAGACAAGATGGGGGAAAAGTACCGAGTCAAAGCTTATCCAGGAAGGAACGTTTCCTCTAGCCTGATTAAGGGGGAAGAAAAAAAAGATGAAGAAGACTGAAATGATCAAAACAAAGAAAACCGCGTATGGATTGAGGAAGAGAGAAATAAAGGGTCAGGACGCGGTCAGGGACTGGGAAGGAATTTTGGGAAAAAACATTCTGAGTCCCTTCTAACATTCAAAAGAGGACGCCTCTTAGGGAAAGCCGAATGACATCACAAGACGCGTTCGGGGATCGAAAGAGTGGCTTTGATCCTTACTCGCTTGGCGACGCTATTGGTTCAGGGGGGTTTGCGAGGGAAAAACCCAGGCTCTGAACATGATTTACTGTGGGGGGGGGGGGAGGGAATTTTAACTGCGAGGAAAAAAAAAAAGTCTTAAAACACAAAAAAAGGTAAGAAAGGTCGATCATCGCAAATATTTCAATCATTAAAACTTTAAACAGAAGGAAGAGAAAAGATTGACTGAGAGGCAGGAAAAGGTCATAAAGGAAAAAATGCTACTACAGGGGACGGGAGGAGGAAAGAGTGTTTATGAACGAGGACAAAAGCTGTAATCCTGGGCGCTTATCAATCAAGCCTTTTAAGTCAGGATGAAAGGGGAACATCGGACTGTTAATTGCGAGAGGAGCAAATCTCAGCAGATTGTCTGGTTCTTAAGGAAGGAAAACGGTGGGGGAATTAAGGCGTGGCGGAGCTTTTTCTCCAAACTGGGGGGTGGGGTTAAGATCAAAAGTGGTGAAGTGTGGGGGGGCAGTTGTTGGCGCTGAAGGACAGAAAATAAAGGAAAATTCGCGTTCGACGGTACTATTAAGGGGGAAAAGAACGCTTGAAAACGTTCAGGTTAGTACCACACAGTCGGGTCATAGGGAGGCAAACGGGGGGGGGTCGAAACCGCGCTATGTGAAGATGGGGGACTTTGTTTTGGCACTAAGAAAAAAAAAGGGGGGTACGAGAGGTTAAACATCGGCCAGACTCCCATTGAAGCATCAGCCCGGGTTTAAACAAAGAGACGCGGAGGGGGGGAATTAAGGACCACTGTTGATAACCGAAGGAAAGACAGAGGGGGGGTAATTTCCAGTGTTCGGCATTGGCGTGGGGGGAGACTGTTGACGCATAATACGGGAAAGGGCGTTTTGTGGAAAAGGGAAAAGAAACGGCAGGTAAGGAACCCCGCTGGGTTAAAGGATTACCGATCCTAAACGCATATGGGGGGGGGAATAAGATCTCAAGTGGGGGGGGATGAAAAAGAGAGAGGTCAAAAGTCGCAGATCTCCCGTCCAGGAAGGACATCGGTCCGTACAGGGGCTAGAAAGAGTCAGGAAATGGGGCAGTGGGTACGTTAGAGGGTAATACATCGACAAGGGGGAAATCTGGGGGTCGGTTCTCCAGACTGTTGAAACTGCGTGTAAAACTTTAAAGAAAAGGGGACTACGGACAGCGTGCCTGGAACCCGAAAAGAGGGAAACTGTTGGATGAAGAGTTGTTACCTTGTCGTCATCCCAAAAGGAGGAAAAAACAACTAGCACAGGGTCGGCGGTCAAAATTGGTGTAGCGGTCTCCAGGGAGAAAGAAAAGTGACTAGAAGGTGAAAGCGACGCCAGCATAGGGGAAAAAAAAAAAGGGGGGAAGTGACTGATGGGATGAATGACGTTAAGTGGAGGACAAATGAAAACGTACGGGAACAAAGGGAGGAAGAAAAAAAAAGGGTGGGTATCAGAGCGACTCTAAAAACGAAAAATACCTTAAAGAAGGGAGAAACCAGAAAAAATTAGTTTATTTTCTTGGCAAAAAAGAAGACCATCCGATGTGGGGCGATCCCAAAATAATCCGTGAATGGAGCAAGGCAAATGGGAGCCTATTTGGCTGTAAGACAAAAACGATGGGACAATGGGATAAAGCATCTCTTCCTGCCCAGCAATTGTCGATTGGCGATGTTTCGACATCTGATGAGATTGGGGGAGTCGAAGTGGTCGCAACTATGGGTGGGAGCGTATAATAGGGGCAATGTCAAAGCCAGACAAAAAAACGAAACATAGGAGTAAACATCATCCTTCCAGAGCCGAACGAACATCGAGCTAAACCCCCCCCCCCTTGGGGAAAAAAAAAAAAAAAACCGTATTATAAAAGAAAACACTAATATTTCTCGTCGCGAGAGCAATATGTTTTGCTTTAGGTGTCAGCTGGTTCACCATGAAGAGAAGGGGGGGAAAGAAGGACTCCTCATGAGGGGGGGGGCGTGTCAAGAGCTCAAGGATGTTTGGTGGGAAAAAAGGCAATTACCATCGGGGGATTCGCTAGAGGGGTCCCGAAATACATGACTGTTATTGTGAAGAAAGAAGGTCTCATCTTTGGGAGGGAGGGAACAGAAGCAAGCGCGACTTACAGTTCAGGGATGACCGTTTTTGATAACTCAGAGAAGTCTTGATACAGAATGGAAACATCAAAATAGGTCAATGCTAGGTGAAAGTGAATTCAGGGGATTACTGCCATTGGAAGAGGAAATTTGAACCGGGCGATTTCAAATACTCGATAAACATCCGCACGGGCGTTTTTCTAAACACTTTTTCCGAGAAAAGCTTCAAGCAGGCTTGTGTAAATATAAAAAAGACCGAGGGAGGAATAGGGGGGGATACTTTTGGTGGGAAGAACAGGGGTTGCGAGAGTGAGCGTTCACTGATTGTTTGGGTTGGAGGGTCTGCCGACGACCGCTGAAAAATCGATGTTACTTGAGAGGTGTGTACGAGTCAATCCGCACGACAGTCATTTTTCAGGAGGTCCGAGCGCTTAGCCTCTTCGGGGACAGAAAAGGGAATGGATTATTCGAAGTAAAATTAGCAGTGTGATCACAGTCAAAAAAAAGCGCGGTCTATCATAGCTCGAAAGTAAGGAAGCGGTCAAACAACGCCTACAGAGAACATACGATCTTCTCGGAAACAGGGAAAAAGGAAAAGTCCTAGAATCGATCGGCCAGACCCCATCAGTGGGTAGAACGGAACACCAGCTGAAGAAAGGGCGAGACCATAAGCAGGATCTCGTCCGGGGGGGGAAAAAAAGGAAAAAAGGAAGTCCCGCGAACTTGGAATCTTTTCACAGAAAGAGTTACCGAACGCAAAAGGGGAGGTTTAAACGGATCTAACCTGGCTGTAACGGGATTAAATCAAAAACAAGGCAAAAAGACGGGATCCAGGGAACACACGCGTCCCAAAAGAACAGAACTTGCCAGGAATCCGGAAAGCCCGTAAGACTCGACCTCTTTTGAAACCAAAAGTGTGAAACTATACTCCGGGAGGTGGAGGGGGAGTACTCAAAGGGAAAAATGCGAGAGGGCGCATCTGCTAATGAAGAACGCGGCTGAAAGGAGGGTTTAAAAAATGGGGGGCAGGACGCAAAGCCGTTTTGTTGGGAAGGGGAAATGGTCGTCGTTCTAATTGTCTAGTCTGCAAAAGGAATGAAAATGCGCCTCGAATGCGAAAGAAACCGAGACATCCTTAGCTAAAAGGGGAAAAAAAACCTGGTACCTGGGAGTCCTGGAAAAAAGTGATGAAAAAAAACCTTTTTGGGACGCGATTATTTGGGGGGCGCCGGACAGTGGAGACAGAAACCCAAGGGTCAACAGAAAGCGGCGAAGTCAAGGGGGAAGGGGGAGCGGTCAAAAGGGGTGTCAAGAAAATAAAACGGAATTGACGACGGAATGGGAAAAGGGCGTTAATCGCGGGAGGGGGGTGAGGAGGAAAAAAAAGGTGTCGACGCTTGTAGGTCTGGGGGGAATCTTGTATAGGGAGCGGTCTTGGAGGAGAAAGAGGGGGATGTTGATAGTCGGGAAGAGTGGGAATGGTGCAGCTACAAGGGAGTGGCCCACGGAATGTAGAGAGTTTGATGTGGGGGCGCAGACGCGATCTTTTTGAGGGGGACTTGGGGGAGTATGATTAGTCGGGAAAAGGAAAGACATCGCTGAGCGTTGGGAAGGAGTTGACACGGGATCGATAGGCAAGGAAAGGTCCGCGCCGCCAAACTTGACGGGCGAACTCATTGACTACAGACAAAGAGGCTAATGGCAATAGTAGACAAAGAAAACAAACGAAAACCGGTAGGGATTAAGAGGAAGGGGGAAAAAAAAGGCAGCACTACCCAGTTATAAACGGAGGGGGAAAAGAGCAAACGCGAGCAAATGGAATGGATCTAAATCTTACAGGAGGAACGCCCGATTCGAAACAATTTGAAGAACGAACATTTCGCGTTGGGGGGGGGGCCCTAGGTGAAACTCTCATTCTTGACTTGAAGGGAAGAAAGCACGCCTGATTGCGGCAGGTAAAAGGGGGGAGCGCGCATCGGCAGCATCACACCAAAAATCAGCGGAAATCTTTAAAAAGGTGTTTCGTCAGGCTAGGTTTAAAGACAAGTATCGGGCGGATATGAAGGCGTTCGTGGCTTCGTTCTCAAATTGAAGCGAGAATGGGGAATCGCGATTTGGGAACATCAGCCACCACTTGGGAAAAAAAAAAACAAAAGGTATGGTTTAGAAGAATCGAGAGCAAATGTTCACGTCAAACAGAAACCCATTAAAAAAAAAAAGAAAAAAGAGAAGAAACAATGAACCAAAGGATTAAGGTGAATCAGCGGCGCTTGTACAGGTTTTCACGTCGGCTGAAAAAAAAGAGAAGAAAATAGGAATCAAGAGTAGAGCGAACACGAAAGGATGTGAATGATAGCGGCAAGGACCCTTATTGGGTCAGCTGGGGCCGGGCCCAGCCCTAACGCAAAGAGGCAGGGAGGGAACTTAGAAAGCATCCAGTGAAAACCAAGGAGAGGGAAAAAAGGTCAAAAAGTTGGATATGAAATTTTTGAATGAAACTAAGTTCCGAGATCGAAGGGAAGAGAAGTCAAGCAGTCTACCCACATGTTAAATTAGGGTGCAGGGAAAAGCGTGATGGTCCGTTAGATCGGAAAAAACGGAAGGAAAGGTAGAGAGAATCAGGGCAACCTAAGGTGAAGAAAGGGTTTAAATACTGTCGAGCACCGATGATCTGGGGTAAACCTCAGGAGGGCCGCAAAACGGGACGGTTTGGAAATATCCACTTAAAAAGGGGAAGGCGCTTAATCAGGAGCGTCGGTTTAAAAGATGCATAGATCAGTCAGACGACCAAAGCTTTCGGACGGGCTGGGCTCAATCAACCAAAAAAAGCTGACGAGGCACAATCAGATTCAACTGCGGGGAAAAAAGAAAAGAATTCAGTGTCAAATCATGGGGTGGTCAGGAATTGGGTTGGCGGTTTCGATATTCTTGTCATGGACAAGACGATGAAAATCTTAAAAAGGAACGCTCCGCGTAGGAAGAATCAAAAGGATATTAAAAAAGTCGTGATTTGGTATCAGCAAGGGGGAAAAAGGACGGCGACAATTTCTGGCAGCTAAAAATCATGATCGCAACTCCATACCGGGGGGGAAGCAGTTCGCGAGCCCTTTTGAAAAGGGCAAAGGGGGGAATTCGGGTCGATTGACAACTGAAGGGCTCAAACAGGTCAATCAGAAAGAAATGCCAGAAAAAGAGGGAAGAGCTGCATATCCGACAAATTTAGCCAGTTCCTTGGGGAGGAACGAAAAATTCGACGGAATCAATGAGTTTTTCTGGCGGTGAGTGCAGATTTCAAAACCACAGGGGGGGTAACAAGGAACGAATCAGGTGGGTCAATCGAGGGGGATTGGGGCAGATATCGGTAACATCGTATGAAAATAGACCACAAAAAAAAGGGAAACGGGGATTACTGCTTCGTAGGGAGGGGACATGGAGTTTCAGACAAAGGGACGAGGGGCCGATCAGTCTTGTAATAACGTTGTGATTGTCCAGAACTTCAGAGGGGTAGACTCAGGTGCTGAACCGGGCAGGCAATTGTTGACAATGTGCCGGGAGGAAGAAAAGCGGTTTTTAGGGGGGGTTGAGGGGGTTGGAGGGCATTATTCGTAAAAGAAAAGTCCTCGGAGATCGACGATGAAAATTCGAATTAGGACCAGTTTTAGGAGGTCAAAAACTCGATCAGAGAGACTGATTGAGACCAATCGGAAAAACCCAAGGTTGGGACACGAAGCGGAAAGGCACTGCTCTTAAAGGTTGCCTAAAAAAAGAGGAAACACTATCCGCAAAGATAGGGGAGGGAGGATCCACACATCAAACTGAAAAAGGGTCAATGAACCCCGTCGGAGACCACATAATTCAAATAATCGAGTAAGAAGCTCAAACCAGAAGAATGATGATTGAAATCGAGACTGGGGGGGGGGAGTGAGGGAAAGTGCACTCAACACCAACATCTGCAGACGCTATACAATTGTGTCGGGGGAACAAGCGCTATTGAAAAAGCCGGACCCACAGTGTAATCAAAATGCCCACGTGGATTTGGACCTTTTGTGAAGCGAATAAAACAAAAAGGGGTTTCGCCGGCGATTTGCAGTCATTGGACTGCGTCTCCCACGGGAACGGGAAAGTACAGAAGAATCGCGGTCAAACCTGGGAAAAGAAAAATGTTTTTACGGTCACGGCACACCGTAGGGAACCTTGTAATCTTGAGGAGGGATGTCGCCGATGCGACTCAGGCAAGTCGATGGGAAAGGGAAGACCAATCGACGAAAAAGAAAGCGGGTCCACCCTTGCAATGGCAATTTCAACTCGGGTTCAGAATTACCAGAGAGAATCTAAACTTTGCCTCACGACTCCGTGACATCGCAAAAGGTGATCAATCAAGAGAAGGGTTGAGAAAAGGGAAGGTCAACCACGGGAAAGGAGTCGGCTTCAGAATTCCTGAAGGTTGCCGCGTGTAAGGGGGAAGAAGGCCTGTTGGGTCACGGGTGTAGGGCGTATTCTTAATCGAAGGTGCCAGCCAAGGGAGACTCTTAAAAAACCATTCGTGGGAACATAATGCGAGGAGAAACGGTGAAAGCTTTCCAGCGGGGGAATGCAGGACTACTTGAAGAGAGAGAAAATCATCAGGAAGGTACAATTGCTCGAAAGCAAAGAGGGGTGTTTCTTTCGAACGGAGGGTCTGCCGATCGGTGAGTAGGAATGTGGCAACTTCAAACTGGGTACGCGAAGAGGAATCGAGGCGGCTCGATGGGGGGGGACCGGAATATGTCTAGTCCGAGTCTGAAGAAAAAGAGAACTTTGTTTTGGGTCACTGAAAAAGACCAACTGGGAGGGGGGAAACGATATCCATTCCGTCTGCGAAGTCAAGCGAATGTGGAATTGGTCGATAAAAAAGGTATGGAAAAATGATGAAGGGTGGAGATATCAATCGCGGAGCGCCAAAAGAATCAGATTTGTTCAGGGGCTCACTCGGGGCGTCGGCATGAACCAACGCATCAGAAGACCCATACACGAAAGAAATGACGCAAGAAACCAAATTGACGATCAGTACAAGTCGCGAAGTTTCGGGCTGGGGTTGTCATGTTGAAAAACCGGAATTTGATTAAGACGAGTATTTGGCCAAAAGGGAAGTAAGGATCAGTCAGGGGATATCTCTGACCTGTGAGCGAGGAAAGGGCAGTAATCCAACTGAGGAAGCGGGACTTGACCTAATTGGGGGTCAATCGGGTAGAAACTTTGAGGCCGATACAGATCAAAAATGGATCCCGAAAAGAGTCGCTAAGCCGATCTTAAGGGGGGGGGGGGAAAAAGATGAAGAAGAAAAGGGAGAAAATAGCGCAGGTATTGCGTAAAAATAGAGAATACCGTGGTTATGCGTGAAAGAAGGTTTGGCCCGCTGAACAACGGAGGTCGGGAGGAAAATCAGGAAACTGAAGAAATAATTGGAGGGAACAGTACGAAATGCAACAATCCGGTTCACCGCGTTTCGCGCCGGCCATCTGGAGTGGCTCGTCTGATCAAAGCCGGGAGCTGGATGGTCGTGCGGTTGCTGCGGGCCGCGATGATTCGGTTTGTTTGTGGATGCGTTGACATTGGTTAACGGGGAGGAGAGACCAAAACCCATCGTCTGGAAAAGGAGACAAAGAAAAGATTAAAGCGATGGGGGAAACATCTGGCCAAAAGGAAAAAAAGGGCTGGGCAGGAAGCTGATTTGACTTCCAGACGAGACTGGGGAAATCCGGTCTGGAATCTGGGAGGGGGAAAGGAAGAAACTAAGGTAGAACCGGGGCCGAATCAGCCTCACGGGGATGTATAAAACCTCGGACTGGTTGTCTATAGAAAGAAAATAACGGAAAGGGGGTGCTGGGTGTCGAAACGATTAGCCGTGTAACGGTGGTGTGGCTCGTCAAAGAAAGCTCGTAAAATAAGGTCCGGGTCCCTGGAGCCAGTGTTACAGCCGTTTTCATGTTGAAAAGGAATTCAAGACTCATAAAAAGAAGAAAAGTTCAGAGGGAACGTCGATGCGTTTCACGGGCGAAGCGGGAGGACGGGAAGTACAGGGCGGAGGCCTACATATTCCTCCGGGACAATGGGGAAAGGGCTTGTTTTGGCAGAGGGGGCCAGGGGCGGTGTAAGGAAGAGTTGAACATCGAAGGAACGAAATAATGAGGGACCACGTCCACGCTGCTGCGGCGGAAGAGTTACAGGGGAGAGTTGAACGACTTTCCCCCTGTTAACCGGGGGGGAGAGGTGGTCTTTTCTCGTGCTTACAACAGAGGAGGCCATGAGGGAGGTGCTACAAGGAGTCCTGTACGGAAAAGAGGCGGCGAAGGAAAATATCAAACAGGATGGGGTCCTCCGCACTCTCAACGAAAGCGAGGAAAAAGAGCTATCTGAAAAATAGAAGGAGATTAATCCTGCCGCCGGGGAAAAAGTTCAATACGTACCGATGATGGCGGGGGGGGAAAAAAAGCCGGGGTACTGCATTATGGCAGAGAAAGAAAGAGAAGAGACACGGTAAAAATGTCAACTGCGTGGCAAAGATACGATGACGCTGGTAAACACGAGGATTAGTCTCCTATTTATGAGGAAAAGTGGGAAAAAAACCGGTGGCGTAAAGAACCCGACTGGGCAAAAAAAAAAAGAAAAACTCTGCGGGGAAAGGGTATTCGCCGATGACGAACATGACTATAAGAGGCGAAACGAAACGCATCGACGGCGAACGAGGGGGAGGTCGGTCGATGGATGAATTACGTAGAAAAAACAACTTAAACGGACTTAAGGGTCGAAGGCCAGTGCCCAACATGGTGGGTAAAAGCTAAGCAACTACGGCCTCAACACTAAGGGATGTTGTCGCACTGAGGGGTTGGGGGTTGGAGGGAGGGTGGGGAAGGGAGAGAAGAGGCAGGAGGAGGGGGGGATAGGGGATAGGTCGCAGGATGAGGGGGAATGGGAGAGGGAGGGTGGGACAGGTGGGATGGAAAAAAAACTGGCCCTCAGGAATTAGCTGACGTAAGTGTCGTGTTTACGTGTGAAGAGATCACCCGCCGGGTGGTAATCCCTGAATAAACTGAGGAGGAGGGAAGAGGGAAAACTGTCAGTCTTAGGGAAAATAAAAACGCACCTGAAGAGAAAAAGGAAGTCATGGTGAAGCAGCAGCTGCCGAACAGCTCCGGTGGGGGAAAAAGTCCCAGATGTTTTCTAAGGTGCGGACAAGCTTGTGAGAAGGGTGTTTAATGATCGAAGGGTCCCGAAAGGGAGGGGTGGAGCGGCTCATCGCAGGAAAATGGAACTCCACCAAAGAAAGTGGGCTCACAGAAAGAAGTCAGAGAAAAGGGGAGACCGAGGCGATAACGCCAGACAAAGAAGCACGACAAGAAACGCGAACGCGGCTTTCATAAATTTGCATCTTGTCAAATGGTCGTGCAAGAGACTCTTTTCATAATGGGGAGGGACTTGTGAAAGGGAAAAGGGGGGGTTGCAAGCATTTTGAGGACCTTAGCCATATTGACTCTAGGGGCACAAATACAATACGCTTGGTTGTTGAAGAAAAAAATCAGTTCGGAAGGAAGAGGTGATCGATACCAATTAAACTAAAGGTGAGGGCCGGCCGGTGCGGAAAGAAGGGTGGGGGATCGTAGAGGTCGGGGCTCAAGAAAAAAAAGGGAAGTACAGATTGCCAAATAACAACCATTAGGGGGGGGACTTCCCTTACGGGGTTCGTGGCCGGGAATCTTCGGCATTGACCGGGGTCGAGGTTAATACACTATAGGGTGGGGGGGAGGACACAGGTGGGGGGGGGAAACATTAAAAGGGGGGAGGGATAAAGGCAATTCGGTTTTTGAACAAACCACGTCGCGCAGCTTTTGGGGGTGATGGTGGGTTGAATGCCAGAAGGGAAGGGGGTGGGAAAAACGATTGATTCAAGGGGTGCTGAGGGGGGGGGGTCGCTGGTCTGGAGGACCGAGGAAAGCGTATCGCCTAGAGGGAGGGCTGGGTTACGCTCAATATTGACCGCCACGGACGATCAGAAAAGGGCAAGAACCTTCTGCACCTTCGGGACAGAGGAATGGGATATTAAAGTCAAAACGGCCCAGTGGATACCATTGCACAATCGGGGAGGGTTCAGAGCTCGATAGACTTTCCCAGTATAGGGTCAACGGCGGACGGAAGAAAGAAGGTCCTATTTCAGTGGGGGGGGGGAGGTTTTCAATTCCGCGGACACTCGATCGTCCACCAGAGTAACGACACACGCGGAAGGGGGGCAGAAGAAGTGGGTACATCGTTGGTCCTGGATTCCCGCCCACACGATAGGCTAACGACAGGCGTCCGATCACTTGGTTGGCTTTCACATTGGCCTAACCGGAAGGCAAAAAGTGTAGGCTAACGGAGCGATACTGGCTTTCTATTGGGGTCAAAAGAGCGGAATAGACCCGGGCCCGGGGTAGTGGCAAGAGCAAAAACAAAGATTCACAACGGGGAACTGAGCGGAAGAACAAGGAAGGGACTCGATGCTCGTGTTGAAGCCTGGCAGGTGGGCGACTATACTCCGTGTTGGATGGGGGGGGGTAAAACTGAGGAAAAACCTTGCGGAAGAGGGTAGAAAAGAACATTTGGAAAGACCGTAAGGTAAAAAAGAAACCGGAAGGGGAAAGTTGCCATCGCCCGCAAAGAAAAGGGGAACAAGCCAGGTCGTCGATTGGTCGAGGTAA
>Ga0179593_1474062_pt1 | contig 32568 bp, 38 predicted proteins | sample CZODoug2_1_08_16_FD_185931 | JGI IMG/M metagenome (GOLD analysis project Ga0179593, IMG submission 185931) | Vadose zone soil fungal communities from Angelo Coast Range Reserve, California, USA - CZODoug2_1_08_16fungal (PacBio error correction) | ecosystem: Environmental > Terrestrial > Soil >...
GGTGACTAGGCAACGTGCACCATACACCCACCGCGGGATAGTCAATGATGTACAGTAACCGCAGGAAAAAGCCGGAAGACTGGGGTGGAAGTAGACGGAGAGGAAACCGCTTCCTCTAGGCGGGGTGAGGAGGGGGCCCGAACGGTGAGGGTGGTCGGGAACGACGTATAAGGAGAAGAGGGGGTGTGGAGACGTGAAAAGTTTTGGCCCAAACTTCTAGTCGTAGTGGTAGTGATAGGTCACCTGTCAAGAGTCCATCCGCAGATTGGGTGGAGACCGAAAGGGGAAAGTCAAGCATCCGAGTTGCAATGGAACGCAAAAATTTAAAACAACCAAACACTCACTATGAAAGAAACGGGTCACGCCATTTTGCATCGTTCAACAGCGATTAGCTGTAAAAAGAAAGGAAAAAACTTTCCCCCACCACGGTCGATCAGCCCCGCTTCAAAGGGGAGTAAAGGTCTCGGAACGAGCAAGGCCGGAGGGAGGTAAGATTCAACATCGTTTCACAGGCAACCAGGGAACGGATCCGGGGTCGCGTAACACGGTTGAGGGAAAAAAGGATGACCGCAAAAGGGAAGAAACATACAAGTTCATCGAAGTTCTGGGAAAAGTCAAAACTCAAAAGCAAAGCCCTCGAGGCAAATCAGCGGACACGGGGAGTTCTGCATGGTCTTCAAACGAATGATGATGTGGGCGCGGAATGAGGAGGAAGGAGACGCGCGAACTGAATCTCCACAACCGAGAGAATGTGGCCACCCAAAAAAGGGTGGCGAGGACACAACAACCCCACAGGCATGCCAAGGCCATGAGAAAATGGGAAGGATTCAATTAGTGGCGGAGCGGATCGAAAAGTGAGTTTGGGAGGGAAAGACAAACAGAAAAGCAGCGACATAGAAAGTTAGAACAAACGAATCGTTGGGACAATAGGGGACACCCTGAAGTCCGAGAATGTGAGGCTGATGGAGTGACAAAGAAGGCGGCCATGATCATATCCCAACTACTGCATAACGAGTACGGTCAGTTCCTCGTCATGAGGAGAAAAGCAACAGAGGGAAGGGCGCAAGCTCGACAACACAAGAGAGGAAAAGAAATGGCGGTAAGATCTAGATGCTTGCTTCCGCAAGGGATGGGACACGAGTAGGACCTTCAATAGGCGGAATGGGGAAGGAGGGGATAGGACGACCACATGAAGGGAACACCAGAAGTACTGACGAATTAGGGAATTTCGCGTTGTACACCGCATCTGAAAGCTATGAGGGGGGAAACGAGGGGAGTGGCGCCAGAGGTTTGGTGAGTAATCAACGAACCAGAGCCGACGAGTGCAGTATGGGATCGGAATAAGTGCCAATGGCAGGGCAGGGGGAGGGAGGGGGGGGGGGAAGAGAAACCGCGTGTTGGGTGGCCAGACTTGACCTCTAGTTTTGGAGGGAAGGAGAGAGCGGCGACCGCGAGCAGGGAAACAGAAAGAATGATCGGAAGAAAATAATACGAACGAGTCTACCGGATGATGGTAAGAGAGGGAGGTGAAAAGTGGGTGCTAAAAAAATCATCCGGAGTTCACCAACATAGAAGAATTGGGGGGGTTCGGGCGAGGTTGGTTCGGTATCGCGCTTGACCGGAACGAGGACGCGACAACAAGGAAGGGCAAAGAAGTGGAAAAACGGGGCAAGTTTGGTCCTACATCGGAAGGTCAAAGACAGACGGTGACGACCCACGGCGGAGGGGAAATCTCCACTTGGGGAAAATAAGTTCCAATAATACTGAAACCGGAGAAAAGATTCATAGGTGGATTGTTTGGGGGGGGGGCTAGGAGGACATTGCCGGAGAAGAGTGCCGCGGAGACTTAGGGCGCAAAAATGTCGCTGGATCCTACGACTGCATAGGCAGAGCGAGGAGAAACCGACAAGACGGGGGTCAAAAACCTTCGGGAACAAAGAAACACCCTATGGCATTAGATGAAAAACCCGTCTGAGCAAGAAAGACGAAGGTCGAAAAAACAACAAGAAGAAATTCACTTCTTCCCGTGGAAAAAGCGAAGAGAGGGGACGGAACGAAGTTTAGAGTAAGTGAGGTTACTTACCTCAGGGCACAGTAGAGAGGGGTGGGGTGGGACAGAGAAGAAGGGAATGGGTGGGAACGAAACATGCCTGCGAGATAAAACGTGCACAACGGTTGGGGACGCACTCAAGGAAAAAGAGAAGCAGCACTCAATCTCAAAAATGGGACCAACGCAAACAAACACGGGATCTGCCTTTTGATGAGCAGAACCAGCAACTTGAAAATCTCACCCTACGAGCTAAGTCGAAAGTGAATTTTCGGGGAAACAGGGGAGAAACAAAGCTTGAACTGAAACTATCACCCAACCTGGGGGCCGATCTTCAAAGAGATGGGTGAAAGATGGGGAAAAAAGAACGAAGCAGAGGAACAATATCGCCACGCTAGAGCATCCTGTCGAAGACCCACGAAGCAGGAAACGGGTTAACACAACGCAAGGCGGTAGGGTCAGGTGATAGTGAGCAGACGAGGACGTTACGAAGAGGCGACGCGTCAAAAAAAGGCGCCGGGGTGGGAAACGAAAACATCTGTTACAAACAGAACTATGACGGGGAATCAGAAAGCCGGAGAACACATGACTTAGACATGGGAACCTAAACACGACTGCAAGGAGCTGCTCATGAGAGGGGCCAGCGCGGGGTACAGCAGATCCAACCATCACTCGACCCAGGTGGCGGAGAAAGGTCGCTGTACAGATCACGTGGTCCGGTTCATCGAAGGGTCCGTTGTTACCGGGGGGGGCCAAACCAACTTCAGTAAAAGACTGCGATCTAAGAACGAGGAGAAGACTGCACGACGCAGGGAAACCAAGAGAATATCAGCCTTCGACCACACAGTTATGCCGCGGGGAAGAACCGCCACTGCGTCGGAGAGGAAGGATCACCCGCTAAATACAGGATGGCGATGGGCAGCGTTGCATTAAAGGGGGCGAAAAGGAAGGGGGAAAAAAAAAAAAAAAAAAAAAAAAAAAACAGCACCATCATTGCCCGCTAGGGGGTCAAAAGAATGGTTGAGGGTGGACGGCACGCCGAACCGATTCTCAGGAACTATATCCTGAGAGAAGCCATGATTAAGGCAGAAAAAGGAGTATAGAATCTAGAACGATTAAAGACTTTTCAGACGAGCTGATGGAGAACTGACGAAAACAAGAAGGGGAATTCACCGGCTCGGAATTTTTCGGGGTGGGATCGCGGTCAGCATTGCTGCAGAATGGGGGCCTTTTCCTTTACCAGTAACTTAGCGGTAGACTTAAGGACGAGGGAAACCGATGTCTGGAATTTAGCCCATTTGGGTGGTAAAAAGTGCTACCGTCGGGCGAGCCTAGAGGAAAAGAACCCAAAACGAACATTCCAGCCAGGGTCACTGTGGCAGAAATGAGGTCAGCGAGGGGGGGTAAAACAAAATCAAAAAACGGACCAGGACTTACGGAGAAGATGGAAACGCTGCCAGACTTGCGGTCAAGAAGGGATCCAGACCCGAAAGGGGGGCTCGTCAGATCAGAAAGAAAAGCATACACCCGTATCCTTACCAGGAAGACCATGGCGAATGAGGAAAACGTTGAGGATGTTCACACCGGAGAGCTGGAAGAACGCGGTAGAGGAATGAGTGGGGGGAAGAAAGCAATTTCTTCGAGACCTTGGAACGAGTCTCTCTTCAAACAAACATTTTCTTGTGTTTGTAAAAAGGGGTCGGAAAATATATCGATTCTAGAACCAAATTTCACAAGGTTAATAAACAAAGGCCGCTAAAACGCGCGACAGCTCGCCGGGGCATCGGGGCAAACTGTCCAGGCGCAATGTACTAAAAGTCTCTTAACTCCTTGACAGAAAACCCACGGAGGGATCGGAAACCTGCCATTTCAGGAAAAATGAAAAAAGATCGGGAAAAAGCCGGGCGAGGGGTGCATGTGGTTACACACTCGCTGACCTAGCTATACATTGAGAAAAACAGGGGGAAGCTGGCCCAAACGGCAAGATGGCATTGTCGGGGTCTGCTGACACAAGAAGAAACTAAAGAAACTCTGGCGAAAAACAACAATACATCTTCAGCAACGGGTGGCCAGCGATCCGACTGCGCCCCAGCTTTACGCGTCAAAAAAAAGGATCAAAAAAAGGAGAGGACCTCCCGCGGAAACCAAAACGGGATTAAAAAGGCGGAGATTGCTAAAGCAATTTTGGCTTCGGACTAGAAAAGATACCTCCGAGAAGACCACAAGCAGCGTCCGCCGACAAGCGAAGAATATTCATACTCCTGAAGCAGGCAATGGCGTGGGCTCTCGCTAGGGGGTTTTTTGTGTCACAACAGACCCGGCAGTCGCATCGGTGGTTCCAATACTGCCTACCAAGGGGAGGGGGGAAAAAAAGACCGGGAAAAGAAATCCGTTGCTGCATCAAACGTCTTCGCCACTTCATGGGGGTCAAATCTCTGGGACGTTACTGGAAGAGGGGGAATCTCCGACGGAGAGAATGCGGTAGGTTCTGTAGAAACGGAAGCCATGTTTGCGACAGTTGGCTATAGTCACGTTTTGGACGCGTAGCGTGCAGGAGAAATAGTCGTCGTCATACAACTCCTAGAGGTAAGAAGTGGGGGTGAAAAGAAAAGCACACATGGCGGCGGGCAGAGGAAAACGGACCCGGTTATCTTTACCGAATGAATCGCAGGGGGCTCCACATGTGTGGTCGCCAGAGGGTTGAAGTAAAAGCGAACGTGAAGTGCGAGGAATAGAAAAGTCATGCACGGTAGAATAATCTTGGTAGAGGGAGAGCAAAAAATAGGGGTATCCGCGGATGATCCAAGACCGTGGGCTCGGGGTAAAGACACTGTCGTGCCCCAAGTTTGAGGGTGGGAGTCGCCGTCCTGAATCGAGAAAGAAGAACGTGGAGAACCTCGTGAATCAAAAAGGATCACGACCGCAGACATGCGGTGTGGACCAGGTCCGGTCGTGGGGCAGGTGAGACATGGCGATTCGAGAAAGAGGAAGCCGTGTAAGCAGGCTCGGGTGCGCGAAGATCGGACCAAGAAAGGTGGTGATCGCGCAAAGCGTGGGTTAAAAGCGGTCATCATCACCTCCCGGGTTTCATGACAAGTCGAGAGTGGCAAGCTGTAGAGGAGAAAGAAAAGCCTCAAATGTTACGTTGAGCGTGTGCTTACAGTTGCGATAGTCTTGGGAGGAGAAAGCGTGCGTGTCGAAAAACAGTGGTGAAGTATCGGCCGCAGGCATGCGGATAAGTACTTTGGTGTGAGAGTCAAGTCACACTGACCACCGATCGGAGGGCAATGAGGTACAGTGAAAGACAACGAGGAAGGGGTTTAAAAACGAGTCTCTCGGCCAAAGAACGGCCATCGTCTGGGGGGAAAAGTCCGTGTTGCCGACGCAGGTCGGGAAGGGAGGGGGGACGAAACGGCAGATAAGGATAAAGAAGGGTGGTAGACTGTTACAAAGAATCACTCAACTCTGGAGAGGAGAGAAAAAAAACGTGACTCCAGCGATCAGGAAAAGACCGAAAAAGGAACGAAGAACGACCGCGCAGAGGCCGACGGAAATGAAAGAATAAGAATCCCCTTTAGAAAAAAACAAAAGCACATGGAGGGCAGCCAGTGGCATCGTCACGGACGGTAAAAGCACAAGAAAATGAAAACCACTTTGAGGGGCGCCCAGTCTGAGTGGGGAGGTAAAAATCTGACGAGAATTCAGATGGCGGAGATCATTTGACAAAAAAACGGGAAAATGAAAGCGAAATCCGGGGGTATAGTCAAATGGTGCGTCAAAGTTCGCGAGAAAGCAAAAGCGACGAATCCAACATGAAAAAATAATTGGGTGAAATCAGTATTAACAAAGAAAGGGAAAAAGCAAAAAGCTCGTCCCAGGGGCATCAAGAATCGTTCTAATTCTGGACGGATAAGGATTCTGTGGGAGCAGGGAGCGCGGGAGCGCGACAGCATGATACTCGCACCATCGAGGAGGGGAACAACCCACGGCCTTGAAAGAATCAAACAAAAGGCCGGCATTCCGACATAAGCACATGGTCGTATGAAAGAAGGAGAAGTAAGCTCGCTATGATTTGGAGGGACAGACAAACTCGCGGGGGGACCTCACAAATCTACAACCGCAAAAACTAGGAGGGGTCGTCAGGAGGCACTAAGACACGAAAAATAAGCACTTCCAAAATTGGCATGACGTCTGGCGTGACCATCTGACTGCTAAAGGGGCCACTGAAGGAAAAGAAAGGGAATGACAAATTCTTCTAGGTCAAGCACGAAGAAACAACAAGAGGAGGTCCGTGACCGCGAGCGCAGAAAAACAACAACGGTAGAGGAGAAAAGGGAAAGAGAGGCGGTCAGAAAGGCTGGGGCGTTAAGGTACCTTGGTTGCCGACTAGGAAAAAAAGGCAAAAACTAGTCGGAAAAAGCCGGCTGGTAGGCGAACAGAAGAGTCAAGACGGTTGCCGAAAAAAAGGAATGCACATTCTGGCCTTGAGGCGGGGTGTCGAAAAGAGAGAAGGACCAAAACGATGCGGGAACGGTGTGCGAACGTCCGCCGAGTTGGTCTGTCCCAAAAAAACGAACCAACGACGAAAATCAAATATCGAACTCATGGGGAATACTGAAAAACTTGGGGAGAAGGCCTTGATGCAGGCGCGTGGGTGGAGGTGTCAAGAAACACAAAGGTTGGGGACAGATAAAAGAGGGTGTCGAGATAAAGATGAGGCGAGAACCGAGAGAAAAAAAACAAAGAATGATGGGACTCAGAATAAAAACGAGTCGTAGTTGAACGCCGTCTTTGAATGTGAGTGCTCTACTGAGTTCACCGAAAAAGCAGTAGATAGTGGGGGGGCGGAATTTGCGTCATAGAGGGAGGACAAGGAAACAAAAGGAAACAATAACTCGTAACACCAACGCGTTCAAAAATTTTGGGCAATGGGAAACTATGTTGGCCGACATCGACGGCAGAGCAGAACAAAACCAAAACAGAGGGCGGCATAAGGACACTTGGGCTGCAAGGATGGGCGCCGATGTCGAAGGCCTATGTCAAAAAAATGGGAGCAAAATTCAAATATGGGAGGTTTGGGGGGGGAGGGAGGCGTATAGGAGACATTGCACCTGAGAAAAGGGACCGCGGTCCGGAAAAAAAAATTCAAGTAAAAAGACGTACGCTGAAAGGGGCTCACGGAACCAAGACGAAAAGAGAAGTGCGGGATCCAGAAACCTCTTGACAGTCGAAAAAAAAACTGTCCTCCTTATCCGGCATCCGACACGCCCTACCGAAAAGTCGGCCACAAAAACAGAAAAAGTCACAGGACGGGCCGCGCAACGACGGAATAAGAAAGTAAAAGTTTACTGTACCTAAGGACAATCCGATTTATTGGGGGGGAGGGCACGTACTGATCACACACAAGTACGTTTAGAGCGAGGCCGGGCGCCGAAACTTTGGACAAAAACGGTTTGACGAACACAATAATCTAGGAGATCGCAACGGGGGGAAGAAAAAGTCAAGCAAAACACTGAGGTGAAAGCGGTAAAAATCAAGAAAAAAATGAAGCAGAAAGGCCGATGATCACTTCAGACACCCGGACGGTGGGTAGGACTTAAAATTGGAACCCGGTGCGCGCAGAATAGTCAAAAGCAATGAGGCCGAATCCAAGCACGAATCCGATTATCGAAAACAACAATCAAGAGAACATGGGCAACCCAACGAAAGGAAGTGGTGGGCCACACGCATCTGCGGGATGAGACGGTGGAGGCACGAAAGTAAAAAAAGGCGACGGGGGCGCGTGACGAACACCCAGAATCTCCGGGGAGCACGACAGCTGGGCGATCCTATGAGACCGTAAACTAGTTATCCTCCACCAGAAAGGGAAAACACGAGCTGAGAGCAAACCGCCACCACGATTAGCGACATCGGCTCAGACTTGGCCAGGGAAAAAAGACGCCAGCCAACAATAGAGGAAAACAAGGGGCGAGCGATGTCAGCTTGAGCTAAAGTGTCCGTGGGCATACCGCGCCGTGGTTAAACAGCCCTGGGGCCCCACTTCTTCATAGGACGAAGAGAACAGTATCAACCGGGCTGACTCTGAAACGCGAATATCTTAAAAGGCAGACCAAAGGCCGACGTCTCAAACCCTACCACTAAGGAAAAGAAACCATCCCCTCGCGGAAGATCAGTAAAGACTGTTGGAAACGGGTAGAAAAATATAAGCGGGGGTTAAAAGAAAAAGATAATGGCCATCGTTGGGGGGTGGGTGAAGTCACGCAACGATCGGGGGACGTTAACTCCGAACCAGGAGGATTCACGGTAACCGAGAGACGAGAAGGCACCCTGCATGAAAAAAAGAAAAAAATGAAGAGTGGAAGTATTTCAGAGTAAAGAAAAGCCGGTTTTCTCGCGAAGAAGGATAGAATGAATCACAACATGTTATTCACAGGGACTCGCCGTATCTGTTGGGGGGGGGTTCTCCGCTGGACGGACAGGGGGGGCGTGGGCCAAAATGCAGTGCAGGAAAGACACGGAACGGAGGAGGCACGGATCTGGAATTGTCGGCCATGGGGTTGAAAATGAGAACCGAACTGGGCTGGGTTACGCAGAATTCCATCGGGACCGAAAACAAAAAACCGGGAAACGGGGCCATGTGACAAAAAGGGGCAGCGAGTGGGGAACCAACACCCCTCTTCAACTCCTCGATCTTGCGCAAGCAAAACAAGTAAGAATGACCTGAGGAAAGTAACAGGATGCAGAAACCCGAATTGGGGATAGGGTCAGGATCAGAAAAAGAGGACATGCACTGAGACAAAATGGCTCAACGAGAGCTTCGGGAAGTAGCAGAAACCGCTTGGTCTCTCAATTGAAAAGTTCGGCCTGGAGAAGAAATCTAGACGCACCACAATAAAAAAAAAAAAAAAAAAAAAAAAAACGAGCTGAGAAAAGAGAGAGTGAGAGTCTAACCAGGTGTCTCGAAGAACTGTAGAGAAGATGGGCAGCAAGCCAGCTCGACAAGCTCTCCTGGGCAGGAAACGTCAGAAGAAGAGCATGGGATTACATAAGTCGCTGCTGACCTTGGGAGAAACCGGGGAAAGGGGAAAACGAAATAAATGGAAGATGACAAGAGATGCCGAAGAAGGTCGGACGGGGTGCTGGTTGTGACACAGACGCTGAAAAGAAAAAGAGATCAACAGGGAACAACGGTGATTCACGGGCAAAGCGGCAATAACAAATTCCTGAGAGAACGCCAGCCCGAATCGGTACTTGGAAGAAAAGAAAACAGGAGTGCATACAGACTTTGACAGCATCGTTGGCCAGAGAAGTCCTGACTTCGCACCAGAGAAGTTCCTAAAAGGCCCACCGCCACAAAAAGAAGCCCGCGGATAACAAAAAGGGATAACGGCGAAGATAACGCATACAGAAGTGTTATCAAGGGCTCTTCTCCACGAACGTCGCGCCAGACACAAAAAGTAGCCGACCAAGAAGGGAATATTCAGAATCTTTCTCGGGAGCCGTTCATCAAGGGCGGTGCGACGGGAAGAAAGACAAAACGGGTTCGGCGGGGGAGTGCCAGAAACCGAGGACCCAGGGCGGTGACCCCACTAGAATAGGCTGCAAAACGAGAAAAACATCTTCAGGAAAAAAGCTCTGGACAGAGACTTATCGGCGAGCGGTGAATCTTCCGCCGGGCGAATCACTCGCTCGGAAGAAAGCCTACAGTGTCGGTTTTGAGTAGAGCTGAGCGGTGAAGGAGTAGAGAAGCGGGAAAAAGGTCATCGCCTCCTAAGGGAAGTAATTGGGAAGAGGAAGCGGTAAGCGCAAAGGAATTACCCACCGAAAAGGATCTGAGAACAAGACACCTTGGGGCGTGTTGGCCTGGAGAGTCGTGATCCTGGCCAAGGAGAATGATCAGATCAACCGCTACTCGTTTGTCTGGTGCAGAGTTCCAGTGGTCTAAGCGGCGGATATCAAAGAAGGGACCGTTCGCATAGGCTCGAACAGCTTTCTGGTATGCACCAGACCCACGGGGGGCGCAGTCTTCAAAAGCGTGACCGTCGCCTTCGCGAGGGACTCCCCGATCCCCCCGCCCCCGATAAAAATTTGGAAAGATTCACTTTGTTCGACATGGCGACTGGGGAGAAACCGCGTTGGCGGATCATGGTCCTCGGATGTCGGACTGAATATCGGAAAGAGTTGTGGTTGAAGCGCAAGACGCACGACGGTGTTGACCACGGCATGTCCAGAATAAACCAACGGAAAAACGGTAGTAGAAAAAAGAAAGAAGTAGGGAGAGAGACAAGTAGGGAGAGGAGGACAAAGTGGCTTGGGGGTGTTTTCGAAAAAAGTGTAATGAAAAAAGTGGGGGTTGAGCTTGGGTTTACCGGAGGGAGGTCGAAAAAATCGAAATGTAAAAAAACATGGGGCACGGAATCGCGATTCAAGATAATACCGGGTGTTTTGTCGCGTAAAAAACCCGAAACTCCTCGGAGCGGGGGGCATGAGGTACAGTACCGCCTTACGCGAACTTGAATTAACGAGCGCGGAAAAAAAAACACAAATCCGCTCTGGTAGGTCCACGTCGTTCGTTAGGGCGTGAGAAACGGCGATAAGGAATGGTTAACTGTTCAAAGAAGGTGTAACAGATAGGATACTCTAGGGAGGACGTTCGTGATAGAACCTATGCAGTCTGGGAATCCGCGAGAGAGGTTTTGGGCGCACGAAGCGACAAAGAAAAATAGGGATTGGCGAAATAACGAAAGAAATTTAACCCCAACCATCACAAGGAAAGAACAGGGGCCGAAAAGGGGTGGAGAAGGACGGAGCTGAAGACAAGAAGGAAAAAAAACATTGTCAGAGGCACTACCTCGCCGTGGGCCGTACAACCGGTGCGGAGAGCGCCGTCGATGTAGGTCACACATCGTTGCCCAAGCAACCCGGACAGGACGGAGAGGTCAATCAAAAAAGTTGAAGGTCAGGCGAAAAAAGCGACGAATAAAAAACCGTTGTCACTACATGCTTGGAGGAATTGAGCAACTCACATTAAAATAGAGCCCCAAACCTCGTCCTCAGCGGAAAATCTTGGAAATATTCTTTGGGAAATACCGATAAACTGTTTCTGGCTGCTGCTCAAGGAGTCGCGATCAAGTGATCGCTCCGCGCAACACCCACGCCGAGTAATGAAAGAAAAAAATCAGGGTGGTCGGGCCACCACAAAAAAAAAAGCAGTCCGGAAATTATGCACAGTGTCAGGTTACATCGAGTTCGAGATCAGGACGGGGTCCTTTTGGATGACAAACAGGAGGAAGAGAACTGACTAAAAAGAATCGGGCTTGGGGGCAGATCGTTCAGACAACAGAGACCACGTCCATAGTTCAAGAATTCTGGGGGACAAAAGGAATGAGGTCCAAACTGGTAAGAAGGGCCAGAAAGGCCAAATGAGCTACTTCACAGTTGAAAACTCGTAGAAAGCAAGGAAAACGCCCAAGCATCGATTCAGGTTACCGCGAAAGGATAAACAGAGAACAACGGAGGGAGTAAATAGAGGAAGGAAAGCAGCTTGGGCAGTTCAGGACCTACGATAAACAAACGCTGAGATGGACGTCGGGGCTGAGGTCGACCCTGCATCAGAGCCGGTCACAAAAGAAAAGAGTCCAAAAGAATGGACTTGAGGTGTCAGGTGGGGGGTACCCGAAGAACTACCCGATGCGGTGTTGAAGAACGCGGGAGCTGTCTCTATTTGGAGGGTCCCTCCAAAACGACAATAGACCGACACAGAAAAAGGACCGAATACTGACCAATGGGGCATAAAATAGGCAAGTTGTGAAAAGGTTCATCGACAAAGAGTTTGGCAACTTAAAATTGGTCGAGGGATGCTGGAGCGCGAACCGAGGAGCAGCAGCACAACAAAGGATAGGTATCGAAAGAGATACGAAAGGAGGACGTAAGATGATGGAAAAAGAATGTGATGCAGGCAACTGATTCAAGCAAGGTAGATGAACGGGGTAGTAGAGGTGGTTGGGCGGTCACGGAGCACTTGACGTGAAGGGGAGGGAGCAGAAACTCGCAAGACGGGGAGAGGAAAAAAAGATGGGTTTCCATACACGAAAACTGGAAGTAACGAAGGGTCGAAACACTGCAGAGGTCGGAAGCGACACGTTGGGCAGGAAAGATAAACCAGTAATCGGACTTGGCAGCAACTGCGCCCAGGTTGTGATGTTTTGGTGGGTCAACTTCGGTAACGGTAACAGGTCGCAAGCAGAGCCGCGGTCGCTTCAGACCCAAAAAAGTCTGCTATAAGACGACTGCATAGGGCCGAATCACGAAAAACGAGAACGAAGAGTAAGCCAAACCTTCTTAAACATGCAAAAAGGATCTCCTTATGAATTAAGTAAACTAACGCCCCACGCCGTTTCAAAAAAAGATCGCTAGGCAGGAGTCGTGGGCCGGCACGCGGACGGGAAAATCAAGGGCCGCGTCCGAAGGGGGGGGATGGTACTCAGTGCAAAATTCGGGGGGAGTGGGAACGGCGATCACACCAATACTGCACCTCCTAAAAAGACGCACAACGGTTGGTAAAGAACACTCACATAGCGAAGCAGCCTCAATCGCAACTGGTAAGCGAGAACACGCCAAAAAAGGGATTACTCAAAAGATGTGGCTCGCATAAGCATGGGAGAATCTCAAAATCAGGCGGCTCCGGCAGGGGAACCCCTGTACGGTTGTGCTGAAAGACGGACGGAAACCACCGCGTTCGACCGATCAACCACCCCTGAGGCCGCTCGGAAAGCACACGAAAAAGATACAAAAAACGCTAGAGCAAATCAATCCAAAACAGTACTGGCAAACAACGAGAATCAGGGGCGGTGGGATAAAAACAATGATCTACAAAGCGGAACGTTCGACTAGGTACGACGCGAATCCCCAACCGCGCAAGGGGAAGGACGGCTGGTCGAAAAGAACAGGAGGGTAGCCAATCCGCGGATCAACTTCTACATCAACCCAACACGAGGAAAGAGTCAGGATCTGATAATTCGACTTGGGACAGCCCACACGCCAGACACCATCAAGGAGAAAAAAAGTGAAGGCATGTCGTATGTAGACAGCGGGAAAAGGTCCGAGGGCTCCAAGCCGGTTCCGCCCCGTGTCCCCAAATTCTTCCCGAAGGACGAGGATGACGACAGAAAAATCGAGCTGCAGCGAAAGAAACAACGCGATAGACACCTAAGCAAGGGACCGTCGTAAGACAGCCGACGCCTGCTAGCGGCGGGATCACCCGCAGTCCGATCATGTAAAAATTGGAAAAAACCGGTGGCCAATAATGTGCGACGACCGAAGCCACACAGAGATTGAAAGGGCGTGGGTGAGTAACATGCCCGGTAAGCGGAAGGGGCAAACCGAACGATCTGCCGGGCAAAGAAAAGCGAGGAAAAGACCATATGACGGCAGAATAGGAACATGAAATGAAATATCCCGGCAAGGGACAAGGACATTTGAGACCGGGCCCAGGGCGAAAAATCTTCACCTTGAGAGGACGCACAAACGTATGCAAGAAGGCGAGACGTGATCGGTTGGGGCTCCAGACCCCCACCAAGGAAGGGATGCTGTGGAGGGGGTGGGGGCATGCCGTTTTCCTAACTGTCGCTTGGCGACGTCCGAAGAAGAGGCCAAATTCAGAAGAAGTTCTGCCCAGGTGGGGGTGACCAGAAAAGCGGGCGGGCTGGCGGGAGTCACAAGAAAGTGAAAAAGCCTTTAAAGACATCAGAAATTAAAACAGGTTGTGTGGCGAGAGAGGATGGCTGTGGGGGTCACCACCAGCACCAAAAAAGTCGCCCGGCGTTCGCAGAGGAAAAACAAGGAAGGGAGTCAAGAAAGAACAGGGGCTAAGAAAAAACAGGTAAAAATTCATATTGACAATACGACGATTAGAAAGTAAACCGGAGAAGATGGGAAAAAGGGTAGCGCTGCTTGGGGGGAAAGACTAAAATCTTCGATAACAGGGCGACTAATCTAGAGACAAAAATTTGGGTTTTTTTTTTGGATTTTTTTGTTTTGTGGTTTTAACACCCCTGGGGGAGGAGGAAAAGGGAGGAGAGAGAGGTTCTTCAGCACCTGTTCCTGAGGAACTGGAGATGACCAAAGCAGCTACCAGACAAACTAAAAACTCTCTCGCAGGGAATAAAAAAGTGGTCACAGCTGGTCCGAAAGTCATGCTGTCAATTGAAAATCCCACGCGGTCTTGGAAGTATGGAGAGCCAGGTCCTTACTATGATGCGCCAGCCACGCCGAAAAAAGAACTGGGAAAAGTTGGACAACATCAGGGGCGTCTCTAAACATGGGAGACAAAAACTGGTTCTACTATGGGGGGACAAAATAAGGCAAGTGGCATAATGAACGGAACAGAACCATATCGGTCCCAGCTGGGAAAAAACAGAAGGGGGGGCAGACATCATGCAGAAAAATGGAAGAAACAGGAATCTACTAACAGACATCAATGGAAGGTGGACGGCGCAAAACCCCAGCCACAGCAAAAAAAAAAAGGAGAAACCAACCTAAAAATCCGTGTGATACCATCTTTTCGGAGAGGACACTAACTAGAGGCGAAATACAAACTAGTCATCTGCGCAGAAAAGTGCTACGAATCATCTGCAACTGGCGCTGGGGCGGTCCGTTCGCGGGGCTGGCTTCTAACAAATCAGGAGAAAAAAACCATCGGGTGAGTCACGTCCCCCGCTACAAAGGACGGACGCACCCACACAAGAAATATCCAAGGTGCTGCACAAAAAAAACTGCGCACTCTTCAAGTGGAAAGAAGCGCTGAAAAGCCAACGTACTGAGAGAGAAGCGGTGATCTTCCAAAAGGAAGCAGGCGAGATGAAGCCGGCCTACTTTATAGAGATAGTCTCGTTGGTTCGCGGGGGTAAGCTGGAGTTATCGCGTCCGTCATCGAAGGAAAGGGGGAAGAAGTGGTCACCAGGCGGTAAACCACCGGCGAGCGATGAAAAAAGGAAAATGAGATGTCATCGACATGAGCCCACAAGGGGGGGTCGACGCTGAGGGTTGCCTGGCGGGTAGTCGGGCCTTTCAACGGGGGGGTGAATGAAGAGGGCAGCCGCTAAGAGGGTGGGCTGATAAGGACGAATCTGTGAACGCCTTCATATACCTTTACAGTCGTAAAGAGTGAGCGAAAAAATGTGGATAGACACTAGAGTTTTGAGTTTTGAACGAAAAGTCCGGATGCTGACAGGTCGCTGCTGGCTGGCGTCGTGGCCTCCACCGGGATGAACTGAAAAAGCAGGAGGGAACAAAAGTTGAAAGGGAGTGTCTCAAAAGATGCATCAAAAACAACGTTTTCGAACGGTCGATGCTGAACTGATGGAAGGGCCGAGGGGTGGGACGCACAAATAGGTGTTTCCCGCAGGCATGTCCCAGCAAAAAAACGTTCAGGGTCCGCCGAGCCTGGAACGAAAAAAAAGGGGATGATGCGAGCCAAAGGCAAGATTCATCAACAGTGGTTAGGGAGAGGTGGATTTCCCATTGACGAATGAGGCTGCGAGGAGACTATGTGCGTGAAAACCCAGGGTGAACACGACGATCAGGCAATAATTAGGGGGGGGGGGAGACCAAGTGCAACACAAAAATCGATCGAAATGGAAAGGAAAAGACCGACGCGGAATTGAGTCCGGACGCGGGCACTGCACAAGAAGAGGCAAGGAGACGGCGGTGGTCGGACTGGGGGAAAAAGGGGTTAAGTTAAAACCTGCAGGTAGGAGACAGAGGGGGTTTTGTCAAAGTAAGTGTTTGGATCAACGCGTACTGTCTCGTACGTCTTGGAGGAATCGCACCTATGCAGGAGGAGAGGTAGGAAACTCCGAATTTGTGGGCGCAACAATCAGGCATCTTGAAGACAATGAAAGACACTTTTTTACCCAAAAACACAAAAACATATGAAATAAAGGGGAGCCAGGTGCGCAGAAGGAGGAATTATCGGAAGAGGGCAGAACAAAAAAAAAAAACAAAAAAGATAAGACACTCTGCCGGGGGCAGTACACCGGACGTGAAATCAAGCTGGCCCGTCTATGGGAGAACACATCTGGTTGTCCCAGGAAACACCGACGAACCGAGAAAAAGGTGGAGGCGGAGCCGTTGAAGGTCAAGGCGCACCAAGCGAAAAAGGAACTAGTGGCTTGGTGGGGGGAGGTCAGTATGAGAAAAGAAAGGAAACCCGCTGGTGACATCATAGGACGACTCTTGATAGTCTTTCGAGAACCTGTATCAAGGAGGTTCTGGCTTGCTGCTCGCGGTCGCGGAGAAAAATGATAAGGCGGGGGGACAAAAAAAAACTCGTGGCCACCCAACACGCGTGTCGATGACAAAAGCACAATACAAGAACGGCATCCAGGACATATGAACAACATTTTGGAAGGACAAGGTGAACCTATAAGAAGATCACGTGTCGTTTTGGAGGGGGGACAAGACAAACTCGCGACACAGCATAAAAACGATCGAAAAGATAGAAAAATAACTCCGAAGCACGTACATAGTGAGGACTAAATGACCATCTTAATGCTGCCTGGCAGAGAACCTACTAAGGAAGACGAATACTCAAGATTAAACTCAGGCATAAAGCACGACGAAACCAGAATAAGGGGGGGGTCCGTCAAAAGAAGAAAAAAAAACGTAAGGAAAGAAGAGATGCGGAAGCACGAATCGTAACTTGGAGGGGTGGAGACGAAACTTCACTTAGGCGCCTGCATCTGAGAGGGAGAACGCCGGCAGCAGTCGCGGGTCCTACAGAAAAGTGAAGGAAACTTGGGACGGTGCGCGGTCAGTGCCGTGAAAAACTTGGGGCTGTGTGCGCTGGGTAGCCGAGTGTCAGGTGTCCCTCAAAAACGACCAAACGACATGAAGAAGACCTTACATGACCCAGTGTGGTCCAGAAGGCTGGAATGCCGTCGTCTTGTAGGTGTCATCGACACCGCGTGGGTGGGAAAAGGAAAATAAAAGAGGCGAGTAATAGAGAATCAGCAACAAGTATAATAAACACGGCCCGATGAAGGGAAGCTTGATTTGAATGTTGAGTGTGCTCAAAGAGTACGAGGGAGAAAAACTAGATTAACGTTTGTTATGCGTCATTTGTGATATAGCCACTTGACAGTCAACGATGACGCCAAGAGCGAGAAAAGTGAGGTGGGGCCGTGGGAACGGATTTTGAGACCTCGAACGGGAACAGCTCGTCACGGAAAGGGTAGACCGCAGAAGGGCGCAGAAAAAAGGGCTGACGTCTGCGGCAAAGTATCACTCCAAAGGAAGCAACTTATTTCATATGGTAAATGTTGTTTTGTTAATGGGGCTAAACGTATCGTACGCCATCCAGCGGCAACTGCCAGGCGTCGCTGAAGGAAAAGACAGGACAGACGACAAGGCCGATAAACACCACGAAGAAGAGCGATTAGGATCGCAACCCCAATCTGTCGACTGCCTGACGCGTCACAAATAAAAGAACGCCGTAGAAAGAACGCAAGAAAACAGAAGAAGAGGCCGCGTCGTGGGCCGCGCAAAAAAAGTGGTTCCGCTTAAAGGCGGGTTACTTACCTCATTGGCATCCAAAAGGAAAATGTTAGGGGGCACGGCCGCTCACAACCCAAAGGACGGCGAGGGTGGAAAAGGGGGCAAACATCCGGCGCCGATACGTGAAGAAACTTTTTAAAGCAAAGAAGAAAGAGACTCGCACCAAAAAAAAAAACCAAACAAAAACTTTTCAAGGGCCCAAGGTAACTACACCACAAAGAACACGGGGAAAAATGGCCGGACGAAAAGACAGCAACTTGTAAACAGCTCTCCCGAGAACGATAACAGGCACAGACGTGTTAAGATAAGCAGGAACCACCGCAAAAAGGATAAAAACACCCCTGAGAGAAATAAAAGCTCAAGCCGCTAGGACAACGCGGGATAGCATAGCCATTTCTCATCCCCACTACCGGAAATGGTGGTCCGCACAAGCATCTGCAGGGATGAACGGTGGAGGCACGGAAGCACAAGCGACGGTCGACGGACGACCAGAAAATCAAAAACCCACCTCTCCTGGTGGGGAGCCACTAAAGCGGGTCTATCACTATGCGACAGTGAAACTTGTAAGCATCCTCGCACAAAGAACGAGCTGAGAAACCTAAAGACGAGTAAGAGAAAAAAAAAAAAGGTAGGTTTGAAGAAAAATTGGGCAACCAGCGCCTGGGTAACAGAGGAAAAGCCAAAATCAGTCAAAACACATGTGGGAGGAGAGAGGTAGGATGTTCGCAGGGCCGGTTCAAAGAAGAAGAGATGTGGAACCCCCCCCAAAAAGACCACCACCGCCTGTCCCAAAATTACTTCCCTAGGACGGAGGGAAGAAGAAGAAGAGCAGGACAAAGAGACTAGAACAACGCGAATAGAGGGAGGGAGAGTTGTTCACTGAGGAACATACCTAACGGACGGCTCTACGCGGAAGATCACCAAAGCTCGACCGATGAAAGTACTGAGGATGGTAACGAGTAGACCATGACGATGTGGGGGCGCACGACTGGAAAGGCACACCATTATAGGGAAAGGATAGTTGGGTGTCGTCACAGCAGGGGGGAAAAAAGGAACACCAACAAACGATGAGGACAAACAAAGCGAGAGCAACCCAGATACCAGCAGAGCAAAAGAGGGAAGGTCCGCGTCGTCACAGGCAAAAATTAAAGTCTCGAGCGGGGGACGGGAACATGACGCAAAACATAAATGGTATGCACCGGCAATAAAACAGTGATAGGGTGGTTCAGAAAGCAGGCGGGGACTGGGTTGTCGGTTGTTGGGGCCGTGCGTTACGGAAATGGGCAAAAATTTTAGAATGAATAGAATCAGGAAAAAAGAGGAGGTCTAAAAAAAGTGGTGTCAGACTGCTGAAGAGACGGGCCAGAATGGCCATCTGGAAAACCTCAAAAAAACAAGTGGTCAAAACACAAAGAGTTCTAGAGGGTAAGCGAGTTTTCAAAAACATCACCAGACAAAGGCGGAGGCAGCGGGAGAAGCATCGTAAGCACTGGGATTCCATAAGAAAAACCAAGTTGATCGACAATAAAGCAAGCGACGGAAAAACAGTAGTGGGTCAAAAATTGATCACTTTGGCTCTTCCCCCGGATAGAGGAACTCACTGGGATCTGCCTTGGGTAATCTCCATTTTTCGAGAAAAGGCGGGGGGGGGAATGGGGGGGGGGGGGAGTGGGTCAAAATGGGGGGTGTGTTTTGGGGTGGGTGGGGGGCGATCTCTCTCAAACACAATTTTTTTTTGTAAAACAAAGAAAAAAGAAGGAGTAAAAAGGAAATAGATTCGTCGCCCATTTTTCTACTAACTGGAGATGACCAATCAAGGGGAAAGAAACCCATCGACACTCTTAGTGGAACGAAAACTCCCTCAGTAGCCAGAAAAAATGTAGGGTACCGTCAGAAAGGATTACCGACAACACTCGTCATTTATCCTCAAAGGGGAACCTCCAGGGACATGACTAGGACGAGCCAGCCCGCCGAAGCGGGCGCGGGGGTTATGGTGGAAACACTCTCTTACTGATCGGACATGGAAAAACAGGTGAAAATGCGAGAAAACATGGGAGGGGAAAGGGCAGTATTCTACTCTCAAAGCCATATCGTCACGGCATCTGGGCACCACCAACTGGGCAAGACATATGGGAAAAGGGGGGGGGTTCACAGGAGGTCCTAGGCTCAAAAAAAGTGGGACCTGTAAGACAAGCGGCGAAACAAAGCCACACATCCTACCTCTTATAAAAAAGAATAACGGCGAGAAGGGGGCTAAATGAAAGGGGGCGTGGAATGATTCCCGAACTAGTCTAAAAAAGCTCAAAATCTGCCGGGACCATAGGGAAGGGATTCCGGGGAATGAGTAGTTCAAATCAGTGCTGGATCCGGGAGCCTCGTAAACGGAAGAGCTTGGGGTCTTTCCCGTCCCCAGAAAAGAAGCGTTACGACACAAATATCCGGACCAGAGTCAAATTGGGGGGCTGTCGAAGTCGGAGACAATATTATGAAAAGAGCTGACCATCAAAAAGGACTGCGGGCGGAGCGTGTGAACTGAAGCCGCAGCCATTCTTGACAGTTCATGGGTTCGGACCGGCATAAATGGGGGGAGGGGGGGGTCTGGATGTCTCGTGGGGCTAGAACGCTTCAGGAAAGTCGGCAGGCTCGTGTTCATCAGGATCCGGGAATTTGTGTGGAGAAAAAATTGGGTAAACCACCGGAGCTGCAGATGAAAAGGAACAAGGGATGGAAAAAAAATCGCCACCTGTGGGGTTCGCCGCAGGTTGGGGTCCCTGCGCTTTCGATCGGTCCAAGAATGAGAAGATAAATGAAGATAATCGTGGGGAGGTAATGTCACAAATCTAGCGTGTTGACCGAGGGTAAGTGACAGAGCATAGGGAAAAATCTACCAATCTGGCGGATGAAAACCCCGAGCGGGGGGGGATTCGCCGTCGAAGAGTCGAATCGCGCGGGGCGAAATGGGCCTCCACCATGAAAATAAAGCCGCAATGCGTTGTGGGGAAGGTCCGGTCAGGGTTGGGGCTTCTACATGGGGCGTGCATCGCCGCGGTAGAGACGTGGTACAAGAGGATTAGGTAACTGGAAGATAGGAAAGGAAGGGGGGTGAGACGGAGGCAGAGAGCCAGTAGTGGTTGGACCAGCTTCAATGTCAAGACATCAACCAACTGCACGGGTGTACAAAGGGCAAAGGGGAGGGCTTGTGAGGCTGACAAGTTGTCAAAAAGGAAAAACAGTGAAGATTTCCGCACCTTCGGATCGTGGGGGATGGGAAAAGGTGCGATGAAGGATGAGGGAAAGGCAGAAGGAAGGTAGAAAAACCGTTGTAAAAACCGGCGGCGGCAGGCAGAGGAATTGGTTTTAAGGGGCAAAAAATCAAACCCGACTAGATCTTTGGGATCCTGAAACAGCCTGACGAAGGAACGGTGAGTGTTTCCCTGAACGGCGAGGCCCGAACAAAAAGGGGCCCGTCAGAAGGGGGGAGTGTACAAGACGCGTGATTGGGGGGGGGCTTGACACCGGCAAGGAGGGAAAATGGGGAAGGACGGGAAATCGGGGGAGATCCCAAGACTTCTAGGAGTCGTTTGGTGGGACGTGATCGGAACGTAGGCAGGAAGAACGGAAGATAAGCGACCATTGTTGCAAAGAAGTCTAAAGAGAGACTAAAAAATAAGCCCTTTCAAAAACAACATCACATAGAAAAGGACGTTCCGCCAGGTGGCAAAAGTACGTGAGTATCGGGAAAAGAATTAACCAGGAACCGCAACGGGAGGATGCCGCACCTCTGAAGGGGAGTAAAAGGGAAAAGCTGCAGAATGGTCGGCCAACATCGTTACAAAAAGGAGCAACAAGAACATGAACTCGAATCCAGTGGCTCAATCAAGAGGGGGTACGTCAGTGCGGGAAGAAAAAAAAAAGGAGAGCGAATACAAAAGGGGAGAGAACTGCTTGGGTGAAGAATTGAGAGAAAAAAAAAACATCGACGGAATGACTACAGTCTTCTTGGATACCTCATTCTTTTCGGCCTGAGAAGCGGTGGAAAGAATCACATGAATATCAAACAACCGAGAAAGGGAACACCAAAAAAAGTGTCGGTATCAACAATCGCAAAACATCAACCAGGCCATGAATAAAATTGGGTCATGGAAAGTCCAGTTCGCGACTTCGTCTGCGGCGGGGTGGATGGGTACAAGACAAACTCTGCAAAAGCACAAGGTGAGAACAAAGGCGGTGGACAAGCGGGGCAAAAGTCGAGAGGGCCATCATGTGCATGAAGTCAGGGTTGGGCAAAGAGACTCTGCCGGTTTAGGGAGGGGGGAACACGAGCAATCCGACGGGGAAGTAAAAAAAAAATCAAGAGAGGGAAAATACGCCCACATCGAGTCCGTGCCAAAAATAGAGAGAACACAACCAAGAGGGGAGGAAAAAAATAAAATGAGGTACACAGAGTTCTGTTCATCGTAATGTGGGGGGAAGGTAATAGCCTCACGGAAGTCGTCCTTGCAAAAGCGTGTGGCTCTGCAGACCTGCAGAAGAAGCGGTCATCACCATTCCGGAAGGTCGTGTGCGTGCCAATGGGAGTCCCTCAGAGGAAGACGCGAGGTGTGAACTCGTTACTCTTTCGAAGGAAAGGGGTGGGAATTTTACATAAACAGAAAAATACTCCTACGAAGGAAGGAAGAAATCATGGAATACCTGACGAAGGTGACATAAGGAAGGCCGAGAAAAAGAGGGTTGTGCATCGCACCGAGGGGTTGGGTTTCAAGAAGAGGGGGGATAAAGGATGAACTGCGACCGCAGAAAAGAAAGAACCGAATGATAGTTCTCTAATGAACGAACGAGGACGGACCGATGAGGGGGAAAGAACGGGCGGGAAGGGATCAAGATTCCAGCACAATAGGGACGTTTGGGGAAGATCAGTGGGGTCTGGAATCGCTAAAGACCGAACTATTACGCGACACATCGTGAAATGTCGGTGTGGAGAAGTTTCAACATTTTTGCCGACAGACGACGTCAGCGGAGTCAACGAAAGGTGAGCCCGAGAAGAGGGAGGAGAGGACAAGGGTTGAGGGCAGACGGCGATAGGCGTTGCTGGCCACCAAGTGCCCCGTATTTCATGTGGTTGTTGGTGTTGAAAAGGCTTAGGTATCGTCGAATTGAAAAGGAGAGGGACTACGGAGTCAAGGGCAAAAAAAAGAGGATCCGGAAATATGGCATATGGAAGGGGAGCAAACCACAAGAGAAGGACGGTCCAAACAGTCTTGTACACAGAGAAACAACTCGGTCCGCACTAAATGCCGAAGTAAAAAGAAATAAACCGACAGTACGGCCCCAACGCCGACGAGGCTACAGGGAAAGCCCAGCGACAGGAAACAAAGTTCCGCAGGAGAGTTCTGGCCTCATTGAAAAAACCGATCGAGTTACTGTGGGGAGGGGAAAAAGAGGGAGAAAAAAGTAAGGAGAAAGAAGCATGCGCCGATCCTTGCCAACTGGGGTTCAGAGCAAAGACATATCTTCCTCGCGAACGACATCGTCAAATGGTAACGACACAGAAACAGCGAACCGAAGGGAAGAGAATAGAAAGTGGCTCTGGCAATCCCAAAGTGTCAAGGAAGAGCAAGCAAGACGGTCGAAGGGAAAAAAAAGGGCGACATTCCTCGGGGGCCCCCAGGGACGTCGAGAGAGAAACTAAAAAAAGGGAAGTAGACTAGGGGCACTCACGAGAAGGGGGGTACAGGAGACGTAAACGCGAGGAAAAACGCCATGTAGAGACCAAAAAAACGATGGGGGGGGAAAAAAAAGCAGCGAATGAGTTATCTTTTGGAAGGTCTAAAACACGGACATCGACTACGGAAAGAGAAAAAGAGCCTGGTGAAAAAAGACAGCTGGTTCAGAAATCCGACCGGTAAGGTTATCATCCAGGAAGCCGGAAAAAGAGATCTGACCAGGACCGCCACCACGGAAGAGCATTAAGGCTCATTCGAATGGACATCTCCTGAAAAGAAATTCGAAAGACATGATAAGAAAACACAGGGAAATCTGAGGTCTAGAAAGCTAAAGGGGAAATTAAGTAAAAAGAGAACGGGGGTTACAAAAGAAACTGGGTGAAAAGAGTAAAAAAGGGGGCTAATGAATGGACCATAAAGGCAGAGACGCGACAACGACTAAGGGAAATAAAGGGAATGGACAAAATATGAAAGTCTTCGAAAGCCCGACCGAAGGCAGAGAGGAAGCACCAAGACGCCGATCATACGCTATGGTAAAAAAAAGTAAACAGTAAGAAAAGGCACTACGTGGGAACATCAACCAAGGGCAGTCTGTACAAGGAGCGTTGGGGAGTAAAGAAAGTACCGGCAAAATGCAGCGAAGGCAACGTCGAGAAGAAATATGAACGGCATCAAAACAAGTAGGAGGAAATGTAGAAGTCAGGCTTCTACTAGGATGAGCCGGTCTGAAAAGCGGGAGGAAAACGGGAAAAGACTGGTGCACCTCGCGCAGTATAGTGGGGTTTCTCCGCGATGCAGGAGGGGGTGAGGGGTTTAATTGAATTACAGAACTTTAGGCTGGAGAACGGCCGATCAAAAAGAGAGAGGAAATGGGGTCCCCTTTACCCACTTCGTACCCGGGATGATGGGGTCCGCAATGCCATCTGGGAAGGGACCGGGCCACACAGCAAGGGGGAGGGAGAATCGAAAAATCGGGTCAGACGAGTGTGGTCACCAAACCAACAAAGAGAACGGAAACGGCAGCTGGAGCACAGAAAAGAAATGACCTTCACAGGGATGTCCAGACAATGGCTATAAAAGAACAGCGACGGCCATCAGAGTTATGGGAGGATGAGAACTTTTGCGCGACCCACCCGGAAGAGAGTAGAAGGGAGAGGAAGAAGGGAAGAAAAGGAGAGAGAAAAGGGAGAGAGATCGACTCTCAACACATGGTAAAAAAAAACGGGAGAAGAAAGAAAAAAAAAGAGAAGAGTCGCAAAGTCTCGAAACTTTAGATTAAAACAAAAGCAGAGGCAGGATACCAAAGAGGAAAAAAGCGGCACACAAAAAAAGAAAAAAAAAGATAAAAATTGAGCATGGAATACTGACTGGCACGTCGACGGCTGAATGAAAAGAGAAGCCAAGGGAAGGGGTCTTTACCGTCACAGGGGGGACCGCCAGGGCAGGGAGAGGCATGACAGCAGAGAAAGACGAAGGAGAGAGGGGGGACACAGACTACCTATCTCGACAGAGAAGCATGTCAGTGACCCGGGCGGCAAAATAAAATGACTTGATGGGACCTCCAAGCGAAAGCAACTGTACTCAGGAGACCAAACTGGGCAAAAAGGACAGAATGGAAAAGCCGAAGGTCGCCCAACAATAAGGAACGTGAAGCAAAAAACCCAAAAGCATGAAGACCCAGAGTATAAAACGAAAAAGAGAACTGAGAAAGCAACGGAAGAAAGTCTGTGGCGGAGGTCTACAAGAAAGGAGCGGCAGCCAGACCCAGCTTCAAGAGGGACACGAAAGCGGCTATTCAGCTCGGGCTTCTGCTGAAGGGAATAAGGATGCAAAAAGGAGAGTCAGGGCCGACATCATCTGGGTTCGGAGGACAAGGAAAAGCTAAAAGACGGGTTAGAACCCACGAGCCGGAACAAGAAAAGGCACTCAACGTCGTCGCAGCTTTAGCACCTAGCTGACCATACGCTTACAGGATAGGAGAGAGGGTGAAGGAAAAAAGCAGGAAGGCAGGGCTGGGGTTCACGAAAGCCGCCGGGGGATAGAAATAGTCAGCGTTGTTGTCAGAAGGCTTCATTCCTACGAATTCGGGGAGAGTCAAACCGTAAGAGGGGAGGAAGTTTTGCCCATGAGGAACAAAGGGAGCAGGAGAAGGATAAAAGGGAAGGAAAACCATAGCTGTAATCGAAACCGGGATCAGCAGGATGGGTTGGCCTGGAAGATGTTACGGGCTTTAAAAGCGAGGACAGAGAAAAGATCTAAACAGAGGGGTGGAGTGGGAAGCAGAGGAATGGGGATAAGCAGGATGAAGCCCGTGAAAGGTCTCATCCGAAAAAACCGCTGTCGTTTGAGACACAACCCGCGGTGGGGATGGAAGCTGACCGACGACTCTTCAGGAAAAGGGGTCTACCATCTTTGAGAAAAGAGAAATCACGAGGAGGGGGGGAACCTACTTCCGGTCTGGCATGGAAATGAGATTCTCTCGCGTGGGGGCTAGCCGTAACCTCGGAAAAAGAGCTTTACGGAGAAGAGGGAATCCGGGTGTGAAATCGGGAAAGCAGTTGTAAAAGCTGGCATCCAGACACACAGAAAGGTGTGAAAAGGAAAGCGGAGGGGGCGTACCAGTTCTTTGGAGAGCCACATTCAGAGAGGGTCAAACCGTGTGGCGTGGACTGGGTCTTTAAAGAGCGATGATTCTGCGAAGGCACGTTTTTCTTTTCGAAAAAACAGGGGGGAAAGGTAGGGCAAAGAATGAGGGAAGAAGGGAAGTTTTGGTACTTCAGGCACCAGAAACCTAGAACCAAACGATCGGCAAATGAGGTACAATGTAACAGAAGAGAGGAAAGGGGTTAAGTAGGAAGGGAGAGAAAACAACTTCCTCAGATCGAGGGGGAGCGTGTTCCGACTGGCGTTTGGAAGAGTGACGACCGCCATGATGAACCTAGGGTTTTTATCAGGGAACTTGTCAATAAGGTTTGGCCGAGCAAAGTCTCTTAGGAGGGAGTGGACGGGAGACGTAGGAGGAGGAGGAAGAAAAAAAAATTGGGGGAAAGCCGGGAAGCGACCAGCAAAATCCGAGTGGAGATGGCAAAGTACGAAGAAAGGGAAAAACTAAACAAAAAGCTCCACATATTGAAAAGAATGGACGGTTCCTGAAAGTGGAAGAGAAAGGAGATTATAAGTGGAAGAGAGATACCCAAAGTGAAAAAGGAACGAGAAGAAAATGAAGTAGGCAGACACGTCTGGAACGAATCTTCAGGAGGACCAATCTTTTCAACAGAAGATGCAACACCTAAATGACTCTAGACGGTGTGAGCGTAATATTGAGAAGAGGAGAGATAACAGTCTCACGAGATAACCAAAAAAGTTCATAGAAAACGCTTGGTGGAGAATGAGCAACTCAGGGAACAGCCCGAATAGAAAATCGATGACACTCTGGAGTGAGCTTTGAGCAGACCGGATCATTCTGGGCTGGGTCTGAGACCAGAGGGGAGGAGAAAAAGTGAGAGAAAACCTCGAGATGGTCCCAAGAACACAAGGTTTTCTAGGAAACCTCAGAATCGCGCGGGCATTCCAACCATTATGCCATGGGAGTATTCCAGAGATATAAGGAATCATAGGAGGGTTCGTTTTGGAGGAAAAAAAAGAGAAGGAGAAAAGAGAAAAAAGTGAGAAAAACTCGGGGGAAAGCATGCTTTCCGACAAAAGCGCAGACAGAATGGGGAGGACTCGGGGGAGGGAGAAACTGGGATCTCTGCTTGTAAGGGTCGCGGAACCCTAATCACTTAAGAAGAATTTCATGGATTACTCAAGTAAAAACGGCAAATCGAAAGAAAAACAAAGCAAAGGAGTCATTTTACTCATCTAGAAAGAAAAAGACTTAAAAAAAAAAATGGGAGTGGAAAGAGATAGGAGGTGAAAAGGTAATAGTGATGGGAGGAGTTGAATTTTCCTCAGAGTAATAAATGAACGTAGGCGGCCGGGAAAGGAGGATACTGCGAAAACCAGCAAAAACAGTCATCTGAAAAGAAAGCCTGAAAAAAGAATGGACGGAGCGGGGGAAACCGCAGAAGACAACTAGTCTGTTTAGAAGTCGTGCTCTGTCCAGACGAGGGGGTCTTGTACCAAGACGAAAAGAAATAGAGGAAAGGAAGGGAGGAGAGGAACAATAATACCTTAAGCAAGGGGAGATCATGTCGATGAAAGTCAACCAGGGGTGATGTGTCGCGGGAAACATGTGGTTTGTCCACTTCCTCGAGGGCGAGGATCATTCGCTGGAAGGAAGAGCAGACAGCCAAAAAAAGAATGAAGAGAAGGAAAGAATAGAAAAGAGGAAATTGCGCGGGAATGAGGGCACCCTACTTATGGAACACGCATGGACGGTTGGGAAGTACTCAGGGCTGGGGACGGTGAAGCGCACAGGGAGAAGGTCAGGAAGATCGACACTAATCGCGTTCATGTACGGTGGTGGACCTGAAAGAGGGAACGAAAGAAGACGTCGTCAAGGGGTCGAAAACTTGCGAGGGAAGATAAAAGTGGAGCAAAACTCTGCGTCCAGATGAAGAAATTTGACAAAGGAAACCGGCGAGAAACTTTTATTTCAAAGAGGGTGAGTGGGGGGTTAGAGAAAGGAGGGCGTCGACAGGGAAGGAGGGGAAGCTAAGAGAGGAGCTCAAAAAACTCGTATCCGTAAGAAATGGGAAAAAGGCGAGAGAACGAAACGACGAGAAGGTAGCGGATCCACAAATCATTGAAATTCATTCTCACAAAATCCTTTACGGCCGTTCGTAAAAAACCAGACCTAACTCTGACCACACGAAGGCAAGAGGAGAGGAAGATTAGTGGGAAGAAAAGAGAAAGGAAGAAAGGTACACAGTCAGCGGTGACTGTACCTCAGGCAAGAGAAGAAGTTGAGGGTGACTGCCGCAAGACCATTAATCGAGAACTCATGGCATCTCCGAAAAAGGTAAATTTTGACGGGACAACGAACAGAGCTCCGAAGAGGAAAAGAGAGGGAAAAAAAGGGGAAATAGACGCTACAAAACTGATTACTCAGGGGAATGGGACAGCAAAACGAGCCAAAGGTTCTCATAGTAAAAAAGAAGCAGCACTGTCATACACAAAGGACGGTTGATAGGGACTTGCAGCAGGGAACAAAACGCGTGCAAAGAAGGATCAAACCACCCCTGCACCATCAAACAAAAAGAGGCAGGGGTACACAATTCGACAACGCGGAGGGGAAGACGCACATTTCGAGAAAAAAAAACGGAATGTGTCCCAAAAAGAGTCCTTGGTGATAAGGAGGAAAGAGAGAGAAAGACTGACTACTTAGAAATCTGGACGCGAATAAAAAAATCGAAGGGGAAGACACGAATCAGGTTCTCAGCGACTAAAGGAAAAGAAGAAAGCACGGAAACGGGCTGCGACATAAAAGGCAAACCCGAAGTAAGGAAGGATCTGCATAATGAGACTGTTGAGAGAGACAACGACCAGGAAAAAAGAGGAAGCGGCGGACAAACATTTGGCGGATGAGAGGTAAATAAGGAATGGGAAAGACGCGAAAGGGGTTAAACGCCCGGAAAACCTTCGTCCGAAAGAGCCGATGACGACGAAGAGAGGGACTAAGGCAGCTACGCTAAACAACAAAGAAAAAAAGAATCCGAAAACAGTAGGCTCGTCTACGAACCGAAAGAAGCTCGCGGGAGAAAAGAAGAAACCGCTATGCCGGGACAAAAATGATCAGAGTACATGTAATATGCGCCGACGGGTGGAGAGAACCAGGAAGGAGGAAAGATGCTGGGGCGTCCCAGCCAAGGGGTAATCGGTACTGCAAGGCCTAAGACCATTCTGCAGTCAAAGAGAAGAGAAACATAAGAAAATGATGAAAAAAACGCATCATAGCAGGAGTATCAGATCAGGACGACGGAGGCAGGGTATGGAGCACCAGCAGGGAATGGCTGCTCCACAGACGGGGAGGCTCACCGAGCTCCGTGGATTGGGTGATCAAACGTTCTTCTTGCTGGATTGTTTTCAGGAAGAGGGTAACGTGCGACTGGGAGAGCCCTGAGAGAGGGACCACGAAGGCCTGAAAGGAGACCATTGTTGGTGAAAACTGACGAAGAAGACGATGGGCCAAAAAAAAGCCATCATTGCGCCCGGTGACCAGAAAAAAGTAAAAGAGAGGTTGAAGGCGTGTGGAACCCAACAAAACAACAAACCACGCACCGGCTTCAGGAGATGGCGAAAAGCATCAGCAGGAAAGGAGAAAAAGGGCGGATAAAGGCCCCGAAGGGGAGAGGTAAAAGTATCAGCATCGGGAAGGCCTTCCATTAGTTCCAGGAGAGAAAAAGTTTGCACCTACCAAAAAGGAGAAGAGGGGAGGAAAACGAGCGAAAAAAGCTTTGTCCTCAGACCAGTTCTGGCGAAGGAAAACAGGGGCTCCGAATATAGAGAAACCAAAAAATTTTTTTTTTTTTTGTTAGTGTTTGTTGTTTTTTTTTTTTGTTGTGTTTTTTTTTTTTTGTGTTTGTGTTTTTTTGAGAGTTTTAAGTTTTTTAACAAAACCAACCAACACAATGTACAAAACATTCGAGAAAAAGAAGAGAAGTCTCCCTTTTTCTCAGAAGACTGAAAAGACAGAAGGCCGCTACCCCGCGGGCTCCCCCCTCATTTAGCAAAAAAAAGGAATAACTCATGTCCACAAGACGTCCGTCCCTCTGCTGGAGCCTTTACGAGCCACTCGGTCTGGGACTCAAACGTGAAAAAAGGTCAAGTACTATGTATAGCATAGAGCCGACGCCGGAACAGGGGTGGTTCTGGGGACACAACAATAAGACTACCTATCACAGGACTACCCTTTGAATGTGAAAATCAGAAAAGGGCATTCCTTTCTGCTTAAGAAAAGACAGATCGGGAAGAAAGAGGGGCACCGAAAACTTTTGGCAGACTTCAATACTTGAAAGATCGTACTCTACATTCTGGAAGTGAAGGTACTTCAATGAAAACAAAAGCCACAGATCCGCAAGAGGAAAACCAAATAAAAGATCATATCCTTTTTGAATAAATTATGGTTCGTGCGTAAGGGAAGCAAAAGAAAAAGAGTCGCCAGAAAGGACTCATCGTCTCCGACTCTACTAATTAAAATATGACTGGATATGCGAAGGAGAAGGGGGGGGAGTGATCTCGTCGAAGGCTTTTCAAACTAAAAGAGTTAGCGTGCACCTGAACCCGCTAAAACAGTGCTTGGGGAAAGGAACACCAACTAACTTGAGATAATGGATATAAAGTCCGAGCACTTATGGCACCTCTCTTAAAGTCCTAACTATCTGAGAGGAGGGTAGTATTGAAACAAGGAAAGAGGTCAAGGACTGTCGACGACGCATACCTTTTGGGGAAGAAGGTTCTGAGGTGCGATGTTAGAGTAGACTGCAGAGGGGTGAGGGAGAGGGAGTAAAAAACATCTAAAAGAAGGGGAAGGAAAAGGTCTTTAACCCCTAGGGAATGAAACACCGAAGAAAGGGAGCAGGTAAAGAGACAGAAGGGGCTTCCAAAGGGGGGGAGCCTCGATGGTGGACGGGCGCAGGGAGCGCTGGTCAAAAAGGAGAAAGGAAGAGAAGGACAGAAGAAGTGGGGGGAAGGGTAAAGTCTCTACAGTGGAAAGGAGAATGAACCTGTCGTAGGATGAACAGAGGACAGTCTGAGTGGGGAAACAGAGAGGGGGTGAAAGGAGGGGCGATAAAGGGAAACCTACTAGAGGAAAGGAAAAGTTCCTCCACCGATCAACATAGGATTCGTGGTGTGTTAAAACAAGTTGACGGGGAAGGGGGAGGACGACATTTGAGAAAGGCATAAAATAAAGTTGTCGAATCAGGGGCCTCTGGAGTAGGGCAGCGAGTCGTCCCTCATGGGTGTTGGTCGGACGCAGAAAAAGGGGGGAAAAACGGAGGGTCCAGCATCACTGAAACTGAACCGTTACTTAAGCGCAGTCGGCGGTTATAGTGAGTACAATTTAGGATTGGAGATCAAAAGGAAAGAAAGAACGTGGGGGGAGTAAGCCGTGTCTTTAAGGGAGAAAAAATGAAAAGGGCGGATAGAAAAAGCTAATGTGCAAGGGGGGGGAAAAAAAAAAAACCTTTGTTGAAAGTATAGGGAGAAGGAAAGGAGGACGAAAAAAGTAGAGGGGGATCGTCATTGAAACATACAAAACGCCGCTTTGGGAAAAATGATTTGAAGTAAAGGACGACGAGGAAGTGGAAAGTAAGAAGGCGAGACCTGAACAAGCCTCGAGGTTCGGAGTTGACGTCGTCTGGGGAGGTGGGTTCGGACGGGCAGGCAATTATCTTAGAAAAAGAGGGGGGGGTGGTAGAAAAATTGGTCAATAGGGGGCCAACTAATAACTCGGAGCGTCGACGTGGTCGTTATCGGCACCGAAGAAGGAAGGATACGATAGAAAGACGGTGGGGCGGAAAAACGTGAATCTCCGGGTCGCAAAACTAAAATGAAACGGATACGAAGGAAAAGTTTAACCCAAAAAAATAAAATAGGAAGCCGAAGGGAAAAATTCAAGGTCAGATTATCTGGACTAAACGGGGAAGAAAAATGTCGAAGGCCGCAATATGAAGGGGGGAGTACACCTGAAGTTACGAAACAGCCGAAAGTAAGGAAACATCGGTTGCACAATCAAACAAAGACATAACAAGGTACAGGGGGAAGGGCACAAGGTGAAAGGTAAAGTAGAGAGGACCGCAAAAAAGAAGAAAAGAAAAAAAAGAAAACCGTTCACAGACTAGGGTGGGCAATTGAAACACTCCCATTCAAAAAATCTCAGACCCGAAGAGAACTCAAATTCTTGAGAGATCATAAAGGGGGTTATGGCTCTTCTCGAGGACGGGGAGAAAAAGATCTCGGGAAAAAAATAAGTAATAAAAAACAAAAAGGTCATGAAAAAGAAGAAGCAGTCCAGCACACAAGGCAACAGTGGGAGTAAATTCCTGGTCGATCCGTCAGGCAGCGATGGTCGTTTTGGAGGGAACAGACAAACTCAAGACATCAGGAAAAAAGGAGTGAGAAACCGCATAGTGGGGAAGAGGGAGGGCCAAAAAACAGACACTTCAATTGGTTCAACGTCGGGAAGGGCCCAAGGACGGCTTAAAGGGTAGAATAGACCCTAATAAAAGTCCTGCCTAAGTCAAATAAAGAGGACGGAAATCAAGAACAGGAAGAAAAAGGAAAGGAAGGGGGGACCGC
>Ga0179593_1639796_pt1 | contig 32539 bp, 34 predicted proteins | sample CZODoug2_1_08_16_FD_185931 | JGI IMG/M metagenome (GOLD analysis project Ga0179593, IMG submission 185931) | Vadose zone soil fungal communities from Angelo Coast Range Reserve, California, USA - CZODoug2_1_08_16fungal (PacBio error correction) | ecosystem: Environmental > Terrestrial > Soil >...
GGTGGAAAGAAGGGGAAAAAGAAGTAGGGGGGGGGAGATCGGGGAGGTAGACTTCGAGAAAGACTTCTGAGGGGAAGAGAAAAAAGTCGAGAGGCAACATAAAAAAGACGAAAACTACGAGGGGGGGGGAGAGGGCAGAAAGGATACAAAGCGAAAGGGATCAGCTTAAAAATTCAAAACCCAAAAAAGTCTCGCTCGAACGGGTCCACACTCCTGCGGAACCATCATCTCGTGCCGCTTCTCACAGGGAAACGGACCTGCCGTAAGTAGGGGAGCGGGACGAGAAAAAAGAGCTGGTTCGAAGCGAGGACACAAGGAAAGGGAACAGGCTTCATATGAGCTCGACGTAGAGAAGACAGTGAAACCGCTACTTAAGAAAAGAGGAAGGACGTAAAAAAGAAAATCTCTAGGGTGTTCGGTATCTAAGGCGGTTAAATAGATCAACTCTGAGAAAAAGGGGGCCTTAAGGAAGTCTCTCTTCACAAAAGGAAACAGTCTCAAAAAAGTGTGGTACCCAAGAGGGAGTAAAATAGGGCGTTCTCGAAAAGAACACGTCATTCCCAAGGAGACCTCACGCCTAAAGAAGATCATGTGAGCGAATCGAACTTCCTTAAAAAGCAACTTCAAGGAGCCCCTCTTTCGCTAAGTCCGGAGCCATACTACAGGCTCGAAGGGTGGGTCACTCGAAAGACGACAAAGGAGGGGGGTACTCTAAAAAAGGTCTTTCGCAAAGAAATCGCTCCTGTTTTGTGAGATCTCGTAAAGTCGGGTGTCCTTGGAAAGGAAGGAGGAGAGTTCTAAGAAAGAAGGCGGCGCTTTCCACACCTCTCATTATGATGAGAGCGGCGCTGAAGAACGCCTGTATAAAAAATTGTTCTATCTACCTGACAAAAGAGTCTACAATAAAAGAGGGTGCGGGCCTACGCTCGTTGAAACGTCAACAGCAAGGAGATGGGAAGTATCTTGGCGGGGGGGTTATGGGGGGGAAGGGGGGGAGCTTTTCAAAGAAAGAGAAGGAGCGACCAGTCGATGCCGCGACTGACACATCCGAATTGGGGGATAGAGGGAAGGGGGACCATTCTCGATTGCGAAAGATACTGCCATGGGCGGAGAGGAGGCAACCTCTCTACTTGGGAAAAGGCCACGGGGCGCGCGCACGAGGCCAAAAACGACAGGAACCTGGTCCAACTCGAAAAGGACCAGGGAAGTCCTCCTCAAGAAGCCGTCTGGCACTCAAGCTCTCTCTGAAACTCGGAAGAAGGAGGGGCCTCTCTGGAGTTACACGGAAGGGGAAAGATCTTGACACGAAAAAAGGTCCGAGTACGGGCCCGCCGAGCTTTCGCTTGGCGAGACCACCCGGAAGAAAAGCCATATGGGAAGGACCTACGGCAGGGAAATCCATCTCATTATTATTACAACTCGATTCCTCAAGGAGACCCCTTCCTGCTCACGGCTCTTCTTAAGGGAAGGAAGCGGTTGCGCATAAAAAATCCGTTGGGGGGGAAAAAAAAGGTTTCTTTCGCTCTAGGGGAGAAAAAAACAGTGCGAAAGAAACGGATGATGAGGAAAAGAGAGATAGGAGCTCACTATTAGAGAAAATAGAGCGAAAGAAGAAGAGAAAAAACGACACGGGGAAAAAGAGGAGCCCCAAAAGCTGCGCAACCGGGGGAGAAAGGCAGATTCACAGTAAGTACGATCCAAAGGGGGAACGATAATACATTGGCTTAATCGAAAGGGAAGGGACGAGAATCATTTCCTTCTTTCAGAAAAGAAACATCAGAGGCAATGTTTGTTCGAGCGCACAGTGAAAGCAGGCCGCGTACGCCGATCCTGCAAACCTTAATGAGAGGGCCGTGTAGGAAAGAGGGGAAAAGCTCCTTGGCCCTCTCGGGGAAAAGAGCGATAGCTTCTAGGGTCCAGACAGGAGGGAAAAAGGAAGGATTCCTTTAACTTTTCCATGCCAGTTGGGAGAGGGTTAGTTTCTTCTCTTGGCCGCTCGAAAGAAGAAGTGTGGTTCGCGTTCCGACCATCTGGAAGAGGCGAAAAAGAGCGTGTCCTGCAATCCTGGAGGGCCCTCCGACGGAAAGAAAACCATAGTCTTCGTCCGTGAGGGAGACAGCATTTAGGGAAGGAGTCACCTGACCTCGCCATGAAAGACCATCACCAAAGATAATACCCATCCTAAAAAGAGGACGCTCAAAGGCCCAGCGTGACGACCGAACGCCCCGTGATTGTAGGATTTGGGGAGGCTCGTACAGTCCTTCGGACGATATGGAAGAAGAGGAAAAAGCTATGCTGCGACCGGGGGATCTTCCGGCGGGGGAAAGCCGAGAGAAAGAAAAAAGAACACCTACGCCTACGGAAGGAGAAACAAAGGGCGCGAACCGAACTCTCTTGCGGGGGAACGTCACGGGGGGAATCCCCCCGAAAGTGAATTTGAGGGGGGAAACCACCTCTCTCTCTATTAGGAGGCTGGCGTGGGAGAGCCAGCACGCAAAAAAAGAGACTCTATTGGGAGAGTTCATTGGAGAAACCTGTGATTGCAAAGAGTAGCTCACCTAGTTTCTGCGGCGGGCAGTCCCCTCGAAAGGACGAGTGAAATGCGAGCACTCCGATCTAATGATAACGCCAAAAAGGGGGGTCCGCACTTGGAATAACGCGTCCTGCCATGTCGCATGGGCCACGGAAAGGGAAGTCATTCAAGGGCTCCTCGTGAGCGTCAACGGAACTAAGAAATCAGTGACCATTCCCTAGAATGCAAGGGGCTTCGGGAATACTTTGAAATGAGTTCTAATAACAGAGGATGGAGCGTCTCCGCATGCCGAAAGTTGACGGTAAAAAAAAAAGGACGCCCGCAAAGAAAAAGGGGAAAAAGGCATCGTGAAGTACGTCGGCCCGGGGGAAGGCGGTGAAGCAAGGCACGTTATGCTGGGAGAGGGTGCCTCAAATGAGGGAGATTGGAGAAAAAAGGGCGTACTATCTAGAATGTTCCGAGGGGCAGGAAAAGAAGACCGAGATGGCAGGGAGAAAGGGTGCTAAAAGGAATCCACAAGTGCCTATTTTTTTCTCTCTCGGAAGTTGAGAGAAGGGGAGAAGGATCTGGGGGGAAGGCAGAATAATGCAGGCCGGTAAAGAGAAGTTGACTATTAAAGATATAAGAGGCCGGCGATAAGGGCGTGTCAAAGCCACTTTAACGGAACGGAGGGGGGAATTCAAACTAGACTTTCGGTTGGGGGAATATTACGTCAACCAGAACCGACATTCAAAAGAGAGGGGAACGTCAGAAAGACGGCAAACTCATTAAAAATACGAAAGGATGGAATTATTCATTTGTGGAAGGATTTCAAGGGTAAAAAGTTGGACGGCATCACTTAAAGGTGATAGACGGGAAAAGGGGGGAGACAGTCTACGATCAAGAGATGCAGTACGTTGGTTCCGGTCTCCTCGGGAAGCTCTTCTTACCTAAGAATCTCTAAAGAAGGGGAAGAACGAAAAAGCAAATATAACCAACCTCTGGGCTTACCACGGAAGAAGTCGGGGGAAGAAATGTAGCTCGATGAAATGGATATTGCCGGGGGGGAAAAGAAGGATACTAAGAAAAACCCAAAACCCGACAAAAGAAAGGAACAGTTGAAGGAGGGGATAGAATGTTTGAGACAACAATAAGAGGGAAAGGCTCGCAAGTCGGGAGGAAGAGACGTCTCTTCACTAAACATGGCTAAAAAAACTCAAGAAAAATGAACTCGTGTAAAGCCTTTGTTTTGAAGAGGGAGCGTCCAGACACTCGCTGCCTGAGGGGAATGAGGGGGCATATATCGTTGAAAGGACAATGACAATCTTGAGTCAAGGGCACAAGAGGAAAGGATGGGTGCTCCACAGGGAGGGAAAAGGAGGAACAGCTCAGGGTATTGGAGGGTGAAAATGCGCTGCAGGGAAGCCGATGGGCACACCGGATCACGTGGGGGGGATTAGGAAACCGTTTGAAAAAATCTTATTAATAAAGGGGGGAAGATTCAGAAGTAGAAGAGGAGGACAACTAGTATTAAAGAAAGACGCAGAACGATGACGAAGACCTGAAAAGTTTGCAGCAAATCACCAGGGGAAGGACGACCTAAGGAAAAAAGAAAACAAGTATTCAGCACGGAGACGTTACTAAAAAGGGGAAGGGGGCTTTTAAGAAGCCTCCATGCAAAGAACTGCAATCTCTCTCACCAAAAGGGGAGATATGAGATGAAGAAGGGGGTTGGTGCTGTCGATCGGGAAGGAAACGGAAAGGGGACATACGAAGATTGTGGTTCGAGGGAGGTTAGGGTGTGGTGGGGAGTTGGGCAGAATGTCTCCGGGAGACAATGCAAGGAGGGGCACGCGCCGGAAAGGCGCATCCCGGAATAGAAGATGATCGATGATTTCCAGCGAAAGGGGGAACAACAACTTCCTTCGAGCATCAAATTGTCGAAGTTGCCACCGTAAAGAGAACGTAAGCTGCCAACGGGGAAGTACCCTTACGTGAGGAAGCTTCAAGGCGCGGTTAGGTCTGCTAAAGGGGGGACTCTGGGAAGGAAAAGAGTTTGCTCAGAATTAAGAGAGTGGTCTGCTTTCCAGATGCCCTACCGGGCCTCAGGCAAGGAGGTGACTCTGCCAGACAACAAAGGAGGGAGGTCGTGGGAAAGGAAATAGATTTATATAGTGGCTGAGGAGCTCGAGTACAGGGGGGAAAAAGACGATCTAAAAGAATTGGGGGGGAAATTCTATCGAAGCGGAAAGAACCGGGGGCACAAAGGAGGGGGGCGCGTTAGATCGAGTTCTTGAACGCTCTCCAGTCGGAAAGAAGAAAGAATTCTTAAGAAGAAGGAGAAAAGAAGGACTTCGTATACCGACCATGGGAGAGAGGTAAAGGGAGAAGACGAATCTATGAGAAAGTGTTGACGCCGCGCAAACCTAAAGTAAGGCCGAGATGAATGGCGAGGAGGAAAACCTTCCTGGAAAAAGGAGGGGAGATCGATCCGGGAGACATGGACGAAGGAAGGGAAAGACGTTAGCCGGAAAAAGGGAAAGACCTCCTTACGCCCATGCCTAATAAAGTCGTTGAATGCGTTGAGGGGGAAGTTCAGAAAAGAGTAAAGGGAAAAATTCTGTCCCTGTGCAAGTATTGAGACAAGAAAAGAGGAGGCCTGGAGACTTGCCCGACTGGGGAAAGAAAATTTGCCGCCGTATTGTTTCAAAGAAATTTTGGGGTGGTTTTTTTGGGTGGGGGGGGGGAGTACGGAGGAAGACTGCCTTCTTCTGAGAGCGACCATCTGCAATCGACCAAAGAAACGTCTAGGGCAAAAGGAGGAAGGGAAAGGAAGGTCGCGCTTTGGTATCGAGGAAGAAAAGTTAGAGCCGAAACCGCGGGAGGTTCTCGCTCTGAAAATCAATCCTGGAGAATAAGCTCCAGCATCCCACACTTCCGACGCGGGGAGGGAGAAGTACTTCAAAAGAGGGCGAGTCGCTGCGGTGAGCCTCGCGCGGTCACGGAAACCCAGGCCAGGATCAGATCTCAAATAAAAAAGAGGCATCGGGGAAAAGACTGAATCAAAAAGTATGCTCTCTTGCTTCCAGCGCGAGGAAAAAGAAGCTAGACTAAATGCTACGGCAGAAAGGGGAATGCTGCAGCGAACGGTATTCGCGTGTGGCGACCAATCAAACCAAGAACGTCGGGGGGAAGGAGGGGAGGTCTTCACGGAAAAAAATTCGCTAGCGTGATGCGACATGTGAGTGCCGCGAAAAAACAGGGGAATGTCTTTTCGGCGAAAAAGAAAGGTACGCTTCATAGTCAAAAGGGGGGAAAAAAAAAAACCAGGGACCATCATACGCGTGTAGTGTGCCGCGACGCGCGCGGAACCTGACCAGGAGGGGGGACGTGACCTGTGGGACGGAGGACCATCAACAACAAATATGCCCTTTGTGAAAAAGCTCGCCAGAGGTACATGATAGAAAAAACATGCAGAAGAGGACCACGACAGAATACAGAAACAAGAAGACAAGAAAGTAAGTGCTGGCGTGACAGATATACTACCCGCACAGGGAATAAGGAGAAAGGGACGAAATGCGCCACACGAACGACTGGAGCGGCAATAACTCGACACACTTGCGTCAGCCGCAGGGGTGGCGTAATTAGGGGGAATGGGTCATCTTCTGGCGAATAAGGGCAAAGAGAACTTGAGGAAGACACCTCGTACCCGTGACCAGACTGACAATCGAAATTTGCAGTAGAAGGAGGGAAATGTCGAGTCGACCTTCCCAGCTTGAAAACGGGGGGATGAGAACTACGTCGCCAGGGCACTTTCGCACGTTGGCCGAGGCTTGAGGAATGAAAAAAACGATTTGGGAAGGGGGGGGAGCGGGCGCGGGAAGAAAACGTAGCCTCGCCGTCGAATGCCTCGCGGAAAACTCTGGGTCGGGGGGGCTCCTAAAGAGAATGAAATCGAAGGCCTTGCGCACGCGCTCAACCTAAAGCCCCGTGACCACCACGTGGGATTCACTAGCCAACGAAAAGGGCGCAGACGAGCAAGAGAAAGTCACGGGGAGAAAATAACGTTCCGACCTTCCTTGAACATCCGCGATCGTCTCAGGAAAGGCTACGCGGGGAAGGAAAAGCGCGTGGGTGCTACATCTTAAGGAACTTGACGGGGGAAAAGGGAGAGGTGCGCTGGCGCATCGAACAAAGACCTTCCTACTCGCAGAGTGGCTTACCTCGGAAGGAAAAAAAAAATCGGCAGGAGATGTATATCAGGAAGACGAAAAGGGGAAGGAGCTTTTCACCAGGAAAGAAGGCATCTGTCCTTACTCCGAGCCTGAAGAGGGCTCAGCGGATCAACCAGGGGAGGCCTTCTTTCGGGTAACTGGGGAAAAGTCGCCGACCAGTGCGCGCATCCTCTCCCACAAGGGGAGGGAGGGGAATAGATATTAGAGAAAAGAAATCGAGCGAAATAAATAATGGGTTGTAACAAACGAACAGCGGTTTGTATCGAAGGAAAAAAAAAAAAGCCATTCTCTCTGAGGAGAAAGGGGAGGAAAGTACTGCAGGAGGGGTACCACCAAATTAGAGAGAAGTCTCAAATAAGAAGAGAAGGGGATAATTCGTAGTCACCGGGGAAGATATGCTCATTGCTGCAAGGGGAGAGCCAAAGCTGCACGAGGGAAGGGGAAAAACCTCCTGTCAGCGTCTTCTTGTAGCCCCACTCACGGAGAGTCGGAAGTCGGCGGGGGGGAAAAAAACGCGTCTGCGGGCCTGGACGAAAAGAAGGTTCGTAAAATCCGTCTCGATCCGTGAGTTGGATACAGTTCTAGAAGGTTGCAAGAAGAGAGACTTCCGTTGTGTAGAAGGGTAAAAGAGAAAAAATCGAAAGAGATATACTAGCAGGGTCAAAAGAGCGGGCTGGATAATGGGCATCGAAAGAACGCTAAAAGATTCGTCCATTTAGCAAAAGGTCGGATCTTCCCTTACCGCTCCATCCGACAATCTCCCCGACTCCAATAGAGATGCCTCCCGTAAGGAAAGAGAAACAACGTCTCTTATTCCAACAGAAGGGGGGGAAGGGGTTCAGTAAGGTTCTACATGGAATCTCTAGAAGAGCCTATGTACGAGGAAAGCGATGTGCGCGTTTAAAAGAAGAAAAAGGGGAGAATTCGAGAGCCATCTTAGAGGACCCTTAAAAAACACAGCGATCTATAACCCAAAGAGAGAGGAAAAAAGTGCGTGCCCTTAGAGTAAAAAGAACGGGCCGGAGTGATTGGAAAAAACAGAGAAGCGGAGGAAAAAGGGAAAATGCATACAGTCAGCGCAAGCCAATCGAAGGAGGTCGAAGGGAGGGAGCGCCTCCTTTTTTCCGACTTTAAGAGAAAAAAAAAAAAGAGGAGTCTTGAAAGTAAAAGAGGGAATTCTTCTTGCCCGCTTCAAAGACTTCTTATCTAGAAAGGAGATTAAGGGAGGGGGTGCCCCCTTTTCATCGGGAAGGACCTCGGAAAAAAGAGGACTCCTTTTTCTCTCGCAACCCGATGTGCCTTCGGTCTGAAATGGGGGAGGGAAAAAAAAGACCTGAGAACGGTGACCATCGCGCTATCCAAGAAAAAAGACGTTTTCGTTGGACGAGAAGGGAAGTTACTCAAGAGATCGAGAACACATTCTACAGGGAGAATTGCAGACCCCTTTCCGCGATAGGCTAACCCGGAAAACTTCCAGGAAAGGAAAGAGGGACTGCAGTGCCGTTTTGCTCCCCGAGAGGCCACGAGTTTATTATGGATCTAGTTCGGGGGGGAGGAAAATTTACACGTTCGCTTAAAAGAGTTAAAAGGGTTCGGAAAGACCGGGAGCGACGGTAGACGTTTGCTAAAACCGAAGCCGGTTCTCTACTTAGATCACAGAGAAGGGGGGAGTTTTACAAAATCATACGACAGTCAGGCTAAGTTGAAAAGAATTACGAATTTAAAAAACAAACTACGTCGTGCAGACAAGTAAGCGACGGCGTATTTGAATCCTGCAAAGGGCGCAGACGGTTTTACGACTGAAGGGACAACAAGGTACAGAAACTGGAATCTATGGACCGGAAAAATAAAGAGTCAACGACTAGATTATAAAGTGGGGGGGGGTCGTGGGGAAAAAAAGGGAGGACGGCTAAAGTGCCGCGGTAAGAATTCTACCAGTCCAACGGGTCCGATCTCGGAAGGGGAAGAAATTTTGTGAAGGGGAAGAAGACATCTCTGTCTTTCCCTATGGGAATAGCGGGGGGGGAAGGGAGTCCAAAAATCCGAGGGAAGGGGGATTTCCCGTACGAGATCATAGAACCGAAGACCCAATGTCTAAAACGAAGGAGGGGGATAGCTTCCCCATCATCGGAATGGAAAGGGGCTGGAAAAAGGGACTATCAAAGCGAGAAACGAGACATAGGAGCGAAACTTTCGATAAAGGGGGTGCACAAATGTGGAGCTCGACCAGGGAAGAAATGAAGAAAGAAGAGGGGAGAGTTTCACTAAGACGGGGAAGATCCCACGACCAGAAAAAAGGACTCCGTGATTGTCTCTGGTCACTTGTACAATAGGGCCGGTCTAAGGAAAAGGGGGGGGGCATTCAGAAATAGTAGGAATGATCTGGAGCAAAGAACTCTTGTAAAGAACGTAGGGAAAAGAACATCAGTAAGAACACGTATTTGTATTGTTTGAAAAAAGGGATTAAGAAAGGGAGGGGGTGGGTCACACAGCGAGGAAGAGCTAAAGAAACGTTGAAGGGCCCGTTTCACCGTTCCACAGTCTCAGCGAGAGGGGAGCTTCTAGTCTGAAGTAGGGCTGGAAGGCAGGCATTGGCGAAAGGAACTAATACCTTCAGAACCCCGAAGTCAAAACCACCGTAAAAACTACGAAAAAGGGGAGGAGGGGGATTTCTGTCCTAATGTGCGGGTGTGCTGTTGGACCCGTGGAAGACAGAGGAAGACAAAAGGGGGGCCAAGGAAGAAAAAAGGATCAGTCTTGCAGGGAAGCTCGTCTTCCCGGCAACAGAGGCTACACAGAAGAGGGGGGGGTTCCGGGGAAAGGTGTTTTTCTTCTAAGGGACGTTTGCGGCAGGAAGGAAGTCGTACTGGTCAAATTCCTAGGGGGGGAATCGGAAAAGATCGTCTCAGACGTCTACTATAAGATTCGCGAGGGAGAAGTTTTGTGACGGGTTGGAACGGAAGAAAGTGGAAGAAATTTTGAAGACTAAAAGCTGGGCAGCAAAGGGGAAAAATACCCCTCGGCGAGGAAGAGGCGAGGACGGTCTCCAAAAGAATTTTTGAAAAGAAGGGACCTGGTGGCTTAAGAAAGTCTGAATTACCCGTAGAAAAATATTTTTGTGAAAAAAGAAAAAGAGACCAACAAAGCTCACGATATGATAATATATAGGAAGAGCCCACTATTTTCTTAGGAATCGAGGAGTCTAAAATCTTGAAAGAAAGGTTTGTAGGACAGAGCCGACCTCCTTTCCCAAGGGAGGGAGGGGACCGTGATCGAGGGGCTCGAAAGTCAGAGAAATCATCGAGCTCCTTTCTATAGGCGGGGGGAAAAGTATCTAAAAAAATAGAAAGAAGTAAATAGAAAAAAAAGAGATTCTTCTCTCGAGACGATTTTTAGGAGGGAAACCGAGAGAGAGGTAAGAAACCGGAACAATACTGCAATGGAACGAGATCGATCCGGGGGACTGTGAGGGAGACGAGGGAGGTAAGAAAAGGAGCCCCTAGCGTGAAAGGAAGAAAATCAGAAGGAACGAAAGAGCGTTGATGCTGGGGGGGTGGTTTGCCGTTCCTAACTGATTCAAAAGACGGTAAGAGGAAGGGGGAAATAAAAACGAAGAAGTTGATTCAATCCCGCCTGTCCCTACTGAGGGGAGGTGCACGCCTTGGGGGGAGAAGAAGAGCTAACTTCTATCGAAAGAGACGGGAGGGTCTTAATCATACAAAAAGTTCAAGCGTACAAGAGGAGCTACACCTCGAAAGTTTGATGTAGGAAGGGAGCGCCCAGGAACCGTCTAACCTGAAGAAACAGAAGGGGGAACCTCATGCCAAACGTTTTCAAGCGGAGAATCAAAAAGGAGGAAAAGCTCCAACCACGTTCCGCTTGCTCAGGGAGGGGGACCCGTACTTCAGATGCAAATGCGAGTAGATTGCGTGGTGTAAAAGAAAGAATGGAAGGGCCCTTACCCATGTTAATGCATGCGAGGGTTTCGGCGGAAATCAGGAACGTACCCATCCTACTTGGGAAAGACGACGGTAAGATTCTTGTCTAATTCGTAACTGAAGGCGTCTCTAGATTGGGAAGCAGCTATCGCACTCCGGAGGATCGCTTCGATGCAGGGAAGCCTGCGTAAGCGCCCATATCACAGGAGCGCCTTTTGACCACCTGACTACATCTGAAGTGGGGGGGTGGGGGATTGGGGGCGTGCTCTCTATTTTGGTCTAAGGGAATCAAAGAAAAAAACCTGCAGACAAAGTGCGGGAGAGAAAGTTATCTAATCTCCCTAGCGACTACTGAGGAAAGAACTTCACAAAAATGTATTCTCTGGCAATGGAGCCCATCGATCGCCAAAGGCAGCGAAGTGGTGTGGGGGGAGAACTTTACTAACAGAAACTACAGGCGTTTGGCACTCTCGTGGGAGGGACTCTAAGGAGAGTGAGAAGAGGGGCTAGGTCTTCTTCTTTGGAGACGAATGTAATCGTCGGATATCACTCAGATGAGTCTCTTGGGAAAAAAAAAAGCCTTTGGCATCAAAGAAGGGAAGCTTACACTTCAACTCCTTTCACGGCAGAAAGGGAAGGAAACAAGCTTTAGAAAAGAAAGCGTCTTTGCTTTCCTACGGAATCTTGTAAAGAAGCCGGGGGAGTCTTGGGAGAAGGGTGATTTGCGTATTGGGAGGTCCTTTACTACGGGACTCTACCGCAGAAGAAATGCCGCTACGGACAAAATACCGCAAGGGAATTTCGCGGGAGAAGGAACTCATACCAATGAAGAAACAAGAGACGCTCGAGGGCTCACTACAAAAAAGCTGTCTCCCTCGAACAAGTCCAACGCAGAACTAAGCTGGTTAGAAGCGTATACTACCATTTCACGAACTAAGTGCCGCCGTCTTGACTCGAACGACTCAGACCTAAAGCAGAGAGGGTCGCGCTTTCCAGAAAGGGAAAGGACTAAGAAACAGGGGAGAGCCTACTTCTGGTACGCTCATTTGCGCAGCCTCCTATCTTGAAAGGAGAGGACAAGAGATCCAGTAAAAAATATTTTTTCTTACCTACGGAGAGATCTCCCGATAGGCCTCTTAATCTCTAAATTAAGAAGGGAGCGGCCACCGGCTCTTTTTACCTTAATTCTGAAGAAATCAGAAAAGGGTTGCGCAGGCAAGAAAAAGGGGGGGCCTCAACCCGTTTCTTTGGGGGGAAACAGTAGTTCTGTCTTTCTCCGAAGGAGAGACAGGAAACCAACAAACGTGTTAGGGGAAAAGGGATGAGGAAAATCGAAAGAAAAGGGGGGGAAAAAAAACGACATCGGTTGAGCCTCTGAGGGACGCAAAATGAGAGGAAAAGACTTATTAAATTAAGAGGAAGGCCACGCGCTTCCGCTGCTTAGAGGGCCGAAAGAAAGGGGAGAGGACTTATGTCCCTATCCACACAAGAGGAGACTTAGGATTCTATAAAGGGGAGCTCCAGAAGCCTAAAGTACATTCTACGGAACGAGAAAAAAACAGAGAAGGGGGAGCCCCCAAGGATGCCCACGTCGTGGGTACGATTCTATCGAGAGGCGGCTTGCACAGAAAGAGGAAAAAGGCAGGCCTTAATCAAGAAAAGGGGGAGCGTTGGGATGGAGGGGAGGGAAATCGTGCCAGGAGAAAAGCAAGGCCTGGGAAAAGCGTGAGAGTGGGGGGGGAAGCCTCTTGAATTGAAAAAAAAAGAAAAAAACTAACTGGGAAGGGGGGGAAAAAGGGAAACTGCTAAACCTCCTAAAGGAGGGGTAGACTCGGCTAAGGGCGTAGTCTCGCCTGTCGTAAACACATCGACAAGAAGAAAAATTCCACACCTCGAAAAAGGAGAAGGGACATGAAAAAAAGAGACCTGAAAGGAAAAAGGGAGTAGCTGGTGGCGTGTCTCTCTACAAAGTACCGTAGAAAAAAGGAGGAGAGAAGGATGGAAAAAAAAAGGGCTATTCTAAAGGGGTTGCAGCAGCGCCACTATAGCCAAATCGAGACGATGACAGAAACTAAATCCAAAGAAAAAAAAACCTTCGCTAACCAGAGTGAGAGGAAGGGAGAAGACGATTCTTACAGAACAAATTCCACGGCTGTCTTTTGTTACAGAGGGAACAAACACCGGGGAAAAAGGAATCTTCTGGCACTAATCGGTTCGGACATCGGGATCACGCCACGAGAAGTGTGCGTGTCTGCTTAAGGGAAGCAATTTTATGAAGAAAGGCTATTCTCTCAAAGAAGCAGTGCCTGAGGCCTCGAAAGGGCGGATGAAAAGGAGCAGCTAGTATCAAGGCCAAAGAAGGTCTGGGGGGGGGAAAGAAAGGGATCCCGGGATAACGAATTCTCAGGGGAACACGGTTTTCACAAGACACGCGCGACGTCATGCGGGATCCGGGAAAAAAACGACTCAACAAGGGAAACTTAGGGGGGAATACCGTGACCATAGAGGGAGCCATATAGCACACTTTAAAGGAGAAGCGTTTCAGGGGAAAACTCGAAAGTCTAATACTCTGCGCAAATCAGCAGTTTTCCGGAAAAAAAGGGGCCCTAGGGAGGGGAAAACCGCAATTCATCCTTCCAACGAAAGAATCGTGAGTACGTCTGAAAGGGGGGCTCGAGGTGATCATCGGCACGGGGGGTGCGGAGCGCACTCAAGAGGATTGAGATTGAAACTGAGTGGAGGGAGGGTCCTTCTAAGACGGGACACGAATGGCCGGTCTCAGCGCTGGTCAAGAGAAGAACGAAAGAAGAAGATCCAAAGCAAAAACTCAGAAAAAGGGTAATTTCGACTTGAAGATGAAAAGGGGAGGATCATAAGAATTCAGTCTTCAAGGGAAGTTGACGAAATATCGCTGAGGAGAAAGAAATAAGCGTGAAAAGCCAAAGTAAAGAAATGAGTTCATTTAAAAGGAAGACCGCAATTCTTTTAAAAAAAATCGGCAGAAGCAGTGCAACGAATCGGGGGAAAGGCAAACATTAGAAGGTCAGGTCAGTGGGGGAGGAGGGGGTCTTCCAGTGAAGGGGCGGATCTACAGTTAACAGTCACCGGGAAGAAAAAGTATCCCTGCCGGATCGGGGGTGCAGTAAGGGGGGGGGGAAATCTCCTCGCATCAGAAGCATCCTAGCCTTAGGGTTCGCGGCTCAAATCGGATCGAAAATAAGGGAATTGAAGATTTCAAGAAAAAAAAAAGGGACGTCTACGAAGTCGAGGGACAAGAAAGAGGAAGAAAGGAGCGGGGACTAGTGCCCGACCTGGAGGAGAGCCGCAGTCACAGAAAAAAGAGATCTACCTGGGAGTTCCCCGTTCGATAGGGGGAAAAATAGGAAAATCGTCCAGGATAAAACGTCGATCTTCATCGATCTAAAGAAGAAATATTTGCTTAGCAGGGAGTTCATTACGAGAACTTGTTGTCTAAGGGAGAGGGGACACTGGGCCGAGGGGAAGAGAGGACAGTCGGAGTCAAAAAGTCGAAGGGACAAAGGGGGGGAAGCTTGTCCGCAAACCAAAGGTCCAAAGCCTAACAGCGGAGGGAGAAGAGAAGTAGTGATTGGGGGTAGGGACCAAAAGGAGCTAGGTGGGGGGCACACCGGGTGCTGTAGAGAGACGGGGGACCTTTTGCATTTTTAAAAAAGCGAGGAATCAGCGCAAGGAAGAGACTGTGCGTGGTGAGAAAAAGTCAGGCTCTGAAAGCACAGCGAAGGGCCGACCATTAGCTACTACTTGAGGAAAAGTCTAATCAAATAAAAAGACTTCCCTGAAAAAAAACCAAACGTACCCCTAGAAAAAACAACCAGGAAAAAGTGAAGGGAAAAGACTTTTCTGGGAAAGGGGACATCCGCAAAGATAGATCAACAACACAACGGAGGAGGAGATAGAGATTCGTAGGTAATTTTGGAAGAAAAAGGCACCAGAAGAAAAGTAAATGAACATAATCCGGTGGGGTTAGTCGGGTGGACGTTAGGGGTGGGGGGCATTATTTTTTGATTTTTGGAGGAGGAAAGTTTCTTACTGTTAAACGTGAAAATAGGGTTTGAAGGAGAGGCGAGACACCGTCGACTGGAAGAGGGGAGTATCCTCCTCTGGGGGGGGTAACTGTTACTCCTCAAAGGGAAAACTCAATGGAGAAACAACCTAACGCTCGCGAAGGGACGGGGAAGCACTGGACCACGTGCGCTGAACTGCAATCTCTTTAGAAGTTAAGGTGGTTGATCCGGACAAGGTGGCACTCCATATTGTAAAAAGGGCTTCATCGGATCATTCTGAATACGACAATTGAGAGAACTACCTCAGGCAGATGGAAGGACAGAGAAAAGAAAAAAAAACACAAAGCGCACGAGTTCAGGGAGGAGCTGGTCGGGGGTTCTTAGTGAAGAACGATGGAATCTCACGTACTGAATGAGGAAGGGGGGAAAAGGGAAGTCTTCGAACAGGGGGAAAAAGTCCTCAAGGTCGAGCCGTAAAAAGGGAACCAGGGGGCTTTGGGGGACTCCAGTCGGGACAAGCAGAGGTCAACGTCTTAAGAGCTCGGGCAAGGACATGTTGGCGGAAAAAGGGGGAGGGGAGCTCGTACTAAATCCATTCTTCTCTAAAAGTGGGGAACGCCGCGAAAAAAAGAGAGATGATGGCGAAGGGAAGAAAGGGGAAAAGGACTGCAGAAGTAACAAGGGAAGAAGAATTCTTAAGAAAAAAAGGATTCCCTTCACGGGAACATAACGTGGAACTGGAAAAAAAAAGGGCCCACTGCCTAATCATGGTAGTTGAATAGTAAGGAAGCCAATCGACGGCACAGATGAAAAAAGGCTTTACCCTGGTATAAGGTGCGAGAAACAATGAGAAGAGGGGGGGGAATCCCGAAGGAAGAGGGACTTTGTCTGGGGGGGAGGAGAAGGAGGTTTTCCTGTGCTAACTTCTTAGGAAAGCAACTTCGATGAAGACTATTATCGAAGAAAGGAATTTCAATAAAAAATGAAGAATCTAGAGGACTTACGTCTAAATTGGGGTCTGGGGAAGAGCCATTGAGGAAGATGGAGAGCACCAAAGTTCTTGAAGGATCACAGCCGAAAAACAGACTCTCGAAGAAAGTGGCACGAGAAAATGGCCAGGAGGAAAAAAAATTCGATTTCTAATAAGGGAAAATTCAAAGTCCCGAAAATGCCGGGGAAGTCTGGGATGTAAAGGGGGAATTTCCCGTCAAAAAAGCCGATTCTGCGCGAGATAAGATCTCTCGCTTCTGAAGGGGCACAGAGAACGGCACGACAACGTGCTGCGAGCAGATTTCGGAGGAAGAAGTCTTTTTAGAAAAAAGGGGGATAAAAAGAGCACGAGGAGGTCTCTCGCACACCGGCCAAGACAAGCACCAGAATTCGGGAGGAAAGCGGAGGGTACCAAGGGAGGAGGGGGGAGATAATTCTGCTCGGCTTTCCCAAAAAGAGGATCACGAAGCGGCGCATCCGCACCACGATTGATTCGATTTGTCAGCAATAAAAAGCTCCTCAAAAATGAAGAAAAATACGCTGCTCTTTTGGAAGGAAATACCTGTATAAACGAAAGACCCGAGAAGAGCTCTTTGAGAGAGTGTAATTTGCTGGGTGGGGAGCGTTCACACGCATCTCGGGGAGGGAAGTAAAGAGAGTAAGTGTGTTTCTATCGGACGGTGCGGGAGAGGGGGTGGTCAGGTTCATCTCAAATAGCTTAGGAGAATATCAAAGTCTCAGTTCAGAAAAACTCCCTACTTACAATCGAGGAAAGCACAAGCCTTTCTCGACGACGGGGACCACAAGCTGTCGAAGGAGTGCTTTACGGTTTCTGCAAGACACCTTGGAGGGAAAGGGGACAAGGAGCGGGGAAGATTTGATGGAGGAGGGACGGAGGTAAAGCTCGGACAGGGAAATCGTCGATGCCGTGCAAACGCGAAAAAGGATGAAGAGGGGGAGGAACCGAGCGACATTACCAGTTCGAAAGAAAAAAAGAGTCTAGGAAGGCGCTCAACTAGCGATACACGACCACCACTGGGCGGTCGAGGATAAAAGAATCTGTGCACAGAAGGGGAAGAGCACTTCTCTATACTTACCTGAGGAAAGGACTCCAATACTGGAACAGCATCCTCGATAGAGGGAATAGACAGAGACTAGCTTTGAAGAGCTGGAAAGGGCTTAAAAACAGAGATTTCTGCAGGAAGGGCAGGAGAGAATTAAGGAAGGAGGGAAGTTGGCTCTTTAGAGCACACCACCTGACTGACTAAGAAGAGGGGAGGGGTATTGGGTGGGGGGGGGTTTTTTTTTTTGGGGTGGTGCTGCCCTAAGGAACTGCATGAGAAGGAGAAGGAAACGGGAACCGCCAAGGGAGACGGCAGGCGCAGTGAACCCACTTGAACGTACTAAGGGAAAGAGCGCTCTGTTGTCGCAAGGGATCAACCCGCTGTCTTTTTTTGTGAAGGGAGGGAAAAAAAGCTTTTCGAGGGAAAAAAAGGACAGTGCGCCGCATATCTCTCAACAAACAAAGGGGGAAAACTTCTACATGCGAAAAAAAGAAGGGAAGAAAGAACGACATTTTGTTTTTCAAAAGAAAAGAGGTTTAGAAAAATCTGCGCAAACGCGCGAGAAGTCCGAGAGTGAAAAGTGAAGAGGACTGCCTCTACAGGGGGAGGCTTCAGTTCTCTCCATCGAAGGAAGGGGGACTCTAGGATATTTCCGGGGGAAGTTGCGCATATGACAGCAGTGCGCGGTGGGGAGAAGCGCCTACGCCTATCTAATTGAAGGAACCTGGAGGACACTCCGACAAAGAAGAGGTAAGGTTTAGCACCGAAAAAGAGAGGGACCACGAGTCAGATTTCGAGTCCTAGAGCGAGGAAGAGGAGAGGATGAAAACCTATGGGGGGAGTCGGGAAAGGGAAGTTCTAGAAAGAAGAGGAAAGTCTTGCGCTCTTGGGGGAGAAGGGCCGACGAGAAAACTTGCCTTGGTGGGTGAGGAGGGAGAACAGCGAGGGTTGTCAGGGAAGCAATGGGAAGGACTCTCGCGAACTTAAGACTCGCCCAGCTAAAGAAGGAAGTAGTACTTAGAGGAAAAAGTCGTCGCGTAGTCACCAGGACGCATCAAAAGCAAAAAGAAAAAGAAAAAGTAAACATCCTCTCTCACCTTTCGCAAGGAGAATAAACTTGTCCCCCCGCAAAAACGTGATTGTGCCGACCGCATTGGTGGACCGACGCAGAAAAAAGTAAGATGGAAAGAAAAAAGAGTGTGGGAAAGTCTTGAGCAAGAAGGGAATTGAGAAGGTTGTCTCGCTCCAGTTCTGGGACCAGATCGCGAAAGAGAGGGTACGCGCCGCACCCGATCGAAACCACCAAGAGAGAAAAAACTCCTCTTGAAGAAGAAAGAGGGAGTTCCCGTAGACCAACAGCCCTCTTCTGAAAGGTCGGAAAAAAACCAAGAAAAATACTTCAGAGAGTTCTGAGGCTGGTTACGTTTTACAGGAGCGAAGAAAGATAACTAAGGAGGGGGGAGAAAAAGGCCGTTGGAAAAGAAGATCGGGAAAAAGGAGGAGGAATGCCTCCAGCATGTGGGGGGAAAAGGCGGAAGGCTGCCCAGTGAGCGAGAAAAAGAGAAACCCGAGCGAAAGAGGAGTCGCGCGTAGGCCACAAAAAACAGGGGGATCTGAGACTGCTCGTAACGAAATGTTCTGGAGAGATGAAGGGGAGGATACGTCAAGGAGAAGAAGATTTCTCGAGGAAAAAAAAAGGAAGCTAAGACCGAAATCAGAAAGGCGCGCATGGAGAAATTCAAAGGGGAGGGTAAGATGCCTTTTTTCGGGGCAGAAGAAGAGTCCGGAGGGGGGGATCCGCGAAGACATCTAGGTTAGGGACAGATCAAAGAGGGGGGAGGAACTCAGCGGAAATAGCCGGAAAGAAACTTCATACGTGAAGAGAGTCCTTCTAAAATCACTATGGGGGGGAGAGGACTTTTCCGAAAGGGGGGGAGAGGGAAAAAAAAGGAATCTAGACAGGGAAGAGTTTGCATGGGAGATTTAGAAAAAAAAAAGGGGTCGAGCGCGGTCCTCAAGAAAACACGCTCTACAATCCGACGTCGCTCTCGGGTCTGTGGGTGGTTCGAGTAAGAAAGAATTCATTCGGGGACATGTAGTAATGTGCGAATTTAAAGTATGAGGAGGAAAAAAGAGTTCACAAAAAACGGGGGCACTCAGTCTTTACTGAGGGGGGAAGGAAAGGAAACATTCAGGAGGGTTAACTTAAAGAAAACAAGGACGCATCGGAACGTTCGGCAAAAGAAAGATTCAACGACTAGAGGGAGGAGGGGCGTCATGAGTTACTTTTAAAGAAGTAGGCGTGGAAAAAGAGACTTTGATCAGTCGAGGGGGAAACAGGTCCCCTGACCTATAGGGGGGAAAAAGTAAAAGGGTGTTCCCGGGAAAGAGGGAAGAAAGAAGGCATGGGGGACAATAGGTTCGCAGGGGCTGAAAGGATAGATAGGAATGGGGGGAGGAAAGAAAGAATATAACTTTTCGAACCCCATGGTCTGGACGAAGTCGAATATCTGCCAGAAAGAAAAGGATCTTAGAGGAGATGATCGAAGAAGAAAAAGGGGACCAACCGAAGCCGCAAGACGGAGAAAAAGGTTCGTCCCGTCGATGGTTGGGGAAAATTACACCATCTTGAGCAAAGAAGTATGACTTCCGAGAGAAGAGGAGAGAACAATAACTATTTGCTCGAAAGAAAGAAACGAAGAGAGTGACGTGCTCAGTTGGGGGGGTAAAGAGTAAGTTGGACAAAGCGAGGAGGAAAATGTCGGGAGGATCGATTGAATCCATAGGAGGAATAAATGGATCAACATCAGGGGGAATATTCTCCATTATGGGAACGCCTAACCAGGGGAAAAGAGTGAGGGGTTTTTGTGGTGAGGGGTGGAACCCATTGCGCTTCAGCAAAGAGTACTTTGAAAAAAAATTTGACTTGAGGAAGGTTCCGGGGTCAGGGAACACAGCACAGCGAGGGCAGGTGCCATCTTTCTATGAAGGAGAAAAAAAAAGTCGGGAAAAAAGCCCTCTCAGCAATGAGACCAGTAAGACTGAGGCAGAAGAAACACCCGAAAAAACACCTAACTTCACCCAAAAAAAGATTCAGAAAGGAGGAATACTAAAAAGGGGAGGTGAGAAGATCAGGAATGAATCTCTCTCCAACAACACCAAGGGAAACAAGTCTTGGGCGGGTCTTCCCGGAGAAAAGAAGGTCAGGGGGAAAAGAAGGGACTGACTGTTTGCTAGGTGGATTAGGTCAGGAAGGGGAGTGGGGAAAAAAGAAGGAGTTCCCTTCTTACTTTGGAAAAAGGGGAGGGGGGCCGAAAAAAAAATAGCATCCCAAGGAGAAAGGATGGGAAAATTCGATATCCTAGGGAAAGGTGACCGAAAAGTAAGGAAAACGCCAGCAATGAAAAGGGGAAACTAAAGAAATAGCTGGCAGAGCACCTGGGACAAAGACCCCTCCTTCCTAAGCCTTGTGGGAGGAGAAACATCCTTGAGACCCTCTTTAACAAAGAGTTGCCGAAAAAGGGACTTCAAGACCGATCTTCGGGGGCCCAAGGTCCGAAAAGAGACCAATTTACGAGGGAAAGGGGAAAACAAAAGACAATAGTTCAGGATCATAAAGGGGAAATGGGAGTCGGCGAGCCAATGTGGGGAAAGGAGCCGACGTACTGGGAGAATGGAAGAGAGAAAAATGGTGTATAACAGTAGATCCTTTAAAAAAGGGAAGGCGCTTTATCTAGGGAGGGGAAAAGAAGCTCTAGAGGAAAGCGAGCTCCTTTCTTAAAGAAAGGGGGGGGCAAAGTCAGCTTCGTTTGACGGACAATCGTAGAAAAGAGGGGACTATAAGAAAAATCCAGTCTTCGAAAGGGTGAAAGCAGGAGTCTTGCTAGGAGCACAAGGAAGGAGTCAGGAAAAAAAAGGAAGCATTGACGTGAAGGATCCTTTATACTTGATGGAGGACCGACGAACTTGGAAGGAAGGATCCCTACAGTGAGGGAAAGATAAAGGAGAAGAAACCTATCATGGGTGGGGGAATTTCCAAGCTTAAGGGGACAATGCTTCCAGAAAGGAAGATAAAAAAAAGCCGGCCGTTTGGCAAAAATCCCGACTACAATGTGAAGAAAGGGATAGGGGGGTGTCGCCGCCGCGAGAAAAAAGAACTTCGTACGGGAAGTCGTAGTGACGCCGTATGATTTGATAGAGAAAAACCTGAGGCGGGAAGAAAAAAAGCTGGGGGAGAGAAACTCGGCGGTCGCGCGGTGCAGTCGTAATTACGCGGAGAGAAATCAGGGGAGGATCAAATCTCAAAAAAAATCTCGAGACGAAAGTTTACAGTAGGAGAAGGCGAAGCTCCAGCTACAGTAGGAATAAGAGATTTCGAGGAAACGGGAAGGAACTTCACGATTTCAAAGGGCGGCGAGATGTTCGCCTCGCGAGACACGGGGGGGGCCTCCACCAGGGAGAATGCAAAGCGTCTGAGGGAGGCGGAACACGGCATCTTGCACCAAGGAAGCCGAAACTCTGGAGAAAGGAAGGGTCCACTTATTTAGGTGGGCGGAGTTGAAATTCAGAAGAGGGGAGAGCCGTGCCTTACTTCGAATAGGTGAGAGCAGGTCAAAAAAAGACTGAGAGATCGGCGAGCATATCAAGGTTACTCTTATGAGGAGAAGCGATCTTCTCACGGGAGGGTCTCGGCACGCACAGCAGAAAAACGGATGGTGTCAGCAAAGCCGAGAGAGACAGGCTTCGCTCCCTGAGGAGAAAAAACTGTTCTCTGCCTTGAGAAAATACTATCTAACGAGGGAGAGCAGCTTCACGCGATGAAAACGACTCCTTAGGTTTAGAAGGGACTCAAAAAGAGGAGAACATCTTAGGTTCGCTCCTGGAGATCGAGGTGTCTGCTGGCTGTTATGGTCATAGAATATCTCAAGAAGAAAACGGGGTTTCTTATCTGGGGGGAAAGGATAAGAAGAGACTTTCTCAGAATCCTCTTGCCGGACAACTGTAAATCAGGACGACGTACTCTAGCTGAGTTAAAAAACCAAAGAAGGTCTTTTCAGGAATAAGGAGAAGTAGGAGGGCACGGTCGCCCGTTGAGAGAAGACAGGGGGGGGGAGAGTTTCGATTGTGATGGGAAAAAGAGGGAGAGTGACTAAACGATCAAGGAGGAAGATAGTCTATTAAAAAAAAATAAGAGTTATGAGGGACTATCTAACCAGTACCGTTCGAGGACATTACACCGATCGAATTGCGGAAACCTCCTAGATGTCTCCCGCGACCAGAGCTTTCGGGAGACAGAGATGCAAAATGCAAGGTCCAAAGGACCAGTCGAAAATGAAGAGATCCTTTCCTAAAAAAAAAGAAGCCGGAGAATCTAACTAACGAAGGAAAGGAAAGAGGGAATAGACTTGGAAACATTAAAAGAACTTCTGACCTATTTACTTCTCTCCGCAGGAGGAGAACCTCCACCATGAAAAAAAGATGTTGGCTGAAAAGAAGGAAATAGGACCATAGATTAGGGTAGGCACGGAAGAAAAGACTTTTACAATTAAAAGAAAGGGAATCTGCGGACTCCGCTCTCAGAAAAAAAGCAGGGAAGAAGCAACCCGAGGGGAAAAAAAAAGGTTTTTGAAACCCATTCTTTCAGATAGGATTGAAACGAACCTGTCGCAAGAAGTCTCTCCACAAAAGAGGAAAGAGAGAGAGTGCTCTCACGTCTCTTCGACAAAGAGAAGGGAAGTAATAATGGGGGGGATCGGGTTTTATCCGCATGCGCCCGCTGCAACAGCTCGCGGGAGGCCCATATGAACAGAGACTGAGAGAAAGCCTGTCCGAGAGGGGAGCTTCAGGTCCTTCTTCCATCTCCTGCCAAAAAAGAGGAAAGAATTTCCGTAGGAGATATGTCCCTATGCAGCGTGGAAGAAAGGGGGGGGGTAGGAGCCAATGACCGAAAGGCGGAATTACCTGAGGAAAGAAGACCGCCGACAAGGTTGTAAGGGTTTAGCAAACTTCGCAGAGAGGCAGAGTAGGAGGTCCGGTTGGGAAAAGAAAAATCTTCGAATCTTTGAAAAGGAAAAGGGAGTTAGGGAAATTAACTTTTCCGTCTCGGGCAGAGTTGGAAACAGTGGGCGTGAGAGTCGGATTCTGTTCTCCGCAAAAGAGGGGTCTCTGTTTCGACTCGAGAAGGAGGAGAGAGAGGGTTTCAACTGAAGCGCGAAGAAGTGGGAGAAGGAGAGACTAAAGTAGGAGGGAGGAGGAGAGAAACGCTTAAATAGTGACCTACTGCCAAATAAAAGAAGCCAATCTCCCCTACTCGCAAAAAGGAAAAAAGAAAGCGCAAAAAATCTCAACGGCAGATGCCTCGCAAAGGGAAATGGTCGAAACTGGGGTTTGAGGGAACTCAAAAGTCTTGTAAGTGAAGAGATGTCGGTCTTATCACTTCGAGAAAGGGTTTTTAAGAGATTGCACGAGGATAGTAGCGAGAAAACTATTACTAAAGAAGCCTACAATCCAAACACCTCAGCAGCTCAAAGACACGCGTTCCAGAACTCTCAGGGGAAAGAAATCCCCGTTCCCCCGCCTTCTTCGGAGAACGCAGAAAGCGCTAGAGAAGACGTGACAAGGAAAACGTCATAAAGGGAGAAAGCAGGCTTCAATTTTATAAGCCAAGGGGCGGTCGCTTCGAACGCAAGACCACCAGAGAGTCCAAGAGAGAGAGGGCCCCACTTGTAGCAGTCTCGTAGGGAAAAGGATCTAAGGAGGTCGTGGTCAAAGCTAGAGCCGATGCGAGACGGTTTGGAAGAAAAAGCCGCGCTACGTCAAAAGGAGGGATAATCTTTGAGAGGAAGAACAACGCAGGGACTAAGAGGTAAGGCGCAGGAAGCACGTGAGGGCTTCAATGTCTCTTTGAAAAGGTGAAAGAGAAGGCTATCTCGCAAAAGAGGGAAAGGGGGGGAAGGGGTCAAATCCAGCCGACTCAGAAGAAAAGTCCTTCCACGAAGAAAAGTACGTCCTTGAAGGTTTGACGAGAAGGAGCCAGCAGAAAAAAAGTGGGGGAATGATTTAGCTGACGCCTGGATTTTAAAAGGGAGAAGGGGCCCGCTTGTAGGCAAAGAGTGAAAAATAAGGGAAAGATCGTCGGTCTCCTAACGAAGAAAACCAGACACCGGAAATCTCCTCGAAAAGAGTCTTTTCAAAGGGTCGCTCCTAGAGCGTAAATCAGGGGGAAGATGAAAAGTTGGGAATAAGTAGCCCGTATCTGCGGAGGGGGCGTGCAAAGGAGACTCGTCGGGAGGGGGGATGGGAAGGTCAAGGAAAGAATTCTGGGAGGTTGGATTAAGGGACCCAGAGGAAATCTGGAAGAGGGCAAAACATTACGGGACGAGGAAAATGGCATTGGGCAGGAGGAGGTCACCGGGAGCGTAAGGAAGTATGGTAGAGGTGGGAGTAAAAGAAAGATGAACACTGAAGAAAGATAATTCGTGAGGCCAACAGGAAGGTGGTAACCAAAGAAGAAAATCATCTCTGCTACCGAAGGGGCAAGGTTGAGAGGCGTCCAATCTCTCGAGAATGAGAGAGGGAGGGTAACCTCCGAAGAAAAAGGCTGTCGAACGAAGGACGGGATAAAGAAGAAGATAAGAAGGACTGGTTCAAAAGGAAGGGAAACATCCCCGAGGTAAACGCGAGATCGACCTTTGAAGGGTTCAAGAAAGAAATTTGATTAAAAAAGAGAATCTCATTCAGAGTACGGCGAGAGATAAGAGCTTAAGAAGACCTCTGGGGGAAAACCAGAGTTATCAGGAAAATAGGGGGGAAGGGGTCCTGCAGCGGTCAAAACGGAAGCCGGCGGAAAAAAAGACAAGTCACGGGGTGAAGAAGAAAAAATCCGTTGGAAAACGAGATTACAAAGGTCGAAGAGTAAAAGGATTTTACCTCCTAAAAGGAGGAAGGGAACTTATTGGGGGGGGAAACCATGGCTGCAGCTTAAAGTAGGTATGGGGGGAACACAATTCGAAAATTTTGGTGCCGTGGAAGAAAGTGTAGTTACCAGAAGGAGGGAAAGGATAGGAGTTCTATCGACCGGCTAGACAAGGTCCACGAAGGAACACGTACCAGTAGATAAAAGAGCCCGCACAAATCCCCCAAGAAGAAAAAACACCCACCCAAAAAGATTCAGCACGATAGCTTTTAAGGTGCGTTAGAAGGGGAATACGAGAAGGAACAATGCTAAAGACTAAAAAAAGAAACTGAGAAGATTGCATTCTGGCATTGAAGATCGTCTTCCAAGGACAACAGACCAAGAACGCACAGTAGGCACGAAAGAAAAAATTTTTCTGGGGGGGGAAAGGGGGGTGGTTGCGTCAAGAGGGGGAAAAACGGCAGGGGAGTCTGCCAATGCAAAGGGTGGGCCGCGCCGGCCTCGGAATCGCTAGAAAGAAAAAAGGAAAAGGAAGATTATCCTCCCGGTTGGAAAGGCAGCAAAAGGAAAAAGGCTCTCCATCAATAATTGCGAAGTGGTGCCACCTAACATCTGTCTGCTCAGACGCCATACCCCTAAATGGAGAAGGAAAATGCAAGCGCTTTTTAGGAAAAAGACAGAGACTCTTGGGGGGGAAAAAGAGTTGCCCGCAATTGGGGGGTGGCTTCAATCGATCTTGGGGAAGCAAGAAATGAAGGAGCTATTTGAAAAAGGGACTCTTGCAGAGAAAAGTGGTTCCTGTAATCGAGGGTCAAGGGGGCGATGAAAATATTTAAGAGAAGTCGTGAAAAAAAGATGCATTAGATAAGGACGAGGGGTTGTAATCAAAAAGAGAGAAAAGTACGAACTCCTGGAAAAGGAGTCGTCTGGCGCGAAGGGAGTGTCGGAATACGGCGAAAAAAAAAGGTCTCAAGGAATTTCTTAAAAAAGCGCGGGAAGAGTTCGTAGACCGACCTTTGTGATTACTAATCCATTGGGGAAAAAAGAAAGCGCAACCTATAGGCTAGGTAACAGAAAAGGAGACGTAACAACGGTCAAGCGCTGGGAGAGAGGATCAAAAGGCCCGAGAGATGGGGGATGGATTCCCTTACTTTAGCAAGGGAACCTAGATAATCATCATAAGGGGAATATGTTTAAATGGGGAATCTGAAAGGGGAAAATGCCGGGAAGGAAAGTAAGTTCCGATAAAAAACCGCATTCGGGCAAGAAAGTGAAAATCCCGCAGACACTGAAGTTAAAAAGCACTCCGAGTGGGTGGAGCCGCCGCGATACGGGAAAAAAGGGGGAGACAACAATGGGGACGCCTGCCTTATAAGAAAGAAGAGGCCGCTTCAATCGACTGGAGGTCAAACGAGAGATAGGGAGATTGAGAAGTCTTCGAACAGTCGACAGGGGAACCGCAGGGTCGTGATCAAGACCGGGAAAAAAGCGGGACCGGCGTCACACGCAGAAAAATCCTCCTTCGCCAAAGGGACCACACATCGGGAGAACAAAAGGAGGGATCTGCCCAGAGATCCGAATGCCGTCGTGGAGACTGCGAGCCCTCTAGAAAGAGAACGTTCAAAAAAGGAAAGGGGACAGCTTCGGCCGAGATCTCCGAAGGAAAAAAACTGCATCGGGGGGAAAAGGGAATCCCTACACGGAGCTAAGAAGCGAATGTCCGGAGGCTGCTTAAAGGCGTTGAAAAACCCGTATACACACGTCCGAGGGAACGTCTAGGGAATGGCTCTCGGAAACAAAATGTGGTCGCCCTGGATAAATCGACTTAAGCTTACATCTAGGAGCATCTGCTTTCTCTCATACTACAAAGGGGAATGAAAAGGGAGTCCGCACTGCCTAGGATGGAGTCCGTCAGGAGTATAACGATAAAGCTTTCTCTCCATCAATGAAGAAAGCCCTCGATCTGGTTGAAGATACCTAACAGTCCTATCGAAATCAGGCTAGAGAAGGGGGTGTTCAAAACGCTCTTAGGGGGGTGACAGGGAGTGTACGTTTCACTTCAAGAGAAGGACAGCGAGGGGGGAGTGTTTTTCATAGAGGGAGGGTGGACCTGTTCCTAGTTCTATAGATGGACAGAGGGGAACTGAGGGCGCATCATCTGCAGTGATAAAGACGGATCGGCTCTAACACTTCACACTAAAGGGGAAAAGAATGGGAGGTCGAAAAAGGTCCTCAATCCCCGTCTTTCTGGGAGAGAACTTTTAGGCCATCAATGGACCTTAGAGAAATCGGGGTGTTGTGAATGGGCAGATTCTGTCTTTCCAGGGAAAGACCGAAAATCTAGGACAAAGAGGGGCGGAGTTAGAGCCATGACCAGGGGAAGAAGGACCTCAGGTTCAGGGGAAAGTGCTAGGACGGGTGGTTTAGCCGGAAAGGATAAGGTCCGCCCGCGAACAACGACCGTGGCGTGCGCAGACAGAAAAACTAAGCGAAAACTGCACGGCTCGAGAAAGGTTCACGGAAGCACTCCGTTAGACCTGCGATCGGGGGAGATAAGCATACTCCGACGCGTGGGGGGGGAAAGACGCGTGGGGGAAACACTTCGTGTTCAGACGGGCGTCCAGGAGTCAAAAAGGTCTCTCTACCCAAACCTGGAAGAAAAAGACAACCTCCGATTTCCATATGGGGGAGGAAAGGGAATATGAGGCGGGGAGGAAAAATTTATTCAGTCCCTGCGCTCGAGATGAAGGGACGGCGCGTGGAACAGGCACGTCTAAGTACTCTTTTTCGGAGGAGGAGAAGATCAACCCGCTGTCGTTTGGTTTGAAAGGAGGTAGGGGCGTCGATGGGCGAAAAAGAAAAAGTGCGCGCATCTCACTCTCACAAGAAGGGAAGTAATAGCGCTGGGAAGGAGCTAAGAAAAGAAAGGGTTACCAAAAAAAACTCATCTGTTTAGAAGAGAAAAGCATTCTCAAAAAATCGCGCTGCCGATACGGAGAGGGAAAGGGGGGTAACCACGGACGAAATACATTTGGAAACTGCTCCATAGCCGAGGAGAGAATTATAGGGCAAGTCCCTATGAGAAAGAAAGGGAAGGGGTTGGGGGTCCGAACAACTCGGTACTAAACCGCCTTCCTACAAAGGGGAGAAGGGTAATCCCCAGAAAGACCACCGCGAGTCAGGACTATGATAGGCGCTGAATGCCATAGACGGCGGAAAAATATTTGTCAGAAGAAGAAAAGGTTCCGGGAAGAAGGGTCCCCAGTTTATGAGAGGAGGGGAGAGTTCCTCTCTCCCTCAAGGGGGGGGAGAAGTCGACAATCGAGAAGGGGAAGGACATTCCTATACGAGCGGTGAAGAGAGAAAAAAGGAATGGCTGTCCGAAAAACGCCTCCAGAAAGGGCCTCGAACCGGAAGAAGGCGCTTATTCTCTTCAGGGGAAGAAGAAATCAGATAAAGGATCCCAGCCTCTCGCAGGGAAATGCTGAAACTCCTCTCGGAAAAAAAAGAAGCAAAGAGGGTCATGTCACAAAAGGACGTCCTCGAGAAATGCTTTTGGAAGGAAAAGGGAAAAGTCAACGTTTTGGCAGCGACAGGTAGAGGGTTTGAGAAAGCCCAAAAAAGGGAAGCAAGAAACCGTCTAAATCAAGAACAAAAAGGAAAAAAATCTTTAACAAAGAGGGGAAGCTCGGTGACCGTCGGATAGGAGAACAGAAGGCGTCCGTTATAGGACAAAACGAAAAGCGCTCATGCTGTCTAAATCGGGTGGGCAGTTTGGAAGTCTCTGGGAAACCAGCTCCTCGAGGGCAAGGAAAGGCTCCGAAGGAGATGGCGCTTCTCTCACTCTTCTCCTAGGGGGAGGTCGGGCGTTCTGCCCTCGGGGAGGATTCCAAGGGATTCTAATATATGGAGAGTAGACAACCACTTTGATCGGAGAAATGATAGAAAAGAAGCCGTGGAACGCCAAAACGACGCGCATTAAAGGCGTGCCCTCTCTCAACGCAGTAGAGAACCGAAGAGCTGCGGACGGAGAACTTTGTCGAGGAAATCGGGTGCACGATGCAAGTCGTGCGCATACGATAGATGAAATCATCTCGTCATCGAGGGTACGGGAAAGGCGAGGCTAGAAAGCAGCGAATCTCCGTACAGAATAGTGAGTACGTTGAAATAGACGATTATCATCTGGAAGGGGATGGCCTCCAGTAGGATTTCAATTGAAACGTTCGGGGAAGCAGGACTTTTCCAAAGAAAGCCTTTATCAAAGATTGCAGACCTTGTGGGAGAGGTATCCTGGGGAAGCGCTGACAGGCAAATCCTGCCGGGGAGGGATAGCTGCGTTGTAGATGGGAAAAGCAGCTGGGAAGAAAGAGCATTCTTGCCTTGACGAAGTTGAGAAAAAAGAGGACTAAACTGAAAGAAAAGGGGGGATTCTGAAGGTCAAACGGCCACGGGGCCGTTGGTGGAAGGAGGGAAACCCAGAGAGGAAAAACTATGGAACTGCACACATTACGGAAGGAAAAAGAATATGATGATTAGGGTGGAGTTAATGAGATGGCAGGAATCACGTAGGAATCCGTGCTCCAGTTCTACCTGATCACGGGGGTAAGGAGTACTTTTCCGGAAAGAACTAGCCTAGAAGTGTGGAAAAAAGGAGGAAGGACTCGAGAGAAGAATGGAGGAAAAATTTCTACGAAAAAGGACGAAAGTCGGATAGCTCCCGAGCAAAAAGAAAAAGGGACTCGAATATTCTAAAAAAGGAGTACTGTAAAACTCTATCACCCCAAGCGAGGGGGAAAGTAGTTCGGAAAGGAGGAGGGGGGTTACAAAAAAAAAGGATCTCATCAAAAGTACGGGAGGGAAGAATCGATCGTCTGGGAACTAACGGGGGAATCGCCGAAGAGAAAGGGTATCATTGAAAGAAGGTGCCGATTGGGCACGCTGGCAGCGTCACTTGGATCGCTGAAATTCTAGCAGGGGCATTCATGGGAGGGAAAAAAATGCACGGAAAACTCTTTTCCGCTCACGAAGAAGGGTAGACTAACAACGCTTGAAGAGGACAAGAGACGGGTAGTAGGGGAAGAAGGATAAGCTAGAGAGGGGATTTCACAGGGGGAGCGGTTGGGGCGGACCGTACGGTAAACGTTTTCCCAGGGAGGTGGGGGGAGGGAAGAAACAAGGTAGGGGGGGGTCGACTGAGGATGCGAAAGAAGGACGGCAAACAATCGCTCAGGATTCCTAAGATAACCCCCGGAAAAACAAAAGACTCTACCCCCCAAAGAATTCCAACGATGGAGAAGAATTGAGTAGAATGGGTCCCAGGTAAGAAAAGGTCAATCTCTCGAAAACAACACCAAGGAGGAGGAGGGGGGGAAGTCCTTTGCATGGAAAGAGGAGAACTTCAACATACAAGTCGAACGCCATTAGGAAAAAGAGAGGGGGGTCCTAGTTGGTAAGGGTGGTTTATGTTGGGGAAGGATTTGCGTACTGGTCGGCACAGCTGACGAGGGGGAGAATCGTCTGCAGTCCCGCGAACGGAAGGGAAGTGCGAATGAATCCGAGGGCCTCCAGGCAACCGTCAAGGAGCCATCACGTGAAAAGGATGTAAAGTCTCTCGTAAGATGAAAAAGGGGGAAAAAAAGTCCAAGTACCCAAAACATCGGATTGTTTATGCGGCTCACCAAGAAAGGAGACTCTTTTGGTGAGCAATTGCACAAAGATTGTTGCTTCAAAAATCGAGGGCAGAAATGCGAAAATCCTAGAACTCCCTCGGAGGACTCTGCCAAAGACCACTAAAAAGTTCCTGATAATAGATAGGGGGGGGGGAGGGGGGCTAGCCAAATAGGTGGAAGCATTAGCTCGACGTACTGGAAAGAAAATCAGGGAACGAGCTCCAAAATTGGGAAGAAAAAATTCAGAAAGAGTTCCAAAGTAAGAAAGGGGGTGATCGAGGTGCTTGTAGGGATAAAAGGGAGGCACTAGAAAGAAAAAAATTAAGAGGCTCTGGAACTATAAGGGAAACGACCATGGGGTCCAGAAGGGAAGGACTCTCGTAAGGGACCTCCTGAGAAGGGGGCACTCAAAGAAAAAAAAAAAAAATAAGGGGGAAAAGGGAGGAACAGTACTTACGAGATAGAAAGAAACTGGAGCATAATTCCACTGGGCCACGAGAGGACTACCCCGTTAAAGGAAGAAACTTACGCCCACTGCCAGAAGAAAGAAAAAAAATGGGGAAAAACGTTCCATAAGACATGCGGGCATGCAGCTGGTGATGGACTCTAAACAGAAAAGACAACATCCCAGCAAGAAAAGTGACGGGCTTTGCACGCCGGAGGAAAAGAAGGACGGGTAAGCTGTCTTCACTTCGTGAAGACGAAGAGGAATATAAACAACAGCATGAAAGAGCTACACACAGCTAGGATCGAACTCGAGATAAGGACCGGGGAAACAAAAGACAATGGGGGGTCGTGATCATAATGAGCCCGAAAGCGCATTTTCACCGACGAAGGAAAAATGGGGGAAAAAAATCTGTTATCGAACTGCCAACGATTCCAAACGGCAAGGACTTCACGAGGGGTCAAACTTCGTTTAACGTCGGTTCTCCTCACGCGAGGGGGAATTTTACATTCCGCGCATAAAACGGATCGCCGGCAAGATAAAAAACACGGAAATAGTTCACCTCTACTGTAAAGGAAAGGAGAGATGGCTTCAAGGAATTTCGGCGGTAAACTTTTAGCGCAAAAAGGGGGAGAACACGCCGGCCTATCAGCGGCTGGGAAAGAAATATCATGAGGAGCCCAGAGCAGGAGAGCTCCGATGGAAAAAGCGCGGAAAGCGTGCTCGCATACTAGCTGCGAAAGGGGGAGAAAGACTCGCCGGACGCAGCAAAAGAAGGCTAAGAGACGCGAATCACCCTGCGCGAAACCGAAGAGGTGATTCTCCTTGCCTGGTAACCCAGCCGGATTGCAAGAGCTGCGAAGGCTGACTCGAGGGAAGAAAGCCGGCGGGGGATTAAAGAGGAATCGGGGGGAGAGGAGGGAAGATGTTAGCGCCGGTGGAAGGGGGAAGCGTCGGTGGGGGGTCAAGTTCAATCGTCGCGAAGGGGAAAACTTGCGAGCTGCCAAAAAGAGCAGCATCTCCGTGCGAAGAAAAATGAAAAGGAGAGGAAAGGACTGTCGAAGCGACCTGACGTAAAGGGTGAGACAATCCCGTTGACTAATGTGAAAATACGGAGAAGTGAAAAAGTGCGCTAGGCTGTGAATGAAAGATGGAACGGGCGATTGGGGGGAGGGGGAGTTTGGTCAGGAAGAGAGAAAGCGTCTCTCGTCGATGCCGAGAAACCGACTTGTCCTTGAGGCGTCGAGAAAGCGACCATGGAAAAGGGGAACGAGAGGAGAGAAGGGAGACGCTCAATCTCGCTGTCGCCCTCGAAAAGAGGAAGCTCGCACTAGGAAAAAAAGGTTCCAACTGTCTCACTGGCTCGAGGGGAACGGCCGCATCAATAACAAGACTTCTGAGCCGCATCAGGGGGAAGACTCGTACAGAAAAAGAAAGGGGGGGCCGCGCGGCCGAACGCGTGTGGGGAAAAAAAGGGACGACTTAGGAGGGTCCGCATGTACGAAGACTCTTCTCCTTCGACCCCACCAGGAGACGCGCACGCGCAGATGGAAGAGGGGAAGAAAAAGGAAGATCCTAGACGGAAGAGCCCTGAAGCTCGGGGAGGTAGCGGACGACTTTTAAAACGCATTACTAAGTACTCCTGAGAGACGAGGTGAGAGTCGCAGCGCTCAACCACTGGGGGGAACCCTTCAGTAGGCGCGCCACCTTCCGCCAGGACATTGCGCG
>Ga0179593_1342808_pt1 | contig 32537 bp, 35 predicted proteins | sample CZODoug2_1_08_16_FD_185931 | JGI IMG/M metagenome (GOLD analysis project Ga0179593, IMG submission 185931) | Vadose zone soil fungal communities from Angelo Coast Range Reserve, California, USA - CZODoug2_1_08_16fungal (PacBio error correction) | ecosystem: Environmental > Terrestrial > Soil >...
CAAAAAAAGATTAAAAAGACACACTAAAAACCCCTCTCAGCGGGACCGACCAAAGAACCTGATCACACTAAAAGGGGAAAAGTCCGGGAACGCGAGCACCGCGGTCAGAACCTTTTTCGAGGGGGGAAAAAAGGATGGCGGGGGGGACTAGAGCGGGTGATGGCGGACACAACTCTTTGAAAAAAAGACAAGCCGAACAAATTATGTCACAGAAAAAGCGCCAGACGACCAAACAAAGAAAAGAAAAAGAAAAAAAGACTCACACCGCGAATGGAGACGACGGGGCGGAAGGACAGAAAAGACAGAGACCCCAGAAATAGTCTAACATTATCTCGCACTCAGGCTGCAACCTGAATTCGGAAAGAGGGGAAAGGCGACAAACAAAAGGAGTCAGTGAAAAAACAAAAACTGCGGAAGGAACGGTACCGATGTCTCGCAAAGTCCGGAATCCTCAAGCGCCCGAAACGTAACACCCTCAAAAAAGTGTGGAAAGGGACCGTCGGGCCCGATAATTTATATGGGGGATTCCAAACAACCAATCGGACAAAAAAAAAAAACAAACCACAAGACTGTCAAAAGGGGGGTCAAAGTGAACGCCGTCTGCAACCAGAAGGAGAAGGGAACCAACTGAGGGATGCGTCGCATATGACTGCGACGGTGGTTGAATTTTTCAAGAAAAGAAAGCCACGAAAGGTTGCAAAAAACTCATATAACAACAACGCGACAAATTAAGACGTGACGGGCGCCAAGGGGGAATGCGACCCAAACGTCGTTGAAAGAAGGAAATTGATGACTAACGCAATTGAAATCAATGGACCACTACGAGCCCGAAGAGAGAAAGAGCTTGGGAAGACACACAATACGCTTGGTCAAAAAAATGGGTGGCCGGACACTGATGAGTCCAGAAATGGGCCCGTGGGCAGCCGAGAAGCTTGATCCCTCTGAGTCGGTCCGGGCAACGGGAAAATTGACGCTGTGAAAACGACCTCCTTACACAAGCTTCGCAACGACGTCGGAAAAACCAGCAACATGGGAGAAAGCAAAGGCACAAAGTAGAACAATCGCCGCCTATCGCAGCAGAAGGCAAAGGGTGGGATCAACGGAGGATGCCCAAGGGTGATGAAGGAACGGCTCAAGGCTTCGTAAGCAAAAGCTCGCGAGTCATTGGGAAAACAAAACAATTAGATAGAAAGAAAAAGTCAAAGGTCGCGACCACAAAAGGGGCGATCAAGTCAAGCAGGGTGAGGGGAAGCAGGAGAACGCATCTCATAAGAAGGAAGTAGTCATCCGGGAAAAAAAGCTAATAGATATTGAGTTTCAACGGGGACTGTCGGCGGGGAATTAAATAATAGGATTGTCGGAAGGGACCCACGCCTGCGGCGAGAGATGAAGGGGAAAAAAAGGACTTTAACTTCTCGTACGCCTAAGATTCTCATTCGATCAGGAAAGCCATCGTGGAAAAATCAAAGAAAAGAAGGAGTGGCTAGGAATAAGGGTGGGTACTAAAGGAGGAGAGGAAGCTTTTAAGGCAGGCACTCGAAATCGCACCGAGCAGCAAAAGCCCTGTATATGGACTCGTCACCAATTGGATCAAAAAAAAAGTTATCACAGCTGGTATGAGAGAAAAAGCCGATCGACAGAAAAAACAAAAACGTAAGGAGAGAGATAAGTGCTCTAAAAGATTTGAACACTTGGGGCAAAACTTGAGGGGAGTTACTTTCTTCTGGAGTTGGGAATGTCCGCGGGGGGAGGGGCCAGAGCCAGGGAAGGAATAAGCGAATAGAACCAAAAACTCTGTAAAGACCCAAGAGTCGTGGGGCGGCAGACAAACGGATTGGAACAGAAGAGGTTCGCGTAGGGAGACGCGATGTCTTACGAGGTTAAGTCAATCCACCGCTGAAAGACGGCCTAGAAAGGCTACTGGCGAAAATTCATGAGAGTAAAGGCCTAATAGTAGGAACCACGTGAAAATCAAAAAAAGTACATCAGATGTCGTTTAACGTTCGTATGGTATCTCAATCTGCATTCGCGTAAACGGGCCACGATGAGGAACAAAGAAACAGGAGGGGGAATGCTGAGGAGGTCTGATGGGGGGTCTAACATTTAAAAATGGGAGGAGAAAAGGTTTGATCGTTTACAAAAACGACGTGCAGGGAAGCAATAAAAGGGCTGTCACCGGAAAACGGAGGGAAAAAGAGATGGGAGCATCCATGCTGGAGGTATGGGGACAAAAACGGGGGAAAAAACACCACTCAGCGCGCGATGTCGTAGAATTGCAAACTTGGTGCCGGCATTGAGCAGTGAGAAGGCCAGGCTGTTTGTGCCGAAGGAGGGTGCGAAGACAGGTGGGAAAGGAGGGTGTTCGGGGGGAGAATCGAAAGGATGTCTCTGAAGAAGACTGGGTCAGAGTAACCAGAAGGCAAAAAGCTGGAGAAGAAAGCTCTCTGATAAAAAAGGGGACCAAGGACGGATCAGAGGCGGATTAAAAAAAAAGGGGGAGGGGTCAAAAACTCTTGGTTGGTATGGAAAAAGCTCATTCACTAGTCAAGGGAGAGACGTGTCAGAGAGGAGATGTCAAAAAGTCAGGAAAAAGAGAGGGGGGGGAATCAATGAATAACGACCAAGCAACTGAGAAGGTTTTCTAAGCACGATAACCAGAAAGTAAAGGAAGGCACAGGGAGAAGGGGGGGACAGCGGGGAAACGCGTTGTTGGGGGAGCAAAGGACACGGGGGGAAGGGTGAGGAAGCCGTTGTGAAACTTGAAACAAGTCAGGAAAACCAGGAAGGCAATAGTCGGAGAAGGGGGAAACAAATGACCAGGACATGGGTGTAAAGGAAACCTCGGGAGGAACGCCCTTCTAACCTCTCGGTAAAAAGGGAAGGATGGGGGTTGATGGAGGAGTCGGATTGGTTTCAAATGCGACCTAACTCTGTAAACAAAGGGATCAGAGGGAGAAAAAGATGGAAAGACCCGATGGCCAGGATGAAGGGGGGCCGGAGCGCAAAAAACGAAGTGCATGAGGCCGTTGGGGTGGTGCAAAGGTTTCAAGAAAGTTCAACGCGCGGGCCGCAAAAGGACAGAAAGAAGGTCCAATAAACTGGGGGAGGAAAGCAGCGTAGAACGGATTGGGGGGCTCTTATCTATTTTGAGTGAGAAGTCAGACAAGACGAGACTGGCCAGCTCGGGGGTTCGATCGAAGAAAAGTACCATACCCGAACCAGAGGAATTGTTGTCCTTAGAAAAACGATGGGGGGCAAGAAAAAATGAAGGGCACGTCGCCACCTGTTGGGAAGGATTGGGGGGACCAAGAAGCAATATCGTAAAAGCCATCTGTATCAGGGAGAGGAAACAGAGAAACAGGTCGACAACACGGGGAGGGGGAGGGGGAGAAGGGGGACTTTCTGGACTCGTGAAGTTCGTCGCCGAGGTGTTTTAAAAAAAAAACATGTGGGGGAGGGGTGCCGGGGGGGAAAGTCGGTCGGTGGAGGAAAGAGAGAGAAACAACAACGGAGGAGAAAGGAAACAAAGAGAGAGCTGAAGACGAACTGGCCACCACAAACACACATCGCATCTACAATAATCGCGGGAACTTAAACCGAATCACAAGAAAAGCCGGCCTAGCCAGACAGCAAGGCTGGCAGAGGAGACGGGGAGGGAGATGGAGATAACGATGGCTGGACGAAGCTCTTGGAGCTGTCTTCTTGGGACACAATCCTGGGGAAAAAACAGTGGGAGACGGCACCAAATTATGGAAAATATAAAGTGGTCAAAGACCAACCAAAGAATCTGAGGGGGACCGTGAATGTTTAGTCCGACAAGGGCGCTGCGGAAGGACTCGATGGGGTCTGAAATTACATCAACAATCCACACAACAAAGGACAGACGAGCCGCCTCATTGTCCAGTGGAAAGGCGTGGAAGGTAATGTTGTCCCGCGCGGTGGATTGAAGACACAATTCACCTTCCCACACAACGGCGACGAACTTTACCGATTTAAGGGGCGAAAGGGGTGCACCGAATATCAAATCCCCCCTCTTTCTTGAAAATCTGCCGTCCTCCAGAATATGTGGAGAAAGGGACAGTTCTGGGCCTATTTATGTCGTTTGATCACAACCCAGCATCTCTTGAAAAAAACAACCACGGCACGGGCAATCATTAAAAACGGGAGGTCCGCGGTGGAACATAAAAGTAGCCCACAGCGAGAAATGGGGGACGAACAGCCGAGGGGGCAAAAGGGGCCGTCTGCCTAATGAAAAAGAAGATGGAAATCTTTGCAAAAACTTCGAAGAGGCCGGACGACACGTACAAATAAAAAAACGCGACGGGAACTATAACGGGACTTAACATTCTCAGCAATCAACCAACATAGTGATGGGTGCGGCTTCATTGGATTACGGAAAAGAAGGAACAGCTCGGGCACGGAAAGTCCTAACAACGAAATGGACAACGTCATAGAAAAACCTCAAGACAATGACTGTTGCAGACCTTACAAAATCAACGCTTAAACTGGGGGGAAGCCGATGAAAGGATGAATCTCGCAGCCCTGGGAATCGGATCAGCGAGCGCTTCTGCCCCGCGGAAATATGCGAGGGGGTGAAACTATGACAAAGGAATAAGGCGGACATAGGAACGAACGCGTTGGGCGAAAGGAAACGACCCTCCGGACACTGCTCGAGAACACCGGCGGCAACCAAGAATTTATCAAGATCAGTGGCAAAAGATAACATGGAAAAGCACCGTCCAAGCGGGGCGCGCGGCCGTACAGGTTTTGAAAGGAAAAGCATCGCACAGAGATGACGAGAAGGCCAAGCTAACTGGGTTGCAGCGAAGCGCTCTGCCGGCACTGCGGCTTGAGGAGACTGCAAAATACGTAACAATGGACCGACCCACCAGAAAGGAGTAGCCAGCTCCGCAGGTGAGTTGAATTACAGATATTGACCATGAGGCGAAGGGGCAGCGGCGAGAGGAAGCAAGAAGGACCCTCCAAGACTACAATAGAGTATGTCCGATGTTCACGTGGTGAGAAGGCTGTCGGCTGTCCTTAATCCTCAGCATCAATGAACGCTCTCATTCAGCGGGGTACAAGGACTTGGTCAAATCTGGACATCGACGGCCCCCGAAATTCCTAGGCGCATTCAAGCATAAATTGGGAAAAACGCCATACGTAAAGAACCAGACGATAGGTGGGGAGGAGGTGCCGAGCTGTGGGCTACTTCGGGAGAGCATGTAAGCGGAGAATGGACGGCTCGAATAGCCCGCCCGCCGGAATGTCCCAAGAGGGTAGGCCAAAACCAAGGTTGGAGCAAAAGGGCACCGCTTTGCCCAGCTAGAAAAAAAGACAACACAGGAGAGGAGGAAAAATAGAGTGCAGGGCTTCGGAAAAGCGGCGTGAACGTTAAAATAACTTGGCGAGGAAATACAGCTTGGTGGGGTGCATTTCGAGAGTGGAGGTTTCAGAGGCAGGACTTCGCGGCATACAAGAATATTCGAATTCAGCCACAGGAGGCGAAGCCACTAGACGTCTGGGCGTCTAAACCATAATTGCAGCAGAATCTAAGCGAGAAATGAGGGCCGTACGAGAAAGGGAAAAAGGCGGAAACCGCTTGGACAAATCGAAAGTCCGGCGGGAAATGCGGACCATTCAAATTATTTTAAAGGCCGCAAGACCAGACTTCTACGGGGGAACCAGTGACATAAGGTATGCAACTTATTGAGGGACGGAATGCTACTATCCAAAGGCCTCGCGAAAATGGCAATATCTGAGAAAGCTGGAGCTGCTCGTAGGTTCATTGTTGGGGACATGGTAAACTTGGAACTTCAATTTCCGGTTGGCCCAGCCGACAGGGAACAAGCGCAGATCCTTCTGCGACATTAACGGCGAGCCGCTTGGAGGACTTCAATCCTGGGCATCTTGCCCTAAACCGCACTCTCAAGCCATGGGGGCGGGGTGGGGCAGGATGAAACTGGGGCAGCGAATGCTTAATAATTCTGTGGGCGCCGCCCGGTCTTGCGGGTTAGTGTCATGTTCAGAAAACAGAGCGCTATGGTGCCATCGGGTTGTCATAGTACCCACCCGGGCTCCGCTGGCGAATCTCTAGAATGAAAGGACACCATTTCTGGAGAGACATGCCAGAGCGTTCGCCTTAGGGGTAGACAACTGGAGGGGGTGGGTAGGTGAAAGGAGCAGTCACTTGGCGGATAGACGTTTCCAAACATCAACTTCATTATGGAAAAAAAACAGATGTCCAAGGAGCGTAAAGCTGAAAAGAATGCAAAACAAAAGCAACGTATCCGAATTCACGAGAATGGTAACGTCACGGAGTTCAACGATCCTCGCCTGGGTGATATGAGGGGACAAAGTGTACGTCGGACGAAGTGGTCCTTGATCAACATCCGTCGAAGTAAAATAGGGCGAAGCAAACGCCCGTCCGATTCGTGAAATGGCTGTAGTCGCGCCGTGCTATCAGCGACAAGTGAAGTGACTTCGTTTTGGTGTAGGAAGGGATGAGGGTTACACGGCGAACACTCAATCAGGGCCACCCTTCATTATAAAAAATAATAGGGTCCGGCAGTTGAATACAAACGGGCTGTAGGAGTAAGGAGTAGACGAGACATCGGGAAAAGGGGGCCTCGCCGTTGTGAACTTGGTGTCCCGTTAAAAAGGCGCGGGAGCCGTCACATGGTACTCCAGGGAAAAAGGGAAAACAGGCGGGGTCAGTACGCGACGGGGGGGAGGTTTCTTTCTATTTTGAAAGGGGAAGGGCAGACAAAAGAGGACGAGCAAGTCAGATCGTGGCCTAAGCAACGTAATAAGGAGCACAGAGGAGGGGGGGGTTCAAAACGTATAACCAGTGTGCGAGAGAAACCTCAAATGAGGGGGGCAGGCGCCCGGTTGTGTGAAAGTTGGTACCAAGAATCGCAAAAAGAGCTCGACACGCCATGTTTTATCAGTATAAGGAAAAACAAAGAGCCATGGAGGCAAGAAGGGGGGGGCTGGCCGAGCAAGGACTGAAAAAATCGTCTGAGGTTTCAAATGACGGTGGTTAGGAGTAAAAGATAGGATGTTGGGGGGGGGGGGGGGGGGGGCACTTGGGGGGGGCCAGGCGGGTATTGAAAAGACGCGCGCAAACCAACACGTGGAATGAAAATATATCGAATCAAACCCGAAAAATTGCAACCCGGCAAAAAAACGAAAAAATCGTCAGATTTAGAACAAGCGAAAAATAAACCCTCACAGAAAAGGACGGCCCAGCAAAACGGGGGGGGGGATGAAGAGTGTTCGCTGTGTCGCTACGAAAAGGATGGCGGGGGAAGATATCTGTTGCTGGGAGGGCACACAAAGAAATTGAAAAAAAAAGGGGGAGAACGCAAAATACGAAGGGATGGGGGGACTCTCAATGACCCGAAAGACTACGAAATACACGAGGGATCCGGAGGGGTACGGGACGAATAAAGGAGCGCTGACTTCAGTCAAGAGAAAGACGATTTTGTCGGAATAAAAAAAGAAAATCTATCAAAAAAGGACGAGACAGGCCCCCTAGTTGATGGGAAATTCCTTTTCACGTAAGTGGACCTAACCGGTGGGCAACAAGGGGGAGAAAAAAAACCAAGGGGAGCTGTAAGAACACAAAAGGAGAAAAGGGAACCGTTTCCAATGTAAAAGGAGTCGTCGAAGCGGGCAAAAAAAAACCCGGGCACTCAAGAGAAAGGAAAGAGAAGAGAGAGTAGGGAAGGACAGGACCGAAATATAGTGTGAAAGATTAAACAAAACCCATCAGAACTCTACAACAAAAAAAAAAGTACAGCAAACGTCAAAAAAGGAAAGGCGCAGGGTGATAGGACAGGAGGGGAGCCTAAACGGAAAAAAAGGGAAAAAAAAGACGGTTCCCGTGAACTAAGACTACGAAGATGGCGGGGATATTTTCAAGACCACCAGCGGCGCGAATAAATAGCCACAGGCGACGGAATTCAGGAAGGGGGAAATTCTAACTCGGAAGAGAGCAAAAATAGTTGTGGCGGAGGGGTAAAAGTGGAAAGTGAGGAAGATGCAGCGGGCAAAACAAGGAATCAAGGGCCAAAGAGACGAAAGAAATCGCAAGAAAGGAGGGGGAAACTAACAAACAGAAAAGAGTTGGTCGACAGAAGGGGGGAGCAGATTATCCAAAAGGAAGCTCTTCAAGTACAGGGGAGAAAGCTGCTCAGAAAGGGACTGGACGGACTAAAGCTGAAAAGGATTGAGAAAAAACAACGCGAGCAAGGGGAGAAAAAATGTAAAAGACCCCCAAGGAAAGGAGTCGAGGACTAATTCGAACCAAGGGCAAAAAAATCATCTGAAATCTTACAAAGTGCAATGAGGCACAAAAGCCATCCGCGTTGGGGTCACGAAAAGTCAAACAGGGGATGAAGTTCCCTAAAGCGGGAGAAAGGTATTTCCAGAGCAGATCGGGAAGAAGGGGCACTTCAGGACAATTTGAAAAACAGCTCAAAAGGAAGGACTCATCAAAGTTCAAAGGGCCGAAACCAAAATCAGAAGAACACACCACGCGGAAAATGGAGGACACAAGAATCGAAGAAGCAACGGGGGGGGGAGCAGACGGCAACTCCCAAGACTAAGTAAGTATAAGATGGCAGTTGTTAGGGAAGCTGTTCTTCAGTGGTTCCACTTTGGAAAAAAGTAATCAGGAAGGTGCGAGGAACACGAAACAACCGTAAGCTGGGGGGAAAACTATTCAGGTTCAAAAGAAAAAATCCGTAAGCTCCCTAAAAAGGAAAAGAGATGGCGCAGTCGATCGACCTAACAACCGTGGGGGGCAGAAAAAAGAAAGGGGTGGAGAAACAGAAGGGGGGGGTACGGCAAGAGGAATGAGTAAATGACAACGGGGGGAACTAATGGCTGCTCAAGACAACCCGGAATAGCATCCAGAATAAAGAAGAGCCTTGTATGAGTTTCACAAGGGGAGAGCCAAAGGCGATCTCTATAAAACCCCCCCCCCTAGGGGGGGGGGTAAAGAAAAGAACTCGCAAAGGTGGGGAACAAAATGACCAAACTGCGAGGCCGATACAAGCTTGTTAGGGGGGGGGGAATGACAGACGGGGCAGGGAAAAGGCGGAGAGAGTAAAGAGGCCTATAGAGGAACCCAGCAGTCGAAGGACAAGAACTGGGGTCGTGCCGAAAAGTGGGGAGGAGGCGAAAACAATGCGGAGAGTGAAATTATTATAAGAGAAAGAGAAAATGACGAAAGGAAGTCTCGGGAAAGGATTTAAAGGGCTAAATATCTGAAACCTTTACAGTCGGAAGACGAGGTTTACTTGGGGACGGATGCTAAACTATACCCTGAATGCCTAAGGGATCTTGGACCAGTCACACGGCGGGAAACTTGAGCGACTTCATTTACTGAAAGGGACCGGGGTAGGAGAGATGTTTGAGGCGTTTTAAACAAAGGCGAAGGGAAAGAGATCCTCTGCGAACAATTTAAAGGGGGGGGGAAGGCAGTCCTAGGGGCATTGGAAAGGACAAACGAAAAGCGAGCGAAGGGAGGTGGGACTGGGACACTTTTTTGTGGGCAACAGAGGGAAGAGGGAAGACAATTCGGGCAGGTTTCAACGCCGGCGGGGGGCGAAAAGGTGAGCGGGAGGTCATGTCAATACCAAAGAAAGAGAGAATGCGAAAGAGGGTTCAATAGCCCTATGAAGGGGAGAAGGGGAGACGAGAGAAAAAAAACTCGATACCCGGGTCTCATGAAACATCCTGTAACGGCCGGAACAGTCACTGGACCCAATCGTGGTTGTTAGTCAAACAGCGAAGGAACCTCGATGGGGGGGAGAAGGGGAAAGGACACTTAATGATTTCAAAAAAAAAAGACGTCCATTATCGATAAATGCAACAATCAAAAGCAAAAAGATGGTTGGGGGGAATTGAACGCGTCAAAGGGTGGAATAACGGGGGAAGGCTCAAGGGGGGTGTATAGAAAAAAAGGGGGGCAAACTTGTCAGCAACGAAGGGGGAAAAAAGGTGAAAATATCAGCAATCCTTACAATCAGAGTAGGCGGAAAACGCACCGGCTTGTCGGAAAGGCTCCCGAGGGTAGTGGGGGCGAGCCCAGGCAACACCCCGGCGAAAAAATAGGGTTACCGAAACTTGGGGGGGGAAATCGGGAGTGGTTCTGAGAACAACATATAGAGGGCCAGGAAACTTCAAGGAGAAAAAAAAAAATGTAAGAAGATGGAATACCGAGGGGCCGTGCTTGTATCCGGACTTCAAAAAGAAAGAAAAAAGCAGGTGTTTGGGTGTAACGTTTGGTCACGGGGGCAAAGAAGGGGGCCAACTGACAATGGAAAAAGGAGAAATGGAAAATGCTGCGACGGGTTTTGATAGGAGAGGTGTGGGAGACAAAGAGGAAGACGGCCGGCCGTCAGGGAACGTACATGCAGCTACAAAGGAAGGGGGCGGGGGTCGAAAGACGGCGAGGCGCAGGAAGGGTCAACCAGTCGAAAATAGGGGAAGTATTGTGGGGTCCCCATAAAAAAGGTCGTAACAGGCCATGGGCGCGCACAAGGAAACTCAAGGGCAGGCCCAAGGGGCGGGAAGAAAAGGCGGAAGGGGGTCAGGTAATACCAGGTCCTAGGGTCTGGTAGAAATGGTGGGGGTGTGGGAAAAAAAGTTATGGGGTGAAGGAAGAAAACAACAAAAAACGATTGAGGAGGCATATAAGCTCAGTCAAGATACGGCCACCACTTCAAAAAACACAAGAGTAATTAAAAGGACAATAAAAAGACAAGCACCGGACAAGGGCACAGAAGGACCGGAAAGGGACAGCACCGGCAGAAAAGGTCTCGTGGTGAGCATACGCTGGGCATAGCTGGGGAGAAGGAAACCTCCGGGGGGAAAACACAAAAGCGACTAAATGAGGTGATGTCAAAGCGCAAAAGAGAAGAAAAAAAAAAAAATCAAGAGTGGAGCCAGGATTGAAGGTTGCTAAAAAGATACTACTAAGGCTGCCAACGGAATCGGGAAAGCAAACAATTAAAAAAAGCGAAAAAAAGGGGGAAGTCTACACAAATCCGCCTCATGTAGGGGAAAAAGGCCTGGAAAAGGGAGGACCGAGCTTTCTAAAAGAAAACCACTTAAACAAAACAAACAAAACAAAAAAACCAACTTACCGATAAAAGACTGGAAACTAACAAAAAGCCCCGAAAGGGTATGAAAAAACAGGAAAAGAGTTGAGAAAGACGGCTGAAAAGATTGAGGGCGCCGGGGCTGGGATTCAAAAAACCAAAAAAAAAATCAATCTAACAAAACGGGCACTGGAAACGATGAAAAACTGTCCCAGAAAGAGATGGCCACAAAACATGGGAACGAAACGAAAGAGGAAGGCGACTAGAGGGATAGGGAAAAGACCAACGTCGCCAGACGAACAACTTTGCAACCTGATTAACGGTAAGGAAACTCAAGGTGATCCTCAGAGGGGAAAAGACAAACATGGGGCGTGGGGGACAGAAGACGAATCAGGGAAGGGAGGGGAGGACGGAACCTGAAGATCCAATGGACACGGGAAATCCCAATCGAGGAGAACTTTTGGCCTAAGTCGACAGGGGGAATACAAAAAAGGGGTGATAAGGTGAAAACACCGTATCAAGCAGGCAAAGAAACAAAAGGGAGAGGCCTTCGGGGAACCTAGGAGACAGTGGGGGTCTAACATAAGCTGAACATGACGCGTCAACGGGAAAAATCGCAACAGGCGGCAAACAACAGCAGGAATCAGGATCGATGTCATCGAAAGGGAATACGGGGGGCGCGAAAAAAGGCGAGGGGGTGTCACGGTCAAAGAACCATGCACGCGTCTTAAGCGTAATTTCCGCAGGGAGGAGAGACATCTCGGGGGGATCACAAATCCAACAATCACTACCACCTATAGATCAGATGTGGTAAGGGAGAGAACATATCGAAGAAGAAAAGAGTATAAGGAAAAAGAAAGAAGAAAGAGGTGGGACTATGGTTAAAAGTGGTGAAGAGCGGACGGCCAGCTTTCAAACATTAATTTGATAATTTAAATTCAAGCTCATTTCAAAAAGGGGGAAAAGGAGGGAAGGTAAATCTTCTCATTCCAACACCTAAATTCCTCGCATAGGTCATTCTTACGAAATAAGGGGGGAAAAGCCAGAAAAAAACTAGAAGTCTGTGTGCTTAATAGCGGGGGGTCTTCTATTCGAAAGGTCTGGGAGACGATGGCCTGCGAATCGAAACCGCTCGGAAGGGAAAGACCGCCTCGCAAAAGGTGTGATCAATTTTCACCCAAGTTTCGAGAAATGCTATCTCTCTAAATAGGACTATGGAGGAGAGAGATAGAGGGCTAAAACAGAAAAAGCGGTTAAGGAGAAGAGGTAAGACGGGGGGGATTTTAGGTCATGCCGAGAGGGGGGGATGGAAACATGCCAGTTGAAGTCGTAAAAGACGGCACACAGGAAAAGTATCGTGGTCCTCCTACAACGGATGGGCTAAAAGCTAACCAGGAATATGGGAACGGAAGAAAAGGGGGAAAAGGAGAAAAACCTCGGTCAATCGAGAAAGCGGAAAACCTGCGACAATTCCTTATTTCAACAACCAACAGTGGTCAAGAAATCGGCCTGGGTAGTACTGGAAGTGCCGAAGAGACGAGAATGCGCGAATGGTTCTGATCACGACTGCTGAAAGACTCAGAATTTCTGCAAAGGGGCGTGGCGGAAATGGGAATTGGGTGAGATTACTGTGAGACCCGAAGTGCATAAGCGAAACTGAGCATGACGCAAAAAAGGGGGGGACAGCACCATCTGGGAAGAACCCGTGACAACAAAAGCGCAACGGGGGGAGGGGGGGAGAGGCCTTGGTGCCGTCAGCTTGGGAGAGTCACAATCTCGTGCTGGTGGCCAACGGTTTCAGAAAAAAGGACGGGACTTATCAGAAAAAAGAAAATCGACAGGTTGGAGTAAGAGCCAGAGCGCCGCGGCCTGGAGAAGGGGAGCTCGATGATAAGTAACCCATTAGAAAATCATGGAACGGCCGGCCAAAAAGGATAGTTTTTTGTAGTGGGAAGAGGCCCAAAACATTTTCCCCAAGGGATTTCGGGATAGACTTTTAAGGTTATATGAGTGGAAGAAAACCTTCCAGGATCGGAAAGGGGGGAAACAACACCCCAATCCTAGGGAAAGTAAAGAGGGAGAATGTAAATAACGGAAGTGCCGTCACCTTTATATAAGTTTGAAGGGAAAGTTGTATTGAAATATCCAAAGCATTAGCGAAGGAAAAGGTAAGGCTGTTCGGGGGCCAGTCTCAGCTTCAGACTTCAGCGCATCTAAAGGGGGGGGGGGGACCGGGGGGTGTTTTGAAGGATCAAACATTTGGCAAGGAAAAAGAAAAGAATCGGGCCAGACTGCAGTAAAAATCAGGGGGAAAATTGAATGGCCTGACTTGATGATTATAACGAGACAGTCGGTAACCAGGCATGCCAGCGCAAGGGGGTTTTTTTGGGACTCGCACGTGGTTGCGGGATTTTAAACAGAAAAAAAAAAGTCCGCAAATAACAGTAACGCCTGGCCACTGGAATTAGGACCGAAGAGCAAGGTCGGGGAGGTTTTAAAAAAAAAGGAAAATCTGGCTGGGGGGGAAAAGAAAAGATCGAGACGAGCCGGCGAGGGGGTATCTGTCGAGCAAAATCCTCACCCATCCGAGGGGGGGGGGGCGTAGAAAGAGAGGGGGTTCAAAAAATATCCAGACAACCGGAGACAAAACGGGGGTTTCAAAGTGATGGGGTCCCCCATAAAATCACTCAAATAAAGGGGGTAAAAGACGTTTATCGTAAACTCACAGACACGGGAGAACCAGACGGGGAGGGGAAAGGCCGAACTTTGAATTACGAAAGAGCGGTGGAAGGTGCCTTCGCCGATTTTGCAAAAATTCCCGCATCGATTGGGGTTGTTTGGGGAAGTGACATGAGTACTTTCTAACGGCTCTCTAAAAAACCAAAACGGTCTGAACAGAGCTCGACAAGAACTGGCACACCCGCCACAATCCCACAATAGTGAGAAAAAGAACCTCGGGGTAAGAAGCATGCCAAGGGGGAAACGTCACAGAATCCGGCCTCTACGCACCGCGGCAAAGGTCGGCGGTGGCGATTGAAGGGAAAGAACGATGGCTGGGAAGAAATAATTTGGCTGGGTACCAAAGGGGAACATTGAACGTCACATGAGGAGGTCACGCGAAAGTGCGGTCGACCGAAAACCAAAAAATCCGAGTTTGGAGCCGGATGGGGGTACTTGGCTCGACGAAAAACAGCCCGGCGCTGGGGGGAAAAAGTAAAAACTCGTCCTCAAAGCCATCGAAGCTGGAGACCTGTGGGCAGGGAAAGGCGTTGACTGAGGAACTAAGTGTTTGCAAAACACAACTCTCTGCACCACACACAACACGGCGACGGGGGAGAACCGGAATCTCGGCGAGTTCGGATCAAATAAAAGAAAGGGGCCCTCGATTAGAAGGAGCATAGAAGGTGTGAGTCATGACGGCTGGCCCTATAGTTGGCACAACAACCCATTCATTAGGAAAAAACAAAAATGTTCACCTAGAATCCAGAAGCACCAACCGGAATGGGACGTGGACAAAGACTGAACTGATGAGTTAGAATTTGAAAAAAAAAAAAAGGATACCAGACGGAAAACATCCAACACGGAGAAACAGCGATTGCTCAAAAGGGAAGAGGGCATCAGACAACCATGAAGGTTTTGCGTTGGGGTGCGAGGACATTATTAATAAGACCGGGCGTACTCCTGCGGACAAGCGAGAAAGAAGCGAGGGGACAAAAGAGACCTACAAGTAAGCAGGGGGGGAGACAAAAACTTGGGTGAGGCCTTCAGTGAGCCTCGTCATAAATGGGGCGTGGGGAAGAGGGAGCGATGCAACAGCCTGCTTCTCTGGGGACTATACACCGATCGGGACCCTCATGTGCTTGAAAATGAACCCCCGGACCGGGTGGAAAACGGAAAGGGAGGGGAAAAACAACAAATTGGATGGCAATCTGCAAGTGGGCAGAGGTGGGCACCGGACAAGGGGGAGCGTGCGTTGGTCGTCCCAAAAAAGCATAAAAGGAATGAAGGAAGCAACGAACGTTGAGTCGCAGCAGAACGGAACAGCGTGGGAAAGAGCAACTAGATCTCACAAAGAATGAAAACTTAAATTGTAGGGAAGAGCCCCGGTGTAGGGGGAACAGCTCGAGCAGTAGATACGCAAACTCAAGACTAAATAGAGTATTCAGGGGCACGGGCAGGCGGCTGGAATAATCAGTTTGAGAGAAGGAAGCCTATGGCAGCTGTTGAAAGTTTGGACAAGAGTGGAACAGAAAAAGGGCCGGGGCTTCGATTTCGATTCGCGCCAAATAGTTCGAACCCATAACTAGGGGAACGCCGAAGGGTATCGTGATATCGCTCGCTACTGCTCGAAACGCACAGCTCGGGAAGGGGGAAAAAGCCAAAAGCTGAATAGGCTCGCCACTTGGGGAGAAAGGGAAAACAACGGCTTTTTCGACGGGCGCTACCAAAGGGAGAGGAAAGAGAGAGATCGCATTGCGCGAAAAAGCGTAAAAAACATTGTACCAGGGCGAGCATACCCGGAGGGGGATTTTGGCCAGGGAAGGCGTTCTTCGTCGGACTGAAGAAGGAGATCGAAGTAGAAAAAAAATCGCGAAGCCCACTATAGCTGGGGACTACAAAATGGAAGGAAATCGAATGCAGAGAAGGAAAAAGGAGGGGGGGCGTACAAATTGAAAGGAGAACTCGAGAAGGAAAGGGGAAAGCGACAATTCCTTAAGGGGTAAATGACGCAGCCACAGCAGGCGGTAACCAAGGGGAAACTAATGGACTTGGGGGGAAAGATCGCTGAAACCCTGCCTCCGGAAAATGAGCTGAGGACACACCTCAATGATAAATGCTGCGAGGTTGCGGTTCTCTCGGGTAAAGGCCATTTGACGGGGTAGATTAGGTTGTTGGGGGACCAATCCGGAAGTCAAAGAAAAGCGATGGGGAGACATTAAATGCTTGGACCAAATGCTGGCATGGAAGGAACAACCGCAAGACGCGCCGGGGAGGTGTTGGGGTCACTTGCAAGAAGCAGCGTGATAGTAGTGGGGGGAAGTAGGTTGCGAAGCAAACATTGGGTCGTTGTGTAAAACGAGAGATGTCCTCGGTGTCGAGTCGCCGAGGCCAAACTGCTTGGGAGAGAATGGAACAGGGAAAGGGCATGCGAACACTTGAAGGCGGAACGGGCACCCTTTCTTTACCAGCTGGGGTAGGGGTATTCCCAATAGGACATTCACCTCGATTTAGGAGATGTCCATTGAGAGGGTCAGGGAAAAGCCGAGATTATCGATCAATACAAACCACAACCGTCAACGTACGGGTGTTTTGGAGGCAGAAAGGTCCCGAGGAATGGGAAAAGGGAACGAAAGGTGACAGGACGTTGTTGGTAGATAGGGCACGTGTCGGAGAAGGGGGGATTGAAAAATCAAGCCAGCGGCATTTCGGCGCGGCCCAAGGCACTTGAGTTTGACATCAGGAGGTTAGGCCGCAGCCGGCGATGTCGTGGCGTTGGGTTGTGGTAATAGTTCCTCCCTCTTCTACAGAATTAGTCTCACTCCGGGATAAAAAATCAGAGCGAGACGGACTTGAGGGAAATAAAACGGCTGGATGATTCCGGGAATCTCCAGACATAGTTAAGGGGGGGCTGTCGCTTGGTGGGTACGAGAACGTGGGTGTAAAAAACCAGTCGCGAAAACCGCAAATTACAGGGGAAAAATTTCCTCCACTGAAGGAGCGGATCAGCGTCGGACTTTTTGGATCGGAGGGGGGGTTCGGACAAAAATCTGAGGAAAAAACAAATTCAGGAAAACGTACATCAGGCCCCCAAGGATTTGTTGTCTAGGACGAATGGTGCATGGAAAAGAAATGAAGGCCGGACGTCAACACAGTTGTATTTTGGTGTACAGCACAGAGGATAGTGAAAAAAAAACGGTTATCGTAAGAGGGGCCAAAAGGCAACCAGTGTCGGACCTGGCGTTCTGGGAAGTGGTAGTCTTTAAAAGCATGTGGGGAGGGTGGGAAGGTTGTGGCAGGGCGTAGATGCCGATACTCTCTACAAGCCAACTAGGAGGAAAATATCGCATAAAAAATACCGACAAAAAAACTCACGCATCAGTTAAAAGAACAAGAAGACGGAAACTGCAGGAAGTAAACAGGAAGTCCGAAACCTCACAAAACGGAGGCAGGGGTCTCGGGGGGTCCGCTGACGATCTGAAAAAGAGGGGGGGAAACCACAATAAGTGGGACAAAATCCGGAAATTCATTTCAAACGAAAAAAAAGGAAAAGGGCTGCTAACTCAAGAGTGTGATGTACGTGGCTAACTACGACCGCCGTATCATCATAGGGGGGCTGAAAAAGGACATTAAACAACTCGATACAGAAAAAACAACTCGACTGATCCAATCCGCAGTGTCAGTGAAAGGGAGGGCCGTAGTGCGCCTCTTTTAAAAAAGCGCAACAAACTCTTCCAAAAAGGCGACGTCAGCGCTCTTAAATGGGGATGTTCTAGAGAATCCATCAAAAAGCAAAGGAGGCTAAGAAAGGGCCTCTAAGAAGTGGATGATAAATGCGCTGGACGGAAATTTCACCGGCACTAGGCCCACCAGAGGTCAACCACACTAAAAAAAACTAACGGGGGGGGGGGGCACTTTGCATTCACCGATTTCTAGAGAGGGTAGCCGGCAAGCAGCCCTACAAGCGAGAATGGCCACGAAAAGGCCTGAAAGGGCACTGGACCAAAAAGGACTATGCTTACCGGTTGGCTTGAAATTTTCAAAACATTCCGACGACATAGCAACAAGAGAATCCCATAACAACGTAGAAAAATAAAGTCCGTGAGATCATTCCGCTCATTAATCCAGAAAACACACCATATCCCTGCCGTGGGGCGGGGGTGCGGCAAATCCGTAAGAATATTAGGTAAGAAGAAAGAGCAAATTGAAATCCACTTTGCTAAAAGCACGGATCAGACATACTGGTGGGCAAGAAATAACACGCTTGGTTAAACAAGAAAAAGGGGGGGGGGGTGCGCTTCAAAAAAAGATTCTCGTCACTAAAGGCAGTGCATAACATCAAGGGGGGGGACGGCTCCGCGCACACGCCGAGGACTTCTTGGTTCACCTACGGGGGCGAAAAGAAAAAACGCTGGTTCTGAAACTTAACTCTGAAGAACATGTGTTGGATAAAACCATATGCAGTTAAAGATGATGCAAGAAAAAGCTGATATCAGGCACAAAGGGAATAGCACCCCGGGAAAGGCTCGTGGAGGTTTGAAAAAGGCAACTAAATGGGAAACTGCAAAATCAAGTGCAATTAGCAAGAACTTAGTCTTGGAAAAGAGACAACTTAAATCTCAGCCAAGGAAAATGGACCCCATAAAGAGTCTCTCAATCATACAAAAAAAGGGGAAAATAGACTTCGTCACGGGGAAAGTAAACGAAGAACAAAATCCAAAGACTAAATAGAGGATGGAACGATCTTCAGAGAATATAGTCGGAGGTCCTTTAATCTCAATTGGAGGTTAAACGCCTCAAGGGGAGGAGACTTCATCAGCACTATCAATCTTCCCCGCCAAATCGCACCAGCAGGAAATTCTTCGAAAATAAGGGGGCGAAGGTTAGCGAACCAGAAGATATGGACCTTCTCCCGCGGGGTAGAAGGAGGATCGCAGCGTCTGCGAATTGCTGATCAGATGAAGCAAGTCAACCACGAGAAGGCATGCATCACACAAAGCTGTGAGGCCGACGCCAGATCAAGGTTAAAATGTAGGAGCAATTGAGTAGATGCTGCGAAGTTCTGCCACAACGGAGGCTACAATAAAAAGAGCCCACAGGTACCTTCGAGGGAGTGCCGTGTCCGAAATAAATAGAGGGTGAACATGCATCCACTGCGAAAAAGGCCCTATGGACCAGATGAGGGGACTACTTGTGCCGCAGCTGGCAACCGGGGCAAAGGGCGATAACCCCCCAACCAGAAGGTGCTATCCGAAAAGTAGACCCAAAACCACCGATCAGGGCCTGGATAGACGAAACCACAAGCTGATTTCGCAAAAAGGAAACAGACATGACTCGAAGCGTAATGTGACACAAGAAGGAAATCCTCGAACATCGAATAGCGCCGACTGCAAACGGGAAAAAGTGCACTGCGGTCCATACGAGGGTTCCCAAACAATCGCTGTGGGAACGAGCCGACCGCCAGTCGTGTAACTTGCAAAACGTCCTGAATCAGTTAGAAGACCAGCCACAGCTTCCTTCCACGGGAAAAGCGAAAGAAACTAGGGTTAGTCTGGCGTCGGGATTCATAATCTCCGCACATACGCGTCAAGGAGGCAACCGGAAAAGGAGTTCACCCTTCACCTGCATGGGGGAGCGCGAGGGTTCGGTGGTCGGCCCATAAGCATGAAGGGCGAGGGGCGAGCCTAAGGGATTTGAGCAAACTTGTCAGTGCAGCGAATAAGACACTAAGCAGCTTAAAACTACTTGGTGAGACTGCTCATCCACGGGAGGCACCTGAAAAGCGCGCAAGAGCCGATGGGGGAAAACGGTGGATTGCAAAGGGGGGGTCCGGCGTTTTTACTGTCAATTCTGGGTGGTGCCGGGCCAGTCGTCTTAGATGCGATTGAATGACGGGTCGTGACATTATGAGAAACAAGCAACAGGGATGGGATGGGACATCGTTGCGAAAAGAATGGCGCGCAAAGCGTCTTCTGGGCGTCGACTAAAAATAACCCCGGTCCGCCATTTCCTGACACGAAAGAATTTCTAAACGGCACCTTAACAAGTTATGGAAAAAAGGGATTGGGGAGGTGGCAACAAGAAGTGTTCAACGATTTCGGGATAGTGTCAATGCATGCTATCCAGTTGTACATTCCTCAGAAGGTCATATCGCTGTAATCAGGAAGCGAAGAAAACACGGGTACCGGGTTGTGAGCCTAGTCAAACGAGTGAAATGTAAAGCACGGAAGGTGGACCTCCGGTACAATTTTTAACTGTTACAGTTTGGGGAGGTAAACGACAAGAAAAAAGAAGCAGGGATAGGGAGTGGTCTTGCGACGGCACGACCCAGTAGGGAAAAAAACTGGGCCATATCAGGAGCAGAGCGACCGACAACGCACATTCTGAAGGTGAAAGGTCCTGATTGAAGGATGCAGTGCGTTTGGGTGTAATCCACGGCGACAAAATAGAAGATTGACAGCTTGGACAGCAGTCATATAAAGACGCGGTCATAAACTAAAAGGACATATGGAGGGAAGGACTACCCTTCTGAGGAAAAAAATAAAGGGGGCCTCAAAGTGGGGTGAGAAAAAGTTGGTAGCCCGGTGGACAAGGGACCCCACTTTACGGAAGAACAAAATAAGAAGGCGGAGAAGGCTTCTCTTTATCGGAGGCGGTATAGGGTGGTTGATTGTAATTGCAAAGGAGAGGATACGACATCCGCGGCGATCGTTACACGTAGCCGGAATAGTCTTCCCATGCGAGGGGGTGATCGTTCATTCTCCCGTGAGTAATGCGGAGAAAGTAAGCAACCGAGGTTGCAAAAAGAGCGAGAAGGTCCCGATACCGGGACCCCAGCCACTTTGAAGGTAAATCTGCAAAACAGAAACAGGTCTAGCCACAGTGGCTGGCGAGGCAGATCTGTACGTCGTGGAATGAGAATTGGTCTGGTAAAGAACGGCGATGTGAGAAGAACTTGTTCATGAAATCTAAGGCTGGGGGACAGACGAAGACAGAGGAAATCACTACAACACGGAGAGGAGGAAAATAAGGCATCAGAGACCGAACTGTCCACAAAAGTTCAAAAATCTCCACAGAGGCAGAGCACAAAGAACAATCAGCCACAACCATGAGACCATGACGAAGGCAACACAGCACCGCTTCAAGACAGTTAGGGATAGGGGGGGGGGGGGATGATGAAGATAACGATGGCGGGGGAAAATATCTTTGCTGATTCGGATATCACACATCCAGGAAGGGGTATCCATAGGAGACGGAACCAATAAAGACCTAGTACAGCTACTTACCAAACAAAAAGTCCCCTCTGGGGGGAAACGGATGGGAACGCCGAAACGCGACTGACGGATAGACTCTCCTGTGACTGCGTTTCATAAAGGATAACCACACCTTACGCACACGCTCGTCAAAATTTCCAGTGGAAAAGTAGGTGACTTAATGTGCAGAAGTCGGGTAAACCAAATTCGCAACGGTCTCACGACACACAAGGCACGGCCCCGTTACCGACTACGAAGAATCCAACCGGTTAGCACCAGAAGCGGGAGTTTCCCGAAGAAACGGAAACCATGTATTTTGTGTATAAGGAGCTGGCCCGATAGGGAGGGAGCTTGAGGAACACCTAACCGCCAAAATACAACCACGAAGTACTTAAAACGACGCCGAGGAGGAGACAGGCTCACACGATGAAGATATTGAGAAGAACGGCTGCCGCCTAAAAGGAAAATGGCAAACGAATCAAATGGTAGAGATATGCAAGGTCTAAAAGACTAACAACCTGAAGTTGCAAACCCGGCGAACCAAAAAAAGTCGTACGCACTATAGACAGGTGTCCGGACGGGTTACAATGAACCCAGAACGCACGACGACACCCTTCAACCTCAAGGTAACCCGACCCCTATGCGTGGACTTACAGTCGCACAGCGGGACGGTCTGCATCAACACACCAGTACGTGATGGGAGTTGTGGGCACAAAGATCTGCTTAAAGTTTAATCGAGAATGGGCTGGACTACTCCTCCGATCAATTTAAATCTTTTATAAAGAAATCGGGGGGCGATCCTGTCTCTTGGGCAGTCAACTAAATCCACGCTTGGGGGGAATTGAGATGAAACTTCACAAGGAACGATCTCGTGTCAATGGGGAGGTTCGTTTTCTAACGCTCAGCGGCGGAGCCATGCCGCCAGCGGCCGATACAACGAAATAAAGTGATCTCAAAGGTCTAGAGAAACAGGACCGACCGCCTCACTGTCAACGTCTACCAGCAATTAGGATCAATATCAATTATGGGTCACAAAGTTGCAAGCAGGCATTTGTCACCAGACCTGCCATCGGCAGCGTTAGGTTGGTCACGGGCGAGGTCAAAGCAAAACAACATTGAGTCCACACGCTCAACTGACAGAGCGAGACATGACAGAAGGACACTTCGTCGCCTTGCTGGGAAGAAAAAGTAGAAGGCCATCACAAATGGCCTAAGACAGCAAGTCACGGAAGATAAAGAAGGTGTATAGTCATGGCCGCTATGTAAAAGAATAAACAAATCTCGAACAGGCAGGGGATAGTGGCATAAACATATCAAGGCACTATAGAGGTCGTCCGTTTTGAAAGGAAAAGTCTTGTACGGCAGTTCCATTGGAAAACTTACTCGGAAAAAAGGTACCAGGAATGCAGGAGGAAGGTCCTAAGGTTTGAAGACAGTTTCAATAGGAGCGGTAAGCCGAGACACACTAAAACGATCTACGACAATATCGGGTCAGGAAAGAAAAGACTATAGGGGGCATGAGGAGCAAGCGTGTACTTAGAGGGGCCACGTTAATTAGGTAACGCAACGGACAGCTGAAAACTCGGTGCAAGTAAAACTATCCGAGACCAGATGTGTCATGTATGTAGAGGCAACCCTCGGCAAGGCTATCTGGATAAGAAAAAAATCGAGAGTTGCAGACAAAAGAATGAGACGCTTGGCTTCCTAAAAAAGAGGTTGCGAAAACCTTTGATAAAAAACGGTCTACAGGAGAAGACCTTTCTGGTATAACTAGTTATGTTAACACATTAAAGAGCGGGGCAGGTACTTGTCCAGGACTACTCGGAGTTACAAGAAGTCGAGAAGGGAAAAGTGAAATCGGTAAGGGGAAAGCTTCGGCTAAGCCGTTTCAACCTGGGCTGGGTCGGACGACAAACGACTGCGAGAACTCATGCTAATGAAAAAACTAAACGACTGTTGCAGATTGGAAAAAAAGGCGGGAAACCGGAGACAATCGGGGATCTGCCCAGGAGGAGAAAACAATCGACACCTGAGGGGGGTCTAAAGGACACAGCTCTGGACATCCGCTGTGAAAAAAAACTACAAAGAAATGTTCTGCGACTAGCAATCGAACTAATTGCGTCCAGAGAAGGACTGCACCTTAAGCTGTACTGAATTGTGATACGGAGGTCTGCGAAGCGTGGGCGAGACATCCCCAGTAGGATGAGATAGAGCGACGGTTTTGGCAGTTCGTCGGAATCTCAAGCATGGCAAGCAACGAGTCCCTCAGCTCGGCGACAAGAAGCTTCACTCTGTTTGACGAGGACATCTGTATGTTGCCTCGTTACCCGTCCACAAAATTCTGCGGCAGGGACCTTGAAATGGCGGTCGAGGGGAACTGTGGATAAGCAAAAAGTGGACTTAGCATGACAATCGCTGAACTTTGCCGCGGCTGTGCGAAGAATCGGGCGCGGTTTCTGAAGGACAACTGTTCGATGTGAAGAAAGAAGTTTCTCAGAGGAGGAAATCGCCTTACGCCAGCGGCTGGGATTAAAATGCTCGGACAAGTTACTTACACTGACTAGAACCACAAAAAATAATTTAGAATGACTTGCCTATTGGGTTTAGCCCCCAACCAAACACAACCCCAAGTTACTTGATCTGAGAACTCAAGCGGTGAGTCTGAAGCTCGTCCCTAAGTTTACAGTATCGAACGTGGTCCCTTGAGTTCGGCAGGAAATACCAAAACCGTCATTATCTAGAAAGTCAATAGAAATAAAAAAAAAAAGCAACTTACTCGGCTGGGGGATGCCGCTTCACCCGAGGAACGAAGTAACAGTCGGTCAAAGTCGCGGTTAGTGATAAAGGATGATGACACGGGTACTTACCCGCTCACGGGACTGAGAATAATAAGGCCTGCATAGTCGTGCCTTGCCACACTCCCGACTTTACCTGGCTTGGGAGTGGGACCATAAAAAGGGTGGCGCCACGCGATCCAGGGGGGGCTACCGCGCCGAAAGTGAATCCTTGGGGGTGGGGGGGGTACGAGAAGGTGGATCACTTAAGCTCAGCAGTCAGGAAAAAATCATAATGAGACTTCAGGGGAACATTGAGTAATACGCGTGAGATTCCGTACTAGACATCTTAAAGTGCCGCCGTTTGTGGGGAAGAAACGTAAGAAAAAATGTGGCGAACGAGGTGGGCTATCAATGGACAACTTGATAACGAGCAGTCGGTATTTTATAGGTGGATCGATGAAGGGAAGGTGCGAGGAGATCATTACGGTAACAGAGTTCACACGGAACATTCTTAGCCACGCAAAGAGGAGGGGTGGCAAAAGAAAAGTGGCTCGAAATCAAATATGAAGGTGGGACGGCGCCCTGGAGATTGATGTCCCCCCGGACAGTCCAAAAGGAGATCAAGAAGCTATCACATCGTAGTATCGTAAGAGAAACAATAAAAAAGCCTTGCCAGCCGGTTGGGCGAGCGACTTGGCAAGTGACGTCGGTGACGATGTTTCCCAGGACGATGAGTTTCTGCAAAGGGATGTGGTATTGACGGTTGGCGGAAAGGAGGGATCATGGATGCAAGCGTCTCATCAAAAAAAACTCACGGAAGGAAAGAGTCTCGTCATAAATACCGAAGGCCCCCCAAAAAGCCAAAACGCAATCTGTGTACATAATACGCGAACTGAACCTAACCACCTCAGTCGCCAGCACACTGCTTGCAACACACAAGGGGGACACTCGGGGAGAAGGAGACAATAAAACGATGGGCGATCGACTTTTGAGTTCGGAGCACAGACTTTTAAAAATTGGCAGGAGATGAAATGGTCAACGAAGAGAAAAGGCCTCAGCTGATACGAAAACAAAAAGGGGGAGCCTGGAATGGACGTGGCTAAGACTAACGGGCGACGGAAATCGAATCTCTTTGAGAGTAACTAACGAAAGAAAACATGACATTCTCACGAAAAAGGACGTAGTAAAGAGGATTCCGGTAATTTGCGGTCACGAGCGGACGGGGGAACCGGCGACAAAACCCCAACGTTCTCGTTCAAACACAGAACGCGAAGAAAAAATCACCCGCGTCGAAGACGAAGAGGGAAAAGAAGCGTCCACTACTGGATCCAATCCTTCCCTATGAAGGGGTAAACTCCTAGGGGGGGGAGAAGGCTGTCTCAAAGAGGGGGAGGCCAAGTGGGTATGCCTCACCCCAGAAAGTCCTCGGAAAAAAAAAAAGAGGCCTTAAATCTCACATCTCGTCCTGGGGTAGGCTGCGCACGAGGAAGACATTGGGCCGCGAACATCCTAGTAATGGGTGGAGGGGGACGGTCACAGCAGGAAAAAGGGACAAAAAGAATGGCTGGTATATTTTCAAAACCTAAGGCAAACTGCGAAAGACGACGAAATCTAATCAAAAAAAAGCGACGGACACAATTAGAAAGGTCCAATGCCCTAGGATAGGCATCAAAACCAGAACGGATTCTTGGGACCGTGATCTCATGGGGACGATGGGACGACGGCATCCCCTACAAAAAAAGAAGGCAAAAGTCTATGAAGAAAAATCTCGTCTCCCCTGGAGCCGGGGGCTAGACCTCCAAAAAATCCACCGAGTCTTGGAAAAGGAAAAGGAAAGGCATTGTGGGCCGGTATGGCTGGGTCTACGATAATGGGGAGAACTAGAGCAGTCCTGCTTCTCACAAAGACCCAACAACTGACAAGGCCGGCCCGTGTACAGGAATTCACTAGGTCGACAAAGCGACGAGACCTCTGGGAGAAACAGAGAAAGACAGACCGACATACTGCTTTGACACCGACGGCACACAAACCGAAAAAAGGGGGGATTCAATATACTGATCGTCACAAAGTCTAAACAATCATCTGTGAGAGGCCTACTCCCGTGCTATTTGGAAAAGGGGAAAGCATAAAAGGGATGACGTCACAGCATGATCAGAGAATGTCGCAGACAGCTTAACCCGGGGGGGCAAAGAAGAGACGTGGGGGGGAAATAGACAAAAAAAATCCCACACTCGGAACAAATCTTAAAAGTCAAAAATCGAGGTGAGGGACATCAGATCCTTGTCTAATTCGGTCGGAAGAAAAGGCAAAGGAAGATTAGCAAAGCAACCGACACAATAAATGAACAGTATTCAAGAGGTTCAAAGGGGGGGGAAAAGTCTAAAAAAAAAAAAGAACTGAATAGTAATTGACAAAGGCGGCCAGGCTATCATCTGGCAGACGGGGTCCGCCGGGAAGGAACTACCGAAATTAAAAATTCGTCGCCAAGTCCTCGTTGGGAAAAGAGACTGGAGGAAACGCTCTGGGAAATCAGAGTAAGTTCTCCACAATAGCGGAACATGGCCTGAAGAGAAAAAGAGCACAAGAAAGGAAAAAATCCAGAGCTGAAATCATCCTCGCTCAAGTGGGGGTGAGAAAGGGGAAGCTAACAAAAAAAAGAACTGGAGCAATGTGCAGCTTGCGGCGCGAAAACAACACACTCGACGGGACCTCTGGGAGAAAGAGAGAGAATGGAAAAGAAACGAAGTTGTGAACAAGGAGCCAGAAAACGCGAGGCAAGATTTACACGATTGTCGGAGGAGGAAGAGGTTGGATTTCAGTCAAACGGAGTAACACATTCACAACCCGAGAACCGTCTCACCCAGGAGGGAAGCGATAGAAAAAAAGAGAGAAGAAATAGTCGAGGAAGCCGAACCCAACGACACGCCGCAAGAAGGAATGCGAGCAAGAATGAGGACGGACGAGATAGAAACAGCTTAACCGCTCCGGATAAAAAACACACGAGGGAAGAGAGACCCTTCTGCAAGGAGAATCGGAAAGGAGCAGCAAAGGCTTTACGCACGGGAAATCCGGACAGGCAAGAGATCTTGGGGGATTGATGGGAGAAGAGAGAAAGAGGGCTGCGGTCAATATAGGATCACCCAAAAAAACACTGCGACCGTGAGGCAATGTCAGCCATATTGTACCGGTATGAGAAAGAGAATGGGTTGCTTGTACCCAAAGCCGAAGGCAAGCACAGAATCGGGAAATGCGACATGACGGCTTAGAAAAGGGGGGGGGGAAAAGGACATAAATGGGAAGGAAAAGTGGACAACTCAAAAAGAAAAACAACTGTCTCGGGTGCGTGGGATTGGCACTTCGAGAGGGAAGGGATACAAGCGAAAAGGTCCCCGCAGTCGAAAAGGGGTGTGGGGGAAAATGGCGGGTCGGCATGTAAACAAACAATGTGTCTTTGAACATTCTTGTTCAGAGGCACCGAATGGATAGAAGCGCGCACAAGGTAGAGAAAGACGAAAACTGTCATGAACACTCGTCACAGGTCGGACGAACGAAAAGGGACGCAAACAGTTTCTTGAAGAAGGGGTTCGTGAATTACAAATGCCTCCCATTTCATCCAAAAAAAAATTTGTCAGGGAAGACTGGGGGTCCATAGGTCACCAATGAGGTCCGCCAACCCGGCAACTTACGTATCATTAACACCACCCATTAAAAAAGGACATCTGTCTTGGGGCTGGGGGTGGCACAGGGAGAACAGGGGAAATGGTAACGTCCAAGCGAGAAAAGGTTTCCGTCCAGACGACGGGGGGATAGGGAGGTTGAAATTGCAAGGCGGAAATAGGGACACAAAGAGAAAACAAAAACATTCCGTCTCATTAATCTTCGAAAGCACCGGACATTAAGGTTCGGGGGACACAGTAAGGGGAGAATCCGGAGAAAAACCGCTGTCACAAGGTGAACCGGAGAGGGGGGTGAGAAATCTTCGAATCCAATGAGGGGTAGCCGTCAAATGATCAAATAACTAAGGATAAGGTAAGGGAGGGGGGGAAATAAAAAAATGGGGGGACTTAGGATGAAAAAGGGCTGCGGAAACAGAAAAATAAGGGGCCAAAAAAAGGGGTTGTCTGTGACGGGTGGCCCGGGGGAACCACCGCGTAAATTCCAAAAACATACAGAACCGCCTGGCCACGGGGGGACACGAGCGGGAGATCGGCGACGGTAGTCTTTCTGGAGACGATCGGGGGGGAAGGCGGAAGTACCGCGCGGTCACTCTGGAATTAGGACGCTGCCCAACCACGATTTTTTGGGGTTGCAGGGAGGAAAAACGGCTTTAAAAAATCAAGGAGGGGAACGAAGCATAGTGAAAAAATGAGTTGGCTGAAACCAGAAAAAAAAAGAGATCGTCCCCATGTATCGCACACCACTATTCTGCAGCAGGTGACTGGCGGAGACGGAACTTGGTAAAGGTGACGTAAGGAAAGGGGTCTTCGTCGATTGTTCAGTAGGGAAGATGCGAGTGTGGAGGGGGGACGGGTGTAGCATCAAAAGGTTGATGAAATAAGCCCCCCCGGGTTACGGAGGGGAGGAAAGCAGCGAAACTCATCGCAAGAAAATACCAACGGAAAAAAAAAAAAAAAAACCTCCCAAATAAGGCAATCGGTACAAAAACAGAGAGACGGAAAACACTCACCAGCGGCAGTCCGGACCCTCCACTGGACAAGCGCTCTTCGCGGATTACGATGAAAGAGGCAGGGGTGACGTATCTCTTTGGACTGCTTAGGGATCAACCTTTTGACAAACAGGGTCGACGAGCGACTTCAAAAAAAGGGGAGGCTAGCGAACAAAAGAACGGAAACACCACAAAGAAGCGGGGGGAAGGCGATCCTGGATGTAACGGAATCACCGCATACAAAAAGGCAAGTCAGAGGGATCTGAAGAAAACATAAAAAACTCGATCGCACACAACACGCCAGAAAGGAGGAAACCTCAGTGAGGTGACGGCAACTGCGAATGCCTAAAAAAAAAGGCGTGCTTAAGTGCACGCCCTCTTGTTTAACAAGCCAACCAAATCGAGAACTGCCAAACGGAGAAAAGAGCAATACCTGCTTCTAAAGGAAGGTCACTAAAACCGCCGTAAATCACGAACTCCTATGATTTTGGAAAGAAGGAATGGGTCTTGTGCAAAATATGTAGGGAGAAGGGTTATTTCCAACAGAAAACAAAATTGGACACAGACAAAGACCAGGTCACTAAAAAAGTCACAGCCGCCTAAATCTTTCCACTAAAAAAAGGACTGGCGTTGTCAGGGGTTCGGAAGGAGGAATGAGAAAGGAAGGACTTAAGATGTGCAAGACCCAACATGGAACTCAAAGAGAAAACGTGAATCCTCTAGAACAAAAAAGAAGGCGATTCCCTTCAGGGAGCTTTAATGGTAAAAGGAAAAACCAAAAGGAAAGGAGGGGGGGTGAGTAATGAGAGGAAAGGGGACGATAATGGGCGTAACAAAGGCAGGTATCCCCAATCAACTTAAGAAAGGGAAACGTCTAAATCGGGTCTAGACCTCCGTTACCTAAATAACACAAAAAAAAGCTTGGAAAAAAATAACTTTGGGTGAACGCTTAACGATTTCTCTCGAATGGGAAAGGGGGGATCTAGAGAGAGCTTTAAAATCAATCACTCAAGGAAGGGGTCATGCGGGGAGAACGATGTCAGAACAAAAAACCTCTGGTGCACTGACTTTAAAAGAAAAACTATCAATGGAGTTTCAAATACCTCTTGAAAAAGAAAGTAAGGGGTATACGGAAAGTCGACGGAGAGGGAAAAAAGATAGTCAAAATAGAAACTCACGAAAAAAAATCGGCTGCGAAAAAAGGGGGGAGGGGTTATCAAGGCAAGCATGATCAGCAAAAAAGGGGGAGAAGCATCAGGTCAAAATCAGGGGGTCGTGAATGATGCTTTCGCTTTCGAAGGAGCATTAGAGGGGGGGGAAAAAAATCAAACAGGAACGGTCAAAGATAAAATGGGCCAAATCACAGATGACTTCCGTCGTCAGACTATGTGCTTAGGAAGATATTGACACAAAAAACGATCCAGCGGAAAGATGTAGTAGCAGGGGAAGAGGCCACCAAAAAGGCAAAAGTAGTCCGTTCCAACGGGGTGAATTTTCTTCAAGAGGGGAGGTGGGGAAAATAATAAAGAAGGAAGGAGGGGAAGTTCCCGAAGGCCTCTCAGAAGCAAAAAAACAGTGTGAAGCTGGGAAAATCGTACTCGGGAAAACTAAAATTCCTTGGAGGAAAAAAAAATGGATCCAGGGGGACTGTCGCCACTGAAGGGGTGTAGGCAAAAAAAGATAGGGGGCGTCGGAAGAGTTAAGGGGGATACTTCGATCGAACATCAAGAGAGCAGAAATTTTGCCGGGAGAGGAACTCAAATCCGCTCTCAAATTCAAACTCCAGAAGACCCGGGGTTCGGTAGAAGAAGGGGGGAAAATTCCAAGATAAAAAAAAAAAAGGAGGTGATGCAGGGGAAAAAAATAACCCTCGGAATAAAAAATCTGGATATTCTTCACCGCAGCGACGAGCGGAAACAATACTACACAACGAAAAAGGGGAAGGAAAAGAGTTTAGCCCGAATTTTTTACACGTCAACAACTCCTTCCTTGGGGAAGACATGGTCCGAAGAAAACGTGGACGAAGGGGAAAGGACTACTTGCTGATAGCAGGGGGGCAGAGGAAAAGAAGTCTTTTTCGAGGAGGCCAAACTCATCAGCAGTTCAAGGAGGGACCAGAAGGAGAAAAAATCAGATGGGGGGGGGGGGGGGGGTGGCGGGGGGGAGGGTACAAGGGGGGGGGGGTGGGGGGAGGTTTGGTGGACCCCCCCTCCTACTATCGGAGGGAGGGAAGACAAACGATTGGGCGAAAACCGTAAGGAGACTCGAGCGAATATTGCACACGGGCGTTTAGAAGGGGGGAAAAAGCATTAAACCGACTGAAAAGAGCCGAGTACGGGAACATAAAGACTTTTAAATTCAAAGACGACATCTTCAGTTCCCACAGTGGACCATCAAAAAGAGAAGGCTGGACTGGGGGGGAGCGACATACTAGAATCCTAAGAGAGAGGACTCGTCGAAAAGGGGGGGGGGGGAGAGTCATCTTGGGGGGGGGGGGGGGGGGGGGGGGGGGGTGTGTTGGAATTGGGACCCTTCTCCTCTCGGGAACCAGTACAAAGAACTTAGGGAGAAGAGAGGCTTCTATTTCGTGTTAGGACAAAAAGGGGGGACTTAGGAGGAAAGGAGAATCGTTTTGCAAAAGGAGAAAAACTCCCTTGTGTCTAGACGCCCAGGCGGCGAGATCGAAGGAAAGGACGCATAGGAGACGCGGGGGACCTATAAAAGCCCTATCTTGGCATCTGGAACAGGAAAAAAAACGACCGAATGAACGATGTGACGGAGGGGTAACGTATTCTGGGAAGGAGACACTTTGGCATAGGTGCGCAAAAAGGAGGCTGGGGGGGACACAGAGGGGCTTTCGATGATGCCCTCTGAAAGGAAGGGGAGTTCAAAGGGAAGAAAACCAATGCTGATCTCAAAAGTCGGGGGGTTCATCCTTCCCCAAGGAAGAGAAAAGGGGGAGGCGGGAGAAAACGCGAGGACACGGAAACCTCATAATTAGGGAAAAAAAGAAGAATCTGCGTGGGGGAGACCTCACAACAGTAGTGTTGAGAAGCGTTGTTGGGGAGGTGGCGCCCAAGCTTTCACTTCTCCAGGAGTTCAAAGAGAATGGATCATAGGAGCGGGGAAAAAACCATCACAAGGAATTATCGTAATCAGAAGGCCAAACCAAGAAAAGGGTGACTGCCCTGGGTTGCCCAAAAGCTGGATAATTTACCCGCACTGAAGGGTGAAAAAGAAGGGAAGGGTTTTGGGGAGAGAGGTTGCAAGTGGAACGTCGAGCGGGATAGTTTGGTCGTGGAAAATATCAGAAGAAGAGAGAATAGCGACCAAAAAACCCTTAGGTGATGGAAGGGAACATGAATGCCTGCGAATCAGAGAAATACGGTGGCGGGCAAAGGGGGGGGTGTAAAAGGGGGAGGGGTGGGGGGAAATACCCAATCGACACATAAGAAATAAGAAAAGCATTTTCAAAATAACGGCCAGTGATGAATACCAAAATTAGCCGAAGGTCGCAAGAGCAAAGGGAAAAAAGTGCAGGAAGGAAAGGGTGGTGAGGAAGGAAGACGTTTGTTGTCGGCCTTAAACCGGAGTCGCAGAAGGAACAGGAAAACGTCTAACACCACTGAGAAGGCATCAATTCGCAGGAGGGCTGGAGAGGACGTGGGGATTTAATGAAAAAAGGAGAAGGCGAGACGCAAAGACTGCAGGGGTCCCCCCCCCCCCAAAGTAGGTTCGAGCCAAGTACATCAAACGGCAAAAAGAGGGAAGGTTATGGACTCAGTGAGTATGCGCGGGTACCTAATGGGGGGCCTAAGCATAATAGAAAGGGGAAAGGGGGAAGGGGTGTCCCCCAGAAGAAAAAAAATAAGAGTCCAACCCACACATCGCTATCGTAAGCAAAAGAAGAAACCTGGCCAAAAAAAGGGAACAGAAAGGAACTAAAGTTTTTCAGGGAGAAGGGGTATAAGACAGAGATTGTTGGTTGCGGGGCCTCGTAGGGAGGAAA
>Ga0179593_1504909_pt1 | contig 32529 bp, 40 predicted proteins | sample CZODoug2_1_08_16_FD_185931 | JGI IMG/M metagenome (GOLD analysis project Ga0179593, IMG submission 185931) | Vadose zone soil fungal communities from Angelo Coast Range Reserve, California, USA - CZODoug2_1_08_16fungal (PacBio error correction) | ecosystem: Environmental > Terrestrial > Soil >...
CCAGGCAAAAGGACTGGGCACTGTGGGTCCAATCCAAACCGAAGAAAAGGGGCCGAGGTGGCTCCTGTGACCAGCGACTAATGCATCAAGGAGAAGGACCATGAAAGGACTCTTGTCGACGTGCCTGAAAGGGACCCGGGAGGTAGGAGGGCTCGGGTCCCAGCTATTTATAGGACCCCAGGGCCGGGAAGGGGATCACACCATTTCAGGGGGATCTTGGGAGGGGGGAAGTTCGAGGCAAAAACTCGGGCGCGACCCGGGGAAGTGAGGGTCACAGGGTTGAACGGCGGTGCCTTATCTGCGAATTGACAGCCGGAAGGGGCTTAAGAAACTGGCTCGTCAAGGGGCGGAGGAAGAAAGGGGGGATCCTCTCATATCAGGCCCCTGGTTCGTCCGGCCAAAAAGGTCAGAAGTGAGAAGAATGGTGAGTGGGGCAGCCGAAGGGAGTAGTTGAGGGGAAAGTCGGAAAAAAAAGAAAGGATCCGGGATGGGCTTGCGATATAAAGGCGGTATCTATTTATTCTAATTTTTACCAAGAGGGAAATCACGGGGGGAAGAAAGGGGGAAGAATTGAGGATGGTATTGAAGGAATTATGGAAAAAAGATGGAAAAAAAGAGGGGGTCGACAAGGGGGGGGGGTCGCTACTCCTTGGCGGTATAGGTATCTCTTGGAATTGCGTCATACACCTCTCCGGAGTGGGGAATTCAATAGTAGAGAGAGGGTCTCGGGGGTCATCTCAGGGAGGACAAGGAAAAAGGGAGGGGTGTAAAAGGGTTTCTACTTATTCTCAAAGGGTACTTAAAGATGAAAGCAAAGGGGGAAAACAAGAATTCCTCGCCAAAAAGGCCAGAGAAGGTGGTAGGAAGGGGGGCGTGCCTCGACTCTCCTTTCACCTGAATAGTCCGGAACCTTCAATAACTGTTCTCGAAAGAAAGAGGGGGGGGAGATAGGAAAATAAAAGGAAGAAAGTCTGAGCTGCTTCTGCGTTCTTCAAACAATACAAGAGTAAAGCGCAACACTGTTCAGGGGGTCTTGGTAGGAAGTGCAAAAAAAAAAAATCTCAGAGAAAAAATCGCACATCGCCGCTAGAATTGGAGGGGGGGGGGAGCCAGAAATAAGGCCGCACTTTCTATCCTCACAAAATCTTAAACCAGGTCACGAAAAAAGGCTCTCGGGGCGGGGGGTGGGGGATCCGTCATAGGTATCGGGGGCTCAAAGAAACTGTGTAGTGGGTGTGTCTTTCTAAGGACATAAAAGTGGGGGCGCACGGGCCTACCGCTGGTCGAACAACAAGAAAAAAGGTGGCCCGTAGAGAAAACTCAAGTCCCGTTCTGGACAACGGGGGCGCCATGAAAGGCACATCGAGATGTCACACCAGAGGGAGGGGCTTGGGAATAAAAATCTGAACTGGTTGCTCCATTTGGACTGGCAGTCAATAAAGAAGGGAGCGAACGGAGCTGCCAAGACCTAGGGAGTATAGGAATAAAAAGTGCCGAAAAGCCGTCTCGTACTCAAACATCTCCCGTTAGTCTTCTAAGAAGGGATGCTGAGAAAGGACGTCATCCGTTCTCTCCCACTGAAGGGGGACGTGAGACCTCGGTCGCCGTCGAAGCCGTTTGATTCTCATGAGGGTGGAAAGGAATAACTAAAAAAGTAAAGGGGATCCTTATGCGGGTGCTCGCTCATGAGCGTCGAACTTTAGGGGGCCTAAAAGTGCTCCTACTAGTAAGGCTAAAGGGTGAGAAAAGAGGTAGGGGAGCTGGGGTTCTTATCTGTCCTACCGCCTCAAAAGGGAAAATTCGGAAAAAACTACAAAGGGGAAGGCACTCTGTTAGTCCAAGCCGAAGAAGGGAGGGTGGCGTTAGTCCTCCTACATGGCCACAGGTCCCGCACAGTGGGGGGCAACACCAAGCGCCTTCATCTCAAGGAGGATGAGCCAAACGAGCGTCTTCTTGTTCAAGCTGCTGCAATGGTCGACGGGAAACCAAAAAGTGAAACCCCACCATCCAAAAAAACATATGGGGCGACAAAAAAGAAGAGGAAGGACCACAATAGACACACAGAAAGGAACAAGCCGGAAATATGGAGAAGGGAAGAGGTTGGGGTTCAACCGATCCACCACAAAAGGGAAAGCGAAAAACAAAAAGAAGCGCCGGATCCTCGCTGAAAAAGTGTGACCTTCCGAATTAGCCTAAAATCTAGAAAAAGCCGAGGAAGGGAAAAGCATTTCTGACCGAGGGTACGCGTCCTGGGGGGGGGGGGAAAGGTGTGAATCACGTTGGCCGCCTGCCGTCGATAAATGAGCGATTCATAGATACCGCCGAATCAGTCCTGAAAGAGAAGAGGTGGGGATTCGCAAGGCCCTCTAAAAGAAGGGTGTGGGGGAATAAGGGTGGGAAAAGGGGAAAGGGGGGGGAAAACGAGGTCCCGTGCCAACTGCCAATATCTAGTCTCAACAAAAAAAGTGATGGGAAGGGACTTTCCAAGGCAGACCAGTAGTAAAAAGAGTTGTCGAAAGGCGGTAAAAATCTTACTTGAAGGGTTGAGTAGAGCTACAGAAAAAACACACCAAACAAAAAAGGAGGGAGGTAGTGAAACGTGCGCGGCGGTATAGGGGGAAAAAGATACTAAAAAGAGGGGACCAAGAGAAAGAACACTCCGTCCCGTCAGAGGGATCACCCACATAGCCTTCCAACGGCAAAGGGAAGGGTGAGGGGTGACTCGAGGTCGGAGGGAAGATTGTAAACCGGAAGAGAAGTCGTTTCGCACAAAACAGGTTGAGGGGTGTGTACATAACACTTGTGAGGTGGTATCGGGTAAAGCGATGCAGGGTGCCTATGGTGTGTGTTAGATTTTGTCGGGGGGGGGGAAAGGGGATCCTCCTTAGCAAGGGGAAAGTGCGAAAGAGGTCGCGGAGAAAGGGGGGACTAGGGGGGCTGCAGGCCTCTCCCTTTGTGTTTTGTTGGTCACTAATAAGTCAGGACCAACAAAAAGGATCGACGAGCATCTAGAGGGGGGCAGGGGAAGAGGGGAGGGGGGGGCAGGCGCCGTGGTTTTTTCAATCCTTGGGGATGTATTTTTCAAAGTGGAAGTCGCGCAAAAGAGCGTCTCAAGAGGTGGAAGAGGGAGGGGGGAAGCAGGGCTGACCGTCTGTTCGGTTTTTGAGAAGCTTTGGGGGGCGGGAGGGGGGACAGAAGTAAAACAACCAAGGAGGCCGAAGGGATCGAAGAAATTGGTCGCTCTAGCAAGACCGGGCCCGGAGACAGCTTAGACCCGAGGAGGATCAATAACGGATAAATGAGTCCTGAGTGCCGGGCTGACGTACCATGAATTTAGAAAAAGGAGATACGGTCCTGACGAGTCTGAAGGGGTAGCAACCGGCTGGTTTTTATGGATAAGTCTGTTAAGGGTGGGGGAAAGAAGGAAGAAAGAAACATTGAAGTGGACAGCACGGGGAGAATGGGGGGAGTCAGGGCGCCGGCCAGAAATGTATCCGTGAAGAAGAAAGAAAAAAAGGGGAAGGCAAAAAGCCTTGAAGGGAAAAAGGGGAAGAAAAACGCAATTGAAACGTCCAGGGGCGGAGGGGGAGGGGGGGGATGGGTGGGGATAGCCGAAGAGCCTAAGATGTTGTCTGTAGAATGGAAACCATTGCTGCGGGGGAGAAACTAAGGGGACCGCGGGTCTAAATTGTAAGTCCTGGGGAGGGGGGGCGGGGGGGATTTGGGGCCAGCCTTCAATCGGGAGATTATACCGAAAAGGGGGAGCTAAACAAACTACCACACGGGACCCGTAGTAGAAAAGAGAAAAATTAACGTCAGGAATAAAGGGTCAATCCACCCCTACCATGGATCCCTACCAAGGCTAGGACGAATTAACTTTCAGGGATTTGGAAAACTCTTGTTGTTCAGGAGACAGTGCCGCCGTTATCAGGGTTCCAAAGCAATTGGGGACCGCGAGCGGAGATTAGGCCAGGATATCACGGGAGAAAATGGAAGGGGATAGTCATGACAACAAGACTATTAATCCGGAGCTCAGGGCCTAGAGGAAGGGTTATTTCGGACGGACTAATTGAACGAGAAAGGGGAAAAGCCTCGTTCCGACTTCATGAAGGATCCGCGTATCAAAAAAAGGAAAAAGTTCGGGAGAGAGCTGACGTATGGAGCGGCAAGGGACGGGCGGGAGAGGTGATGGGGGGGGCTAAGTCCAGAACGGAACAGTGGGCTGTATTGAGATACTGGAGAGAGGATGGGGAGCTTGGTCCTTTGTGTCGTATTAATTAGGTTGGGGTTACGGGGAGGGTGGATCAAAAAAATTGAAGTCAAGAGGGGAAGAGTAGAAAAATCAAACGAAACGAGTACCGTTGGGCTGGAGGGGGAGATGAATGACAGCAAAAAGAAGATCAAATAAGGGGCAACCCGGTCAGCGTTAAGCGCTGGGGGGGCCGGGCGGACGAGTGAGCAAAGGAAGTCGAGAATAAACCCTGGCCTGCCGACAACAGTGAGGAAGTTTCCCAAAAGACTACTATGAAAAAAAAAGAAAGCCGTTGTCGACCGGAGGCCCCACGTGAGGGGGGGAAAAACGCCAGACTCTCCCTCGGGAAAACGCTAAATAGGCAAATCAATGCGGAGAAAGGAGAGCCCGGCACGGGGAATAACGACAAGAAAAAAGAGAAAGAGGGATTAGGAGAACGGCACCTCATTGCAAAGAACTTTTAAGAAGAAAATCGAGGGAGTAAATAAAATATCCTCTTATCCCGAGATTGTGACGCGAGAAACGGGGAAGAACTCCGGCGCGCCCCGTCTGATAGCCCAGCTAAGAAGCGAAGGGGAAAAAAAACATTCGATAGCAACCAGCCGCTATACAACTAGGGGAGAAGAATCGATGCGTTGATGGGAAGAGGGGATCCAAAAAAAAAGACTGAAATGGGTATCCTCCAAGGGACCAGCTTGGGAAGAAAAAGGGGAGACTGTTTACAACCGATCCACAAAGAAAGGGCTTGAAAGAATGCAGCGACAAGGAAAATGGGGGAATAAAGGACCAAAGGGGGAAGGAGTGCGAGTCATCCGAGCACACAAGAAGCGGAGGCGGTGGCCGAGGGGAGAGGGCAAGGGAGGAGGGAGTTCGGAAATGCTAGCTCAGAACAAAAAAAGGGATTGATAGAGGGGAAGGAGCGGGGGGGGCCGCACAATGGGAGAGGGAACTTGGAAGCAGAGCGGAACCGCCTTGGCTACCGTATGTGCTCCTGGGAAAGTCACTCAAAAAATTCTCAGTGAAGGAAGGGGCTCACTTGAACGGACAACCGGGAGGGATCGGGCGATAAATCCTCAGGTCGAACACCCACGAGACCCAGGGATGAGTATCCAAAAAAGTGAGAAAAAAGACTGGGTAGTGCGATCCAAATCATGAGGCGGCGACACTCTGGGATATTAGTTCTTTTGGAGGCCTGGAAAAGGGAGGTTTAAGGAAACGTAGAAGAAAACTAAGGGGGGGAGAAGAAGTGACCTGTCGTCCGCAAATGCCTCAGAAAGGGTTTTTATCTTCCCGACGACTGTGGGAGAGAAGTAATGTGGAACTGGGTAGTAAGCTCAGAGGAAAAAATCAACATTGGGGGGGGGGTGGGGGGAAGACTGAGAATCTCTGAATGTCGTTAGGTACCAAGAGTCTGAATAAAAAGAAAAGACGGAAGGGGGGGGCGTATAAGCCGGGGGGAAGGGAGTGGGCGGGGGGGAACGGGCCACTTCAAGTGGGCCTAAACGACTGCGTCTACAATTCGTAGGGGGGGGGAATTTAAGGCGATACGTCATATGGACCAGATTACACGATGGAGGCCATGGGTGTGACTAAGGGTGTCTGTTATACTCCTCTTCACTCACATTCAAAAGGAAAAAAAAAGTTGGTGCAACCAGGGAGTTAGAGATCGGGGTCTCTGTGGGGAGGAAGGAAGAGCTTCCATTATAGACGAGAAAAAACGGAAGCTTTTAAAGGGGTATGGGCTAAAAGGGGAACATAGAAGGACTAAAACCGCACCCACGCCTCATGACCTCGCCACCCGCCTAGTAAAGAAAATTGGGGTACTTTGGAACTGGGGCAGGCGAGAGTCGCCGGCACCATCGGAGCGGGGGGGCTTTGCATTCCAGGCCGTCATAAAAGGGAAAGAAAAAACAAGGGGGAATGTGCGGATCTTCAGAGTGATGACTTAAAGACTGCTGCCTGCCTGATCGGACGGGATACTAGCTCCTAGGACGGCGAAAGCAGACCTGGGGGGGAACAGGAGTGGGAATCTCTCCTCCGGACTTCTGAGGGGGGAGGAACAAAAAAAAAAACGGAACCCCGCAGGGAATCTAATGGGGGGGGGGGGGCTTCCAATGAAAAAGGGGGGGAATTGCGCTCCTAACAAGCTTCAACCATTCACATACACTTCTGAAAGGGAGGGGGGCGTGTATCCAGTATGGTCTTGTGAAAAAGGGAGGAGAGTGCCTGCTCAGTACCCGGGTGTGCAGTTTTGTGTTCTGCGAAAATCCCCGAAGGATGGACTGGTGTCATAATGCCGCCAAGGTTCGCACGAGACCGGAGGTCAAATTGGTCGAAGCCACGGGCTCAGGGGGAGGGGGATAAGTCCTAAAGAGGGGGGAAGCTACACTGATCAGGCCAATTAATATTTCGGAGGGACCAAAAAAACGACCAGAGAAGACTGGGAGGACGCCAGGATCTTTTAGGTTGTCTTCGGTGGAAGAAAGTAACGAAGGAGAACCCTAAGTGTAAGGTGTAGAAGAAAAGGGATCAGGAAGGGAAATGCAGCAGAATCCACAACAGAATCATCGCCACTTGCGGCTTCTAAGAAAGGGGAGTCTTAAATAAAAAAAGAAAAAACTGACCTACGCATAGATAAAAAGAGGACTAAGGGCCGTCGCCCTCTTGTGGGTGGTTATATGATTGAGATGACCTAAGTGATGTGGTGTGCAGGGTTGTTGGTGGTTTGTTGTTGTTAGGGGTGTGGTAGGAGGATACATAGAGGGATATGAGCTAGTCGAAAGCCCTACAATGTTGCGTTTGATTATAGGTGTTGAGGTGGATGAGGGTCGCGGGGTTGGGGGTTTTTATTCTCGCTTTCCGCCCCTCTTACTCGCACCGCGCCACTCCCCTTTATTTTACTCCCTTTTCTGATCGCTTGGTTTGGACTAATTCTCCTTGTCATGTTTATCTACCTTGTCATCTCGTATCCTATCCAGATTAAGACCGCTTGTTCGCCGAAAAATACGGAGGGGAGGAACGCGCGTTGCTCCCGCGGCGGCGGCGTTATAATGGAGGACCGTGAAAAAGCTCAGACCGAGCGAATTATCCCGGTAGCAATTGCGAGGGGGAGGGAGAGGGGGTATCTTTCAGAACTCAGCAAAATCCGTAGGCCCCAAACAAGAAGGAGATCCTGATTTAGACAAAAAATTCCAGCGCGAAGAGGGGGCTTATGACCGACATCTCACCCTCACCAATTATCGGTGGAAAAAGGAAAATTGAAAAAGCCAATCTGTTGACAAGGAAATGGGTAGGGCCGCTCTTCTGGGAAACTTCTTCAGTGATACTACTGAGGGAAAACAACAAAAATGGATCCTCCAGCCCCAAGACCCATCGATGAGGTCAGAAGCTGGTATAAGCCTGTCGCTGCCGACAAGGAAGAGACGACGAAACACGCATATCGGTTAAACAGAGAGAGGGGGGAATCAAAGAGGGGGGTGAAAGATCCACACCAATACAGTAAGGACCACCAGACCAAAGGGGATCAGAGAGTCGGGACCTTCCGTTCAAAAGACCTCTAGGTACCACCGCCTTTGGGGGGTGGGTGGGGGGGGGGGGGGGGTTTGGTGGTACGGAAGCATCTTACTGGGAAGGAGTCTGGGAACCGAGAAAAAGGGGAGGAAGTTCTCCGGCCGTCGTCTTGAGGGGGGGAATTTAGAGATAAAGCCGCCGCGGTAAAGTACATCTAAAAAAGGGGAGGAAGGGGGGGAAAAACGTAAGGCAAGAAGGTTGGTGATCAAATGTGGAAAGAGGTGAAGGGGGAAAGGCCCGACGTCAAAAACAACAACGGCTTAGGAACATATAGAGATATGGGGAAGGACACTGTGCACGGAAAAGAAAGAACTGTTCGGGGGAAAATGGGAGATAACCCTCGATGGAGTTTTTAGGGGAAGATCTAGGAGAGCTGGGAGTAAAGCACTTCGATCTATGAAAATCGAACTCAACGAATCGTACCGACGAGGAAAGAGGGGGTATAAAAAAGGGAAAGGAAACGGAGCGTCTAAACCCCAAGAAGGACTTTCAGAGGTAATAGGGGACCTCTATTTGAACGATCTGAAGGTGACTCGCGTAGGGGGGGCTTGAAAGGAATGGGGGAGGGTGGGGTGTAAGAACATAACATTGGGGGGGAAAGGTTGGGGGTGGGGGTTGGAACAAAAGATGCCGCTCGCCGAGGCCGCGGGGGGGGGGGGATGGGGTAGAAGTCATAGGCGTTTGTAGTAACGATCGTCACGAAAAAAGTCTAGGGGAAGATAGGGAGGTGGTCTTTTTCGGATGGGATCCGACCCTTTTTTGGCCCGAAAAGAGGAGAAAGCAATCTGACAAGAAGCTCTCTGATGATAAGGGAATGGAAAAGGAGTTGGCGCTAGTGTTCATTGAGACTTGGTCAAAACAAGACGATTTTTTGAGTTATTTACTCGAGAAGATCAAAAGAAATGATCTGGGAAGTGAGGCGGACGAAAGCTAGCGGTCTGAGAAGAAAAGGGGGGAGTGGCTTGGGGGGTGGAAGGCTTTTGGAAGGCTGCTGGAAGAGTCGAAAGAAAAGAAAAATAAAGACAACAACCGGTTAGCATTTCTCATAGGAGGAGAGTTGTAGGGAGCGCCAGAAAAGGTGCCGGGCCGGCGTCGGAAAAAAAAATAGGCCTAGTGAGTGCAAGTACGAAATCCGGGGATAAACAAGAGGGCGGGACCCTATGACGAGGCACTTTTACAAAACCGGCCTGGGCAAAGAGGGGACTTTTTGACATGTAGAGGGGAAATGAATAATAACATGGAGAATCCTCCAGGGGATCTTTGTTGGAGGAGGGGGGAGAAGGCCAGTCCAAAAGTTACATGAAAGAATAAAAGGGGTCAACTAGAAGTTGCAGGGAACGGAAGTCGTGAAAGGAAATAACTAAACGAAATTTCTCCCCCATTTCTTCGATTTTGCGTTTTGGGGGGAGGAAACATCAGAAAATAGATGAGCTTGAAGGGGAAGCATCTTTAAGGGAACCAGCAAGTATCTAGGGTCGGAAAGAAGTGTACGTGGAATGGCGGTGTCGTTGTAACCATCCGGGGGAGGGAGAACACACGGGGGCTGGGGACTACTCCACCCAAAGAAAAACAGTTTACAAGGGAAACTGAGAGAACGCTGAGACCAACCACCATTTCTCCCCACGCAAAATCAGAATCAAGGAGGGGGGACCCTTGTTGAATGTAGGGGGGGGTGAGTATCGACATCCGGGGAAGCATGGCAGCCCCAACTCACTGTACCATTCGAACTGCTATTATGGTAAAGGGAAGGTTTATCCACTCACGAGAAGATTCGGCTTGAAAAAGAAGGGACTTCGAGGAATCTCCGTACGGAATCTGGAAAAGAAGGGGACAGCGCTCAAGAGTAGAACGGGGCCGCTCATCACCCACTGGCGGTTCTGGACTATAATGGAAGTATGAATAAGGATGACTCAAGTGAACACTTTAGGGGGCCGCGAAAAAAAAAAGAGGGATGACACACAATATTACAATTTTATCTGGCCTTCTGTGAGGTAAGTGTTTTATGAGGTGCTTTCCAAGTGGTACCCAAGAGGGGGAAAAAAAAGTACCCTCTGGCCGGGACGATGTCTCTAAGGAAGTTATATTGACGACTCAAAAGAAAAGATCTCGACCAGAGAGGGAGCCCAAAAAAAAACTGTAAGCGGTAGGGAAGGAGAAATCGCAGGAGTCTATAATACACCAAAAACCGTACATGGGAAAGAGCAGGGAAGCGGGAAGTGAATCAAAGTCAAGACCAAAAAAAAATTGTCGAGGCGGGAGGAAAAACACGTGGCAGGGCCTCTCTTCAAGTAACTGCCTCCCTTCTGTCCTAGAAGATAAGAACAAAATTCAAGTCAGAAAAAGGGGCTCTTCCGGAAAATGACGAAGCAGAAAAAACGAGGGAAAAGGTTACGTTCACCAACAAGCCCCTCGGGAAAGACTGTAGAAATGAATAGAGGATAAAAAAAAGGCGGTTCAAATAATTGAGTCCCCGAACGGAAAGGTCCCGCCTGTGAGCCATGAATATCTTGCGTCGATGGAAAAAAGGAATAAGAAGGGGGCCGGGCTACCCAGGCGCACCTACAAAAGATGGGGGGAAAGGGCCCGAGCGTTGATCGAAGACGCTCCAGACCAACGAGTAGTTCGCACTGGGAAATGGGATCCTAGGGAAAGGTTTCTTCTACTAGGGGGTTTTCGGAGGAGGGGGTTAAGGAAGATAAATCCACCGTAGGGCGTGAGGCAACGTCCAATAAAGAGGACAGGGGGGCTACGAAAAGGTTGAAGGATGTAACTTGTTCAGCGAAACCTCCAGGTCGCGTCGCGTTTGGCCCGTTTAGCTGGGGGGGGGAACGAAAATTTTCCGAAGTAAGGGGCATGGGGCGCTGGGAGTATAGAGACAACACAACGGGGAGTAGGAGAATAGCATCGCGCCCATTCAACAGAAAGGCTCACTGGGGAGACACATGGGGCAATTCCGCTGAAAGGAGGTTGGGCTAAAGCCATACGGAGAAAACTTCAAGAGGAAAAAGTCAATCGCTGCCTTTCGTCTACGTTGCATTCACGGAAAATTCGGGGAGCGGGAGATTCTCGCGCCGGTCTGAAAAAGACTATTGTAGCAAAAGGCCGGAAAAAAAAAATTCAGGAATACGAAGGGGTGACAGGCGATGAGATCCAAAGCAAAAAGAAGGGCGCGACCCCTCGGGGAGTTAGGGAGGGGGGGTGTCTTAAGTCCTTGTATCACGCAGGGAGGAGGATGGAGGGGGAGACTAACAGCGAGATCATGGTCGTCTCCGTGCCCATTGCTAGAATTGGAGGCCCACGAAAGGATCATCAGAGGCTATGTGAAAGGACTGAGAGGGGAATCTTCGAATGAAAACAGAGTTGAGTGTGGGCAGAAAGGAAACTGTGCGATCTCGTCGTGGAGGAGGGAACAAAAATCGGAAAAAGAGAAAACTTGATCGCTGTGAGGCTATACAGGAGGGTAAAAGGGAGGTCGATCTTTTCCAGGAAATATGAACCTGCACGTGTCGACGACGACGAAAAAGGGGGGCTTGCTGTTGGAAAAAAGGGAATAGGCAACGATTGGGGAAAAAGAGAATCCTGGTCGATGTGGGGATGGTCTTCAAAGAGAAGAGGGGGGGAAGGTAAAGAAGCACAAGGAGCAGATTGGACAAGTTCACGTCGAGTGTAAGATCAGGGGAGTGTGAAATTCCAAGGAAAAAGCGGGAAAAAGGAAAAGGTTTAAGTTGGTTCTAAGTATGCTCGAACAGGAGCACCGAAACCACCCTCCTCGGGACCTCGCCACACGCCTAGAAAGAAACAGGGGAGGTGTGAGGAGGGGGTGTCTAAGAAGGCGAAACCTAGAGGGGAAAGTGGTAATTTCCTTCATCCGTCATTAGATAAACACTTAGAGGAAAGCAAGTTGTTGAGGGGGATTCTAGTGATGGACGTAGGCGAAAAGGATCAACTACCTAATACGGAACGCCTGCATCCGCCCTGGAAAAGGGGGGGGGAGTTTCTAGTAGAATTCTCGCTTCAGGAGTTTAAGAAAACCTAGGAAGAAAAGGGCCGCATGCCCAGGGGGGGGGTTGGTCGGCCATGATGACCCCTTAACTGTCTATCCTCCCCAGCGTCAAAAAAAATAAAGGATGGAGAGAGAGTTGGGAGCCAGGTGTAGGGGGGATCCTTCTTCGGAAATCTCTGAGGAAAGGCCGGGAAGAAATGTGGGGGGTTTCGTTCAACCCGCCCATCTGGTGGGTTGCGAAGAGAAGGAAGGGAGCGAAACAATGATTCCCGTATGGAAAGAGACTCCCGCGTCAACCAAAACCGCCGGAGAGGGGCAAGAAAACAGAGGGACACGAGTTGTAATACCAAAAAAAACCACTCGCCTAACGGGCTTCCGCGGGAAAGGGTCTTAGTGTTGTTTTCTCTTGGTTAACGGCTAGCAAGGTGCAGAGAGGAACTTATCGGGGAAATGGGCCGGCGGCAGAAGCACCGATCATCTGCAAGGGGGATTCTACTAATTCTTAAGTCAAAAAAAGAAGGAAAGTCAAGCCGAGTAGAGAACCAGTCCGTGGAAGTGCCCGTCACCAAGGGAGGCCAGGGAAGAAGGAGGCTCAGGGCCTGTTCGTCAAAACCGGCATCGGCCAATAAGGGGGACCGGAGGTTGAAAGACTATAGGCGGGAGAGGTCTACTGGCTGTAAATACGCATGAGCAGGACAAAGCTGAGACGGTCTGTCATGTTGTCGTGCTCTGAGGTGTGAGTTCGGTAAAAAAGAAAGGACGTCAAAGCCGGAGGAACCCAAAAGAGACGCGCCAGGAGAAGTCAGAAAAAGAAATTACACTAGGGACAAGTCCTCTCGGTCTTGATCTTCTAACGGGCATCTAAAAAAGAACAATAGAGGTGTCCCAACAGGTCAAAAGGGTACCTAGAAAATCAGGGGGGGGTTAAAGAGAGATGAGACTCAAGGCGAGCGTCTCTTGGTCGCGCCTTGAAGTAGAGATCGGAAACAAACACCAGGAAAAGAAAAGAACTAGGAGAAACCAAAATATCGAAGAGGAGTCGAAGGAAAAAACTTGGAACGCTGCCGACAACGCCTAAGGGACGACTAAACACAGACAAAAGAGGAGGAAACTCGGCATAGGGAAAAGCGGATTTTGCGTAAAGATCCACACCAAAGAATACGGGCCACCAAGAGAAGATCCTAGTCACGTTTACCTGGGTCTGCCGACATAGAGGTCCCGCCGCGGGGGGGAAAGGAAAACAGGGAAAAAAAAAAACTGGACGTGAATGAGGACTGGTGATCCGAATTACAGCGAAAATCCGGAAGGGAAAGGGTTCTTAGGAGTCGGATGTCAAAAGCCGCCCGTATACGTGCCCACGTAATAATAGGTGGAAAAAAGCCCTCCCCCAGAGGAAAGAAGGAAGGGGTTGGAGCCAAAAAAGGCGGGTTGTCCCTAAAACGACCCTGAAGGTCTGGAAGAGACTCAAAACAACAGTAGGAGTTATGCCAATAGATCTTGCCCTTCCCCACGTACCGAAAATTTGAAGGGATTGGGGGGGGAACAAGTAGTAGAGGTTGGTGACCAAAGGCAACTGAAGGGACCGGAAAGCAAGGGGGATCGGATGAAATCACTTAACAATATCGCAAGCCTAGGGGGAAAAAAGGGACCCTCGGGGTGTCCCGGTCAATTCGGATCAAATCGCAGGAAGAAAAAAATGAATGGGGTGTTTCAAGACCCAATTCTGACCGCGGGGAGGGAGTAATCGAAGAAGAAGTAGGGGTGATAGAGAGGGACTTGGGGGACATATGGAGGGGGGGTTTGGAGGGTGACGCCACATCTGAGCTCGCAGAGGGGGTTCGGGAGGGGATTGTTTAGATAAAGGGGAGGTTTCGGGGAGGGGCTTTCTATAGTAGAATGACAAACTGCTGGGGAAGTAGGAAGAAATGGGGTGGGTTGGGAAAAGAAGAGCGATCACTGTCAGGCAGCGAAAAAAAGAAGAGTCGACGCGAACAGAGGGAAGTTTGACACTGAGAGTTATGATGTCGACGGGGGGGGGGGCCACCAATGTCAGTGGTGCGGGGGGGAGGAGGAGGATAGAAGAAAAAAATCTCAGAGATTTTTCAGCCGTTGACTAAGCTGGGGGGGAGGAAAAAAGCCGTAGTGGTTGGGGCACAATGGAGGTCTTCTGGGAAGGGGTAACATGTAAAAATGAATCAGAACCATGGGCCTTCGTCTCTAGTATTATGCGGTGTACCGATACGTTGGGACATCCAAAGGAAGGGGCATCTATCAACCGTCAAAAAAGTCCTTGAATTAAGTTTCCGAGTGCACGGTACTAAACAGAAGGGAAAATACCTAGAATAACGGACTAAGCCGAGGCTACTTGCGGTGGGACAACATTACTGTGAGGGGGGGGTCACCGACTCAATCGATTTTTTCAATTTCATAAGTTATGAGAAGAAAAAAAAAGGGGGGATGAAAGAAGAAGATCAGGACTGGGATTCTGGAAAAAAAAGGAAGTGCGGGATAGTGGGAGAAAATCCCGGGTTTGGATGAAGCAATTCTTTTAATGAAAGAATACTTGGAAAAAGAAAAATCTCAAGCTATTGGTGCGGGTTGGGAAAAAAAAAAAACCGTGACTTGAAAGGGAAAAGAAGTGTAGCATTTACAGCATCATTTAAGGGGACCATCAAGTCAGAAGAGGGGAGGCTACACAGTAAAAAGTGAGGGGCTTGTTTCGTGGACCGTGATATCCGGGATGAGTTCGATGAGCCCAAATCATATTTTCGGTTGACTGAAAGAAAACACCCCAATCGCACGAAGAGCAGGCAAATCTAGAGACGAACGAGAGTATCCCAAAAGCCCCAAACCCGGAGAGCCGTAAGCTTGAGGTGCCCTTTTTGGAAGGAGGGTGTGGGAAACAGCCGAAGGGGGGGTCATCATGCATGGAAAGCCCTGTGAAAGGAGGTGAGGGGGTACCCGTAGGTGTTATGCCACTCAAAGGCGTATTGAGAGCTAGGACACATACGGGGGAAGTCCCGATAGGAGAAGTCACGATTGGGGGGTTCGGTAAGAAAGAGAAAATCATGAAGCAGGACTTTGTCCTCAACGTAAGAAATTCCCCAACTAAGGGGTTATCGATGGGAAGGGGGGGGGGGGGAGGGTCATGGGGGGGGGGAAAGCCAAAAGAGATGTGGAAAGGAAGAAGGAAAAAAAAAACCGCGCACAGATTAGGGCAAAAGATTTCTTAATAAGGAAGTGTTCGGGAACGGGGCTGCATCGAAAAAAGAGGGGAGCAGCAAGAGTTAGAACTCAAAACTTACACTCTTTCCGTTGAAAGGAGGAAGTATCTTGGAAGGGAGATGGAACAAAAAAGGAAGAAACCCTATCTTCTAACTTCAAACACAAGGGAAGATTCGGGGGGGCCTCTTGGCAGATCTCCTATACCCTCCAAAAAAGACAAAATAAGAAAGCCATGAGAAGGAAAAAATCGGGGTAAAAAATAGAAAACTCCAGGCTAAGCCGTCCTTCTAGGAATAAGTGAAGAAAAAGCTCACTAAAAGAAAGGGGAAACGCTAAACCAAAAGGGACAAAAAAAATTTTAGGAAGGTACTCTGAACCGGACAAGTGGAAGGAAAAAGGGGAACTGTGACTGCAACACGTCACAACTCAGTCTGGAGGAAGTGAAATAGAATAGGAGGACTTACTAACACTGAAATCTCCAATGGAGATACCGAAACGGGCAAGATAAATGAAGCAATTGTCCTTTAACGCCCGAGAATAGCCGGGTGTAAGGTATGGCAGCTAGAGGAGGCAAAAAAGAAAATTGACTTAAGTCCGCACCGAATCCGAAAAAAACTAGGGTTCGCCGCCTCGTATTGGGAGAGAGAGGAAAAGTATTATGTAGAAATGTTTTTGAGATCCATGCACGGTGTCTTCTCACAAAAAAAAAAAAGGAGGTTTCATTTAAAAAAAGGGGGGGGGAGAAAAAGGGGGACCGGTCGGGAAAGCAACGTCTACATAGCGACATTAATGGCTACGAGCCTTTAAAGGGACAGGAGGGGGCTCTTGGCAAGAGCTGGTATAAGGTCAAGACGTTTGCGGAAGGTCCGAAAAGAAGAGGGGGGGAGTTTGAGATTCTTCTCCTCAACAAAAAAAAAAAATTATTAGGAATAGGGTAGCTGACCAACTTACTGTAACGGGGGTGCAAAGATCCGAAGCCACCTCATTGTAAGGAATACCTTAGGGGGGGGAAACGGTAAAGTCTCACATCATTAATGAAAGGTCTCGTGGAAAGGGGAGTTGTTCGGGGGAGAAAGGAACGAAGTCTGTGATCGGTCTATGTAAATCCGGGTCCGAAAAAAGGGGAAACCCGCATGCATGGGCTGTTCAGTGAAAACTAACTCGCGTCAGTGAGCTGAGAGGAAAAACAGATTCGGCTTCGGGGGGGGATAGGTGCTCCTTTTAGAGGTTAATTCGTAGGTCTATGAAAGAGAAAGGAGCTGGTAACAGCCCATTGAGAGAAAAGTGCTTAAGCCAGGGCGAGCAAAAGAAACAAAGGGTCAGTAGAAGATTCGCAAGGTCTCCAGTTCGGAAAGGTGCCGTGTAGAGTCGAATAACACAGGAGAGGTCGATCGACGGGTGTAGAAAAGGCAGTAAGGAGGACCCTTGAGAGCCTTTGGGCGATGGAAACGAAAAGGGCGGGGGAAAGCTAGAGCGTGGGAGAGTCAAAGTCACAATTTCGTCTTTTGTCTTGAAGGGAGGAGGAAAAGTTTTAAAGAGGATTCAACTTCAGATGGGGGAGAAGGGGGTCTTCTAGCCCCGGTCTATAAGGAGGCGGGGGGAAAGAAAAAAAGTAATAATCTGAAGGGTGGGCAACCTGAATGGTATATCGGGGCTCAGGGGGGAGTAAGTAAATAGCACATCCAGAAAGTCGGCAGAGGGAAGTTGGAGCCTAAGAAGGAATCTTAAGCAAACCGCCCGACCCCAAGGTAGCTCCAACAGACGAAGGCAAGCCCCTTGGGAAGAGATGTGTCTCAGGGGGCGTTCAAGGGGAAAGACTACGGAGGAAAGACTTGGTCAATAAGGGGAAGGAGAGGCCACTTCTCGACCCAGAACCTGGTGGGTGTGGGGAGAGAACTTATGAAGTAAACTGACCGAATGTCTCAGTCTTGCACGCCGACAAGATCGGGCGCACGGAAGGAAGGGGGGGCTAACAAAAGTCTTGTCTCAGCTATCCGCGCCTGCGATTTCCAAAAAAAGGGACAACTCAAGGAGCCAGAGTGGTGAGGGAGGAATTAAAACCCAAAAAGACTGGGGGCGAAAAGGGGAAACCAAGAAGGGACCAGTAAAGCTCTCGGGCGTGGTGAGGGTCTGGTTTTTACTTCCTCGGGAGGGGAAAGGGAAAGGGGTTGAGGAATCAGGATGACTGTTGAGGGGTTGGGTGTTGGTAGGGGGGAAAAACCGCAAAACATCTGCGTGCTTGTGAATCAGGCCAAAAGAATGGGCGGGACCGAACAAAACCAAGGCACGAAAATCTGGGAAGGGAGACCGGATTCTGTTAGAAGAAATTCGCTTGCCATCTGAACTCCCATCAGGACCACAGAGGTAAAGACGGGATAAAAAGAAGCACCAGCAATAGGGGGGGGGGTGAGGAACCAAGGAAAGGTCTGCAAAACGGAAAAGTTACAAGGCTGAAGTCCACCGCTATTGCCGTCGCTAGATTCAACGGGAGTCGCTCAAAGAAAACAAAGAATAAGCTCCAACGAGGCTAATACACTTGAGAAAAAACTACAAAAAGTCAACTCCTTTCTCTGCCCACGTCCGTGTTTTTCCGACAGCCGGAAGGAAACGTCTCTCCTGTCTGAGGAAAAGGGGAGGCTCACCAGAAAGGCCCATAATGGTCAAGGGGGGAAAGCTGCCGAAAGATACTGATCGCGACAGGACAAGGCTAAATCCTAGCGCCCTGCCCCGGTATGGTTATATTTCGGTAGAGCGTGTCTTATCAAAGACCGCCAATAAAAAACCGCACAAAGCAAGGGAAGGTTAGTCAAAGAAAAGAAAAAAAGAGGGAAAGACTCAGCTGCCGCGCTCTAAGGGAGATCTTCTCCGGACATCGCCACCTCCCTCCACCAAGTATAGGGGTGACACCACGTGACATGCAAAACTGGGTTCCAAGGGGAAGGGAGTCTTCTAAAAAAAGAAAGGCTTGGGACCGTGGAAGGAACCAAAACCATGAAGGACAGACCAAAGAAAGAAACCCAGAGTCATCTAAGTCTATCTACATATGTCGCCTGGCTGGACTGAAAAGAATAAGGTACTAAACAAAAACCAGTCTGCAGGAGGAGGAGTTTTGCGGAAAATCCACACCACAAGGCTGTATGAAAGAAAACTCTAAGGAAGACTCGCTGGGGGGACTTCCGATCTCCCTACCTAGAGGCCCCGCAGAGGAGGGGAGTCGCTTACCGTTGACTCGTCTTTTTGAGCCGAGGAAAGTACGAGTGGCGAACCGCGAGGGGTAGGAGAAGTACCGCGACCGGGGTATCGGTTCCCCAGAGTCAGCGAAGAGGGGGAAAAGGCCCTCCAACCGGAAAATTTTATAAGCCCCAAAAAAAGGGGGGTCCTAACCGGGAACCGGTTACCTGGGTGCCCTATAAAAAAAAAAAAAAAAAAAAGGGGGAGATTAAATATGAAGCGGCCTTCCCAGGGGCAGGGGGGGGTTGGAAAAGAACCCGGAAGAGGGAACCAAATACCCGGTGGGGCTATAACTCACGAAGAGTAATTGTGTAAAAGAAAACACTCTTGCTAGGAGGGAAAAAGGGAACTCGGGGCGGCGGTAATCGAATCGGACTCAAAGAAGAGGGGGCCTTCGGAGGAGAAACGGCACAGCGTCCATAAGGCGGTCTCCCAAAGATTGCCTCGGGGTTCAGGAAAGAGAAAAGGACCTCTAGAGAAATCTTAAGTTCCAAAGACGAATGATAGGGGGTGTCCATGGTGGTCATAAAAGCTTGTACTGGTGGGAGGGGGGTGGAGATACAACAAATCGCTTGCAAGGGAGTAGCACGAGGTTTCCGCGTTTTCGTGTTCGACATGAGAGTGAACGACAAATGAGAGAAAGTACTTCGGGGGGGAAGGAAGGTGTCTCAGGGGGGAAGGGGGATAAAGGGGGGGTGTGTTGTGGGGGGGACACTGAAGAGCGATCACGCCGAAGTCGGGGAAAAAAGAAGAAGCCTCGAAATGGATCTCGGTGGAACCCGAGGGAGGTTCGGGGAGGTGGGGGAAAAGAACTTTGAGGGGTATGTGGCGATGAGAAGATCGCCATCCCGAGAGGCTCCGATGGGAAAAGGGAGCGTTGAATAAGAGACCTGGCCGGGGATTTTTGTACGCGCTTTCTGAACCAAGAAAGACGGAATTATCACCACCGGTGAGCATGGCTCGAGGAGATAAGCTGGGATGCAGGACGAATCCGACTCGAGAACAGAGAAGGAAAAAAATAAAAAAGAAATGTGAGAAAGAAAAAGCCTGGAGCAATAACAAGTCTTATACGAGCGACTCCGAGGGCGGAAGGGGGAAATTATGAAAAAGCCTGGGACGAATCAGGGGGGGGGAAGAATTTTTGCATGTAAGAGAAGAACTGCGAAAGCCTGTGGGGGAGAAGGCCCATGCCCTTGATCCGAAGATCTACAGCGTCACTAAGGGTGGTCATCAGGCAGGGAGGGTTAATCGAAGAAAAAAGAAACGCAATGGCGTCCAGAAGAGAGGGAGGTTTGTATTCCAGCCCGGACTAGGGTGCCCGGAGAAGGGGAAGTATATGGGGAGTGCGGGACATAAAGGGTGGCATAAAGCTGGGAGAAGGGGAGGGCGTGGTGGGGTTGTCGACCAGCCGGAGGCTGAGAAGGAGAAACAAAAACGCAATGGGAAACAACTCCAAAAGGACCTCCCGAGTACGGAATAGAAAAGAAAAGGGTAGAACCATTCTAAAAAGACCCCTATCGTCCCTTTGAGTTCCTGTGCCAGGTTTAAAGGAGGGGGGGGGGATTATCTACATGTGGCCCCTGTTTATCAAGCAAATCCCAAGTCGATCTTCTATGAGTCACTTTGTGGGGAGAAATCAGAGCTTATTGAATCGTACAATAACTGTTGAAGAGACATGAGGGAGAAAAGAAAGACCTACGCAGAAGGCCCCGTACCATCACGTATCCTCTAGGGGAGCATTTTTACTTATGAGAGTTAAGAATAGTGATTAAGGGAAGAACACTTTCACGAGAGGGGGGGGGAGGAGGGGAATGTGACCAACAAAAGCAAGATGACAATTTGAAGAGGGCATCTGGGAGGGGGGGGGGGGTAATTCGGGCGGGGGGGCGGAGTGGGCTGGAATGAAACTCTGAGCATAATGGAAAAATCCCAACTTACACTCTTCCTTCTGCCTGGGACTAACGGGAATTGAGATGAAAGCGATAAACGACTCGAAAAAAATCACTCGATAAAGGGCAAGATCGGGAGTAAAGAGAGACTATCAAAAAAGGGGAGAAAGACCCTTGCCGCACATGCAAGGCGTCAAGAGGGGGAAAAAACCATACGGAAAGTACTAGACAAATGACGCCCAGAGTCCTCGGAGGGAGGGGAGCACGGTCAGTGGAAAAATCAGAAGATAAAGAGGGAGTCGGAGCCCCAAAGTCCCCTGTCTCAAGGGGGCTCTCCGGAAAGGAAAGAGGGACTGTAGGATCAAATCCCTGCCCACACGAACCCTCTGCATACGGAAAGAATGGCGACTGAGACCACTTTTCCACTCTCCTCGTAGATCCAAGGTTAATAAGGGGGAGTAAAAATAAAAGAGGAAAAAGAGACTTCAGGAATAGCGGAGGATCATCTCCAGCTACGATCAACGGATTTAAGCCAACACCAGCGCTAGCTACACCCCGCACCCTAATTATGTCAAAGCAAAAAAAAAAAATAAAAAAAAACGGGGGGGTGGGAGGTGTGGGGGTATTTGGGAGGGTGTACTAGGTTTTAGGTATTACGGGTTTAATTGGGGGGATGGGTTGGGGAAAGGGGGTAAGGGGGGGTGGTTGAACTCGTCCGAAGTGGAATTGGAGAGTTCTAAGGTCATTATAAGATGTGTATTGAATAGAAGGAATGGGAAGGCGGGGATAAAGGGAACGATTGCGATAGAGTAAAACTTGTGCGAAACGTGACAAGCTGGCCAGAAAACCGGGAAATCTCACTGAGGGGGAGGCACTTTGGCGTAGAGGGAAAGAAGAGACTGGGGGGGGGGGATTTACAGACTAACCTCTACACAAGAGGGGCTGTTTATTCCACTTCAGTAAAATAACTGCAGAAGTAATTTGACTTAAAGGAAGGGAGACTGGAATCTGAAGGAAAAGCTTTATCACGGAAGGGTGGCCGAATCTTGGAGCACAGTGCAAAAACAGTTGGGGGGGAGGGTCTGGTGTGGGAAACGAAAAAAAATCGAGATGAAAAAAATATAGAGATAGCTCGAGCCCATGCACAATGAATGACGTCACTGTTTGTACGGCAAAACTCCCTCTTCCAACCGCCTTGTGATACGGAGGGAAAGAAAATCAGAAGACAATTTCGACGGTCCTTCATGTCGATAAGGCTTGGGTGCCGTCGAGCCCAAGGCGGTTGATCGCGAGTGGGAGACCAAAAGGTCGACAAAAAAAGAGGTGGCCGCCCCAGTTCTGCTGAGGGGTACCACAGTGTGGAAGTGAGAGGGGTGTGTTGGGGGGGGGGGGGGGGTTAATGGGAGGGAAAAAAAAAAAGAAAAGGGCGGCAGACTCGTGGGTCTAGGATTGCGGTTGTCAAGCCATGGGGGAGTCACGGCGGGAAGAGGATCTTGAAAGAAGCGGAAAAAAGATCATTTTAGTATGGTAAAAACCGGGACTCGTAACTTTGGGACTCGGCCAGGAGGACGGATTAGACTAAAGCGAGGCCCATTTGCGGACGTCAGAAGAGTCTCTTCTCCAGGTCTGAGTGAGGGGAATAACGGAGAGAGACGTTGGTCGGTGCCCTTCCGGAAAGCTGGACCGCAGGTGGCTGCGAAGCGAATCGAAAAAGCGAGGGAAAAATACCGGCACGGGGACTCGACGACTGGACAATTTCAGGAGTGCTTAGACGTGAAAGGGGACCTCAGGCCGCAAAATGAGGGAAAGGGGGGGTTCATGGGTTGAGGGGGCGGTAGGAGAGACAAACACCAGCCGCTAAAGGTGCCCTGTTGGTAAAGCGTCGATGTAGTATCTGGAAAGAGGTTGAAAGAAGACACTGGAAATCGGAGGGGGGGGGGGGGAAATATTTTAAGTGGGTCACCTTATGCTCAGAGGTACTTTCACAACCCATCCGAACGAAAAAACTCACACAAGAAACTCGGGGCCTCTTTGCGCGGTTCTTGTAGATTTCGACTTCCCATCGAGAATGGAGTGGGAAGGTCATTAGGAAAACTCTCTATCAAAAGACTTTAAAAAAAAAAACATGGGGGGATAGTAACTGACTTAGGGGACTTCGAGGCTCGGAGGGATGGAAGCCTACTAAGAGAAAAAAGAAGGAACCGTTTGACTCTCTCTCCTCAGGTCGGAAGAGTTGCCTCAAACAAGGAAGCGAGCGAAGTTCCATGTAATTGGGACATTAAAATAAAACGACTGTAACATAAGCGGTCAACCATGGGAAAAGACCGTCTTAAGGGGCTCTCGGGCGGGTAACATGATTTGGGGGGAAAATGGCGTTCGGAAATTGGATGAAAAAGGAGAACGGGGGCGGGGGGGGGGGGTTTTATTCTTCATTCCCCCTCTGCAACTTTTGCCTAAAATACAAATTGGGACAAAGGGGAAAATCAATAAAGAAAAAAGTAAAAGAGGCAACGGAACGTGGCACCGCCGAATCATGGCTTCCATCACCCTTGATCAGGGCAAACTATGTCCAGGAAGTCACCCAAAGAGGAACTAACTGGGAGGGGAGCATTGGCAAGGGGGGGAGAGATGAAAAAGAACAGCTTCCTGGGGCACCCGCTATTTCCGCTTGAAGGGAGACATGTCTGGCAGGAGAAATACTAACAGGTCCAGGAGGTATAAGCCATTTGGCAGTCTTCAATAACAGCTACCATGCAAAACCCCTCCGCAACAGCCAGAAAGGAAGTGATTTTGAAAATAAGAAAAATGGGCGCCGTCCGTCTCCTGTGTGGGCTTCCCGGACTTTGGAACGAAAGGCACAAACCATAGCTCCCGGTGAGAAAGGGCCTTCTGAGACTGCTTGAGCTGCACCTTTACAAAGTACCACGGAGAGGAAACCCAGACAGGTTGATCGGGAGGGGAGGGGCTCGGTCTGAAGGGCCAGGGGAAGCCAACTCAAGGGGGGGTACCCCCCTACCCGTCTAAAGGGAAGCCGCTGGCAAGCCTCCTACATCCGTCTAAAAACTCGGGGGGTCGGGAGGAACAACGGAAAAGAAAAAGAAGCAAAAGGGATCTGGACCCCAACTCGTCAAGAAGAAAGCATCTCACCTAGAGGGTTCCACCGAGAACTGGGATAGGATTCGGGAGCGTCTTAATTGGGGTCAAGCTTCAGGGAGGGGGGGATTCGTCCTAGGAGTGGGAAAACAACAAAAAAAAACCAACCAAAAGTCGGAGAAAGTCGATAAACAAGCTGTCGAAGCTCCGAAACTCCTAAGAGAAGACTAACCAAAAAAGGAAAAACTCGGACGAGCTTCAGCGAAAAGGGGGCGTCAAAACAAGACTAAACAAGTACACCTCTCTCAAAGATCTTAGGACCTTCCGTTCGAGACAGTAGGGGAAATCCTCTTTTAAAACGTAACCATGGTAATCTTACATTAAAGTGGGGTGATAAAGGGACGAGGGGCAAATAAGGGGGGGGTCTAAAAAGGACGTCTATCTTTGACTATTTCATCTGATAACGCATACTTTCCTAAGACAGAGAAGAGGGGAGTTATTGGCAGCCAACCAGGTGGTGAAAGGGGGGGAAACGAACCGGTCAAAAGGGGTACGACGTTTCCTTCAGTTACTGACAGAGGAGAGCAACAACAACGGCTTAGAAGAGGAACTTCCAAAAAGCCAGGTTCCAGACAACCGGCAAAGGATGAATGTGGAGAAGAAAAAAATCCACGGGGAAGGGTGGATTAATGATAATCAACTCGGGAGGTACGTATGGACCTTCAAGCGGGAACTTATCGGGGAGGAAAGATCCAGGAGGGGCTCAGAGCACAAAGGGCACTCGTCCAGGAATTCTGTCTCACCCCAGAGCCTCTGTCCCTTTCATCTCATGGTTCCTGTGCAGTTGAAACTCGGAGGTTACTGGACGAATCGAAGGGACCAAAGAAGGAGAGGATCGGGGGTCTGGAGAAGCTGGATTTTTTGGGGGATCGGTTGACAAAAAGCGGCGTGGGAAGACGCTGTAGTGGCCGGGTTGGAGGGGGGGATCGCTCAGGGTAAGGGGGGGGAGGGGGGTAGGCAGCAGAGCAAGAAGCGATCGGGGTCATATGGGCTGGCATGGGCTAAGTGTTTGGGGGGGGTGCACGAAGAGCGAATCACGGCACTGACGACAAGGAAAACTCTCCTCGAGAACGCGAGGGGGGGGGGAAAACGAGGAGGCGGAAAGCTGAAAAATATCCTTGTGAGGTTTGCGTTTCCGGAGAAGAGCACCATCCCGAGCGTGGCAAGATTTTAAGGTGCGTTAAGAAAGGGGGAGGGCTAGACTGTCTGAAATGGATCCGGGGGGGGGCGGAGGGGGGACTGTACCGATACGAACAACTGTCTTCCTGAGCCCAGTAATACAAAAGGTGAATAAAGAAGAGTCTCGACGTTAAGAGAGGGAGAAAGGAAAGGGAAAGGACGAATGCATTAGTCACCTCCCGGCTAACGAATGATTTGCCGAGCTGACAAAAGAAGATCATACCAAACCTCGGAAAAATAAAGAAGGGTACTGGAGGACAAACTGGGGGCCTTTTTTGATGATGAGAGAGTGAAGGAAGGGGGGGTCATTTTTTTAGGAATAACATGTGCAAAGAGTGGAAATATGGGGGGGGGGGGGGGGGAGGGGCGGCCGCCCGGCCCTTGATCGGGGATATAGACGCGGCACTAGAGGGTTGGACATAGTATTGAGTTGCAAGGATACTACAGCTCAAAGGGAGAAAACCATTGGAAGGACTGGGGCAAGAGGATGAGCGGTATATTTACATCACGGGATTCGGTGACCGCAATAGCAAGCGACGGAGGAAGACTGGTATTTGCTTTTGTCGTTGTGGGGAAAGGAAAAGGGCTAGGGAGTCACCATCACTCAAGGGGCGGGGGACTAATAAACCCACCACAAATGTCCGCCCTAGGAAGATACATCCAACGCATACCCGGAAGGGCGTCCCCAAGCCCAGTAAGGCCGGGCGTTGCAAAAAGGATAGGTGCATGGCGACAAATATCAGTTTCATCAAAAGGGCCCCAAAACTCCCTTAACATTTCGCTGGCGAAGGAGGGGCCTTATGTTGTCCAGGGGTGGAGAGGCTACATAAATTCACCGTCTACCGATTGATTCTGGAACGGCCATTAGGTCGCCTGAAGAAACCGCGAGCAGGAAAAGCATAACTAACTTTCCTCAAGAAGGGGAAAGAACAAAAAAAGGAGGGGATAGAGGGGAAGAATGAAGGAGTTGGATTCCACTTTCAGATATCATTTCGGCGAAGTAAACTCCGTCAAATGACTCACAAAAAAAATCTGGACCCAGGGGGAAAAGGATCGAAATTGATGAAGATCAAAGGGGGGGTAGGGTGGGTGGAGGGACTGTCATCCAGTGAAGTACCGGCATGAGCAGAATTTGGGGGAGAACAACTTAAAACGGCATGCCCGGGGGAATTGGGAAGATGGAAAAGGATACAGAGAGTACCCTCACGTTGGGAAAACCTTCAACAACTCCACCGGCAAGCGTGAGCGTTAAAGTTCAAGAAGGGAACGAGCTCCTATCCTGCAAAAAGGAGGGGAGAAAGACCGAGAAGACAAAGGAAAAATAAGAAGGTTAAAGGTAACGTCTACTATAAGTCAATACCAAGAACGTGCCATTGTCGACGCCGGGACGAGGGGGGGAAAAAGGGCAGTGAATAGGGAAAAGCTCGGGGCCTCGATAAAGTCTAAATAGTCGCTCAAGTTGGAAAGGTCAGCGCTTTACCTACCGAAACTAAGACGAGATCGCAAAATTTTCTGCATCCACACACAAAAAGAGGCTAAGAAAGGAGAGGGCTGAGGAAACAACTTTTCCCGACAGATTAGAGATCCAGTACTCCTTGGGAAGAAAAGTGGGAAATGGGCGGAAAAACCACAGGGGAAAAAGAGCCGAATAGGACTCGGAATGAGATGCACCGCTGCTCACCAGGATTTACGAACAAAAGAAACTCCCGATCCCAAGGGTACCTCACAAAAGAGGGGATGAAGACATACCTAGTTCAGAAAGGAACTGGGAATCCAATGGGCGGCTCACGAGAGGGGGGGAGAAACGGGCGCGGGATGTGAAATAATAAAGGGAACCACCAGGGGGGGGGGGACGTGAAGGCAAAATCGACAAGAAGAAAGTAAGAAGGGGTAAAGAAAAGGAGAGCCCTTGAAAGGGGGAATGAGCTCTGGGAACAAAAAGTAGAAGGGATCGGAAAAGGGGAAGGGTGAAGAGGATGGTCCTAAAACAGGTCCAATCAATTGTGGTTGGGGGAAGGTGATAAAAGGATAGCAACTCATACAAAAATATCAAGAGTATCATCTCAAAACATGCACATGACTGTCTTCAACGCCGCCTCCCTCGCATGCGGAAATACAAGGGGGGGTGGCGCCGGGAAAAGCGAAAAGAAAGAGGGTAGGGACCATAAATTGAGAAGGGAGCATTTGTAGTGTCGACGTGCCTTCACGCAAGGATCAGGTAGATGGAAGCGAGGGAGAAAGAGTGAGGGAAAGGAAGGAGGATCCAAGGGAAAGGGAAAAAAACTACTCTGGTTGGGGGAGTCGATCAAACTAGATGCGGCGACCCTGGTGGAGTAGGGGGGGAGGGGGGTTTGTGCGGAAAGCACACTGGGGGGAGGGAGCTGAGATGAACTCTACAGATATAATGGCGAAGTCCCGGCCCAGGGCTTTCCTGCAAACGGGGGGGGAACTAATAGGCGAGGGGGGCCCCGTGGTCGGAATGTTTGAAAAGGCTTGTAAACAGAACGGATAAAATACGCCTGGGAAGGGGCCAGAGGGGTGAAGTGTTGGCGCAGACGAACCTGTGGCTAGGGGACTCTAGAGTCAGGGGGGTGTGCCATCATTGAAAGATCAGTCTGTGACTGTGCGTCTCCAGGTAGAGTCCCGCAGAGGAAGAGAGCCTTAGGCGCAAGAATAAAAGCGGACGTGAAGGAAATACAGCTTACGGGCAAGTGAACCAGGAATGTCACAAAAACACGTTGATATCCTCAAGAAATGACTGGTTGGGGAGGGGGGGGGGGGGGGAGGGTGTGCCTCGGTGGAGGGGGCATGTCACTACATACTTTGGGTGGAGGGTTGTGCTGAGGAGAAAGGTGATTAAGGGAGGAAAAGTTGTCCGGCCAGGAGAGATGTCTGAAACGGGGGGTTCCGTTGAGGATCTAGCTTCCTTAGCTCGAAATCGGATATAGAGGAGGGTTATCTTTAGTTCGCGTAAATGGCGAGGAACTCAAACCAGCCGTGTGCGCGCGTCGTGCCTCTAAATCGTAAACCGTATCTTAGTGTAAGATACATAGATATGGTGGGTCTCGTTGAAAAGCAGATCAATCTAAATGGCAAACTCCAGGTTATGAATCGCCAATGCAAGGAGTGGGCCTAAGAAGGGGGGCATAACATAGTAATTCGACGAGAAATAAGAGATAGTGATGGTAAAGTACCTAGCTTCCCGCAGATGCCAAAAAATACAGGGAAGAGAAACTAAATACCGCCGGGGAAACTCACGGGCTTGGTGTCCGCACTGTGGGCAGAATTCAACTGTGCGGGACTAAGAAAGAAAAGCGCGAAGGCACCAAATCGCTGCGGGAAACGAGGAAGGGGGGCAGGCGCAAGCGAGAAGGAGCAAGAGGAGGAGTGGAGGACGTGCTGTGGGATTAAGGGGGTCGGCTCGTTATGAAAGAGTCGAGGATGACAATTCCTTCATGCAGGACCGCACGGTGGGATGGATTCCGAAACTACTCGGAAGTCTGCTGCCGCAGTCACCGTCGCCGGACCACGTCCTGTGCGTTTCAGGCGACAGAGATACTCCCCACGGAAAAGAGGGGGGGCTCAAAGTTACCCTGAAGCAGCTCTAATGGTCCAGGTGTGGGGTCGCCCAGGACCAAGGAGTTAACTGGATCCTCAACAAACACTGGAAAAGGTCCGAAGAGAGAAAGGTCTTTTGGAATCCAGGGGGGCGTGTGGGAATCCTGACGTGGAGTCTCTGGGAAGGGAAAGCTCTAGGAATGGGGTTGGGGTAAAAAAAAAGACATGGCTTGGATGGTTGGCTCATCGGCCGCCGACGAGGTCAGGGAATAAACAAAACAATAAGATCCCATTTCGACCCGCGCGCCGTGAGGAGGGACGCCAGGGGGAAAAGTAAAATTATCAGGGGACACCTCGGTCGGCTGGAATACCTAGACCCACATAAAGGTAGGCTCCAATCGCTGGGATCGTTATTAGGGGGAACGGGGCCTATAAGGAACTGATATTCCTGATCAGGGAAGGTCCGGCGCCGGGACGCCACCCAGACGCCAAGGTTAGCAGGACCATGTGAGTAAACTGAAAGATATACTAAAACGGCCAAAACTGGGAGTGAAAAAAACAAGGGGGGGGGGTAGGAAGCCCTTAGATCTTCTTCGGGAAAAGTCTCGCAGGGTCTGCTCAACCCTGTCTTACTCACAGCATCCGGAAAGGGGCAAAAACGACGTTGCACGGGGGGAGGAGGATGGGCTTCGCGCATTCAATTACAGTCTCCTACGCAGCGGACCGCTAAACGATTTTCAGGTCGTGAGGCTTAGTCTGGGGGGGGGTGCGTAGAGAAAAGAAAGAAGCGTAAACAACCCGAAGCCGTCTCTCCGCCGCTTTGTCAAACTCCTCAGCAACGAGGGGGGGCCGAAGGATGAATCTCAAAAGGGAAATCCACCTATCCCGCACCAGGATCGGGTTGGACAAACTGCCAAAAAAAATGCGCACATCGGGAAAAGAAAAAAAAGAGAGAGTGAAAAAAGGCAGCGTATCTTGTAGCTTGACGGCCGTGATGGGCTCTTATGGAAACACCCAAAAAACCAAAGGAGGATCCCCTTCCAGACCCCTATAACCATAAGGGAAGGGAAAAGCTAAGGTATTTAAGAGCATACAACGCCGGAGAAACACTCCCAACTAACATCTCGCGCGCAAAGCAGGGAGTTGCGAAACCGATCCACAAAAGACAAAATTATTACCAAAAAAAAAAGGCAAAAAAAGTAATCGATCCGAGAAAAAGGAGGTCCACAGAGCGTTTATTAACCGTGACCGCTGACCGGAGGCTGGGGTGAGAAAAAGAACCAGACACTGCGAAGGGGGATCCGCCTGGCCGTCGAAGAGGGGAGACGATTGGAACTACGGAAGAAGGATAAGAAAAACAAAATTAAGTCAAAGGTGGTTATCGCCACATTGGGGGGGTGTCCCGAACCGTGCAGTACGACGGGGAGGAAGCGAGACTAAACGGATGAATAGGAAAAAAGATAGAGAGGGCAGAAGGAAGTCGTACTCGGCAGAAAATTGGTTGCGAAACAAACCGTCTGCAAGGAAGGGGTGGAGGACTCGCGAAGCAACAGTCGAACCTTACTCGTAGCGGTAGGGATGAAATCAAGAAAAATATCGACGATAACCGGATAAAAAGTGAAAAGGTCCCAGACACCCCAGTTCTCCCGTGGAATCTTGAAGGGAAACCAGCGGGACTCGCGTAAATCTTAATTTCAAACAACGACGCGAAGATCGGGCGAGAAAAAGTGGTGAGGGGGTAAAAAAATGGGTGGGGGGTATCGGTTGACTCAAAAGAACTGCTTTCCGCGAGATATTTGTGAAGGTTGCTTTTTTAGGAGAGAGCTTTGGGGGGGAAGGAGCGGGAGACGATCAGGGAAGGGAAAAGATAGGGATTTGTGAGGGAATTTTCTCGGACCTTGGTGTTGGTTGAAGGAGATCGTCAAGATCAGCATGAAAGAAGAAGACTCGAAATTCAAAATTAGAAAAAAAAAAAAAAAAAAACCCAACAGGGATGGGGGTCTTGGGGATTCGACGTGTTTGGTGCCAACAAAGTTTTCTGGGGGGGGGATTACGGAGAGAAGAGAATAAAGGCGCCTGTGGAGTATGCTTTTAAAAGCTAGCGGCTGGAGGCCGGCTTGGTCGGGGGGGTTACGCAGGCGTGGGTGCGTCATTCGTGCTAAAAAGCTCACTAAAAGACTTAATTATAAAAAGGGGGGAGGTCCCGGCGGGACGGGTAATAAGGAACATTCCATTAGAAAATCATACCAAATTCATTAGGATCACGAGAACAAAGATTTGCCTAGTACGGTTCGTAAAAAAGGAGACAAAAGGGAGAAAAAAAGAGGAGAAACTGGGTATGACAACCCTTCCGTGGTTGCTAGAAGAAGAAGGACGTTTTGGGGGGGATGGGGTAAGGTGAAAAGAAAGAAAGGGGGGTAGAAAGCATCCCGTGCGATGATCTGGAGAAAGCCGGAGCCCCAGAAAAAGAGATCTAAAGAATAGCTGGTTGTTGAGACAGCGTTCGTTAATAAAGAATAAAGAGAACCGCGACAATGGCGCGAAAAGGGACGCGTCGATGGGGCGGGGAAAAAACAGGAAATGAAGGAGGTGGACAGCAAAGGGCGGCGGTTACCCGCACTAACGCGGGCGGTCGGGGGAAAATTGGCCAAGACAGGGGAGTGCTTGTGGGTTCGGGGGGGGGTCAGGACCAGAAACGGTAGGACGGCGATGAGAACCAGCAAGAAAAGCGGGGAACGAGAACAACCAACGCCACCAGGGTTCCGCAGAGAGCAAGCCACCGATAAGACAAGAAGGGACGGCCCACCGAAAATAAAGGAAAGTGGATACAAAAGAAAAAAGACCCTATCGCCTTAATCCGGTCCGGTGATGGTTGAAGTGGGAGGAGTCCGGGGCATCAAAGGGGAAAGCCCAAAAAAAGGGACAGAAGGAGTTAAAAAACAAACTGAGGTTAATCCGCGGTCGTACGGGAGCGCAAAAAATCCGGCGGAACAGGGGAAAAGAAGAATTGCCCGTAAGTAGTTGTAAGAAAAAAAGCACAAGAAAAAAAATAAAAATAAAGTAGCCTCCTGCACCCAAGAATTCGGGGGAGCGGAAAGGGACGGAGGGAAAAAAAAGACTGTCAACGATCTATTTAATGGCGATGGAAAGGTGAACGAAATATAAAAAAAAAAATGACCAAGGGGGAGAGGGCCGAGATGTTTCTAATATGAGTGTCTTGAGGTGATGGAAGATGAAGAAAAGGGATAAGGGAGTAAGTAAAATTACACTCTCCTTTTGCCGATGTCTTACTGGGGGAAGTGAGAGGCTGAAAGCAAGGACCATCTCTAAAAAAAAAAACAAAAGAAAAGGCTTGGGTGGCAAAAAGGAAGAATCATTAACCGCCAATTATTCGATAAAAAAAAAACCCTGCCGGACATCGACCAGGGGGGAAAGAGGGAAGGATACTACTAGACAAAGAACGCCATGGGTCGACCGTCGGAGGGAAAAGGCCCAACGCGCTCGAAAGAAAAGGAATAGGAACAAGCTATCAGGCCCAATTCTTCTCAATGGTCGTCCGGACGCTGCCGAGGGACAAGACAGATCAAACATTTCGGCCAAACCAAAAGGGACCCTAGGAAGAGGAAGAGAAGAGGGAAAAAACATCGCCTCTTGAAAACGGCTCCTGGGCGAAAGGGTTCCGAGAAGGGGACCGGGACGACGTGCCATTATAGGGGGGACTTATGTCAGAAACAGCTAAGAAAGTGCAAAAAACCGAAAACGAAATCGAAAAGGTTTCTCCTAAGTAGCGTGGGGATCGAGAAAATCGTCTCCATACTCCGAAGGAGCTGGAAGCCTCAGGCAATTGGTCTCACGGAGGGGGCGAACGGGTGGACAAGGAAAGGGGGCTTAGCACGTCTACAATAAATTGGAAGCGACATTATTGACTCCGAGACTTTGGGCAGACGCCGGGGAGAATCCTTTATCTGGTAAAAAGGAGTGAAGAGAAAGGGGACGTGCGTGGGAGGAGTTCGGAAAGAAACAAAACGGGGAGGAAGAGATATAAAGTGAGCGCTAATCAAAAATGGTATGACAAGTCTTAAAAAGAGCCAAACGCCGGCCTAAAGGAAGCAATAAGCCTTGAGTCTCAGTATTCCATTAGGCAAGCTGCCTTTCTTGTCTGACGAGAACGCCCAGTGGGGGGGATGAGGGGGGAACGGATAAAAATCCGATTTCGAAAAAAAGGGGGGAACCCCAGGGCGGGATTTAAAAAGAGGGGGATGAGACGTATTCTATCCAAAACTCTAGGCGGGGCGAAATCTGTGGATATGATTTCTGGTTGGGGATCGTACTTGGTAGAAATGTCCAGGCTGGTGAAAAGGAAGCGTGCGATGTTTCGTCGGAAAGTCCCGTTGTCTGAACTGTTTAGCAAAAAAAGTTTATCTCTAATAGAGATGGTGAGAAAGGGTGGTGACGCTCTTCTACAGGTC
>Ga0179593_1539935_pt1 | contig 32527 bp, 57 predicted proteins | sample CZODoug2_1_08_16_FD_185931 | JGI IMG/M metagenome (GOLD analysis project Ga0179593, IMG submission 185931) | Vadose zone soil fungal communities from Angelo Coast Range Reserve, California, USA - CZODoug2_1_08_16fungal (PacBio error correction) | ecosystem: Environmental > Terrestrial > Soil >...
CAAGGGAGAGGGCCATTCGTAAGAGAGATTTTTGGGGAGGAGGTCTGGGAAAAAAAAAACCTATAGGGCACGAGCCCGAAGAGAAGAGCGCGTGACAAAAAGAAGCCATTTCTGGAAAGAAACGACGAGTCGTTGGGAGGGTGAAAAAAACGATCCACAGTTATGGGGAAAAAGATAAGGAAAAAAAATTTAAGGAGTTGGATTATGTCGGGAGACAAGAAGCAAACGAGACTAGTGGGGAGAAGCTAAGTAGGGGGCGGGGAAGGTCAATGTCGCGCTGTTCCAGGGAAAACTACCCAATTCAAATAAGGACAGAAGACTAGAGAAGGGGGAGCCTCTTATACGGAGGGGGAAGATCGTTCAGGAGGAGAAAAACATCGGGAGTGGGAGGGCGGCCGATGGGGCAGAGGGAATTGCAGTCAAGAAAACCAAATAGAAAGTGCCGAGTGAACAGAAGGGGGCTGTAAAAAAAACACATAAAAATACGGGCAGCAGGTTGGCCGGGGAAGAAATAAAAAACAAAAAAAAAAAAACAAAAGGTGGAGGGGACCGTAAAAAAGGCACCTGCCGGCTCAATACTAAAGAGCTACTCCTGTCGAGAAGAAAAGACGATGGAACTGCTGCGGGGAAAAACCTGGAAAAAGGAAAGTAAAAAAAGGTCGGCTCCTTAAAGGACTTTTCTCGCAAACCAAGGCCGAGAACATTTCTGGTCAACACAAATTCACCGGGGCAGAAAGACTTAAAGCAAAGAAGGAAATAAAGTCCCAATTAGTGAAAAATAAACGGGGGAGGTTGGGTAGACGCTAATTGACTGAGACGGTTCTTCTGGTTGGGGGGGAAAAAAAAATATGGAAAGGAAAAATTCGTCAAAAAGGGAGGTGTTGTGAGGCCCAGCGTCCAAGAAGGTCTGCAAGGAAGGGGGTTGGGAAAAAAGAATAGAAGTGGCACCTCAAAAAAAGCTCATACTAAAAAAAAAAGCTCACTAGACCGTAAAAAGAAAACGTTAAGACCGAGGGATGGAAGACCGGAGAGCGGCTGGTGGTCGAACAGCGAGGAACTTGGCAAAGAAGGGAGAGGGTGAAACGTTATTTCGGAGAAGAGCAACCGGCATCATCAAACTAAAGCCCACGTTCATCGGGGAGGTTGCGGCATCAGGAGGATTTGGGGGGGAGAGAAGAGGCGTGGAAGGAACTACATGACCAAAGGGGGGTTCAGAAACCCCCGGGTTTTCCTGAAAAGCAGGGGGGGCGGTACGCTTGTGTGAACAAAAAAGACGGGGGCTCACTCATTCGAGAACTTATTCTAACTGAAAAAGAAAGGGGGGGTCGTCAAAGAGGAAATCTTAACTCTGGGTGCTGGGGGAGGGGAGAGGGTTTGGGGAGAGAAGAGAGTGCCTCTAAATGGACTGCACGGAGAATATGTGGAGAAGGGGTCAGTTTAAAGCCGCCGAGAGGGGAAGCTGGAATTAACTGAGGGGGAAAAACCGGGAAAAACCGGAATAAAGTGGGTTCGCGCAAAGGAAAACGCCTGGCAAAAAAGAGGAGATGCAAGATTTTAGGAGAATTGCAAAATAGGTTCAAAAAATAAGTCCTTTAGCGTCTGATGGGAGAGGAAAGGAAGCTTGAAAAGACTGTCAAACCGGCCGATGTTAGAAAGAGCTAGACCTATAGAAAAAAAACGAGGTATTAAAAATAGAAAGAGGGAGTCTATAAAAATGAAAAATATCCTGGGAGATCATTTCACCCGAGGAGAACTATGAAAGATCAAACGCCCGATGGAAGAAAGGGAGGGGAAGGGGGGAAGCCCAAGAGACAAAAGTACTATTCCCAAAGGGGGTTGTCAGAGGGAGAGAAAAAAAGAGAAGGGGGAGGATAAGAAAAATGACGCGGTTGAGGGAAGGAAAGTAATTCCAAAGGGCTTAAAAAAACCACTCCTTGGAGGAGAATAAAAGCAACTTAAAAAAAAAGGGGAAAAAACTTTCAAAGGAGAACAAAAAAGATCAAAGGAACCAGGATCAGCGCGTCCAGGGGAGAAGGACTAAGATGAAGGGGGAGCCTTGGTACGGTCTTCATAGGAAAAGCAAGAAAGACTTTAAGAAGGGTATACATGGAGGGGGAAGAACTCGGGCCTGAAAAAAAACAGGACTTTTGAGTGTAAAAAAAGTGTCAGGTGGGTAATCAAAAAGAAGGATGAGCAAGCAAAAAAGGATGCGGCAAAAAAAGTGGAGGAGAAAGTGCCTGGAAAGGGGATGAGGGGTCAGAATCAGAAAAGGATCGACCCCTGGGAAAAAAGATGGAACCAGCCAGAGAGGGAGGACGACACAAAGATACCGCCCGCAGGGACGGTAATATCTGGGCGGGACTGGTGGGAGGGGGGGAAAAAAGCGGAAGTATCGGGGGAGGAGGGAGATCTGTGAACGCTCCAGAAGGTGCTAGATTACTGAGGGGGCTTGGAAAAAGGAAGGGAAACAAGGCGCGGGAAGGGGTCATAAAAAGGCGGGGCCTGCCAAAGAAAAAGACGACGGTAATGCGATCGAAGGAAACCCGGGGGTCACGAGAAAAGGACTTATTAAAGAAGACCAGGAGAGGGGAAGCCCTAAGAAAAAGGGGGGGTTTAGAATCAGAAGGGTCGGCCGGGGAAAAAAGGGAGAATCGAGAAAAAAATTCAAAAAGGAGCGTCAACGGCCCTCAGGGGGAAGCAACGCCGTGCGAGGAAAAAGAGAAGGGGGGATGATCGAAAAAAGAACTTGGAGCACGACAGTAAAGGGTGGGCCTGACCTCCTGTCCAAGATCCAAGCTGGGGAAAAGATGTCCACCAGTTTGAAGGGGATTTGGTGTGTGTTGGCAAAAGATGGGGAGGGGTCCGACGGAGGCACCGGGACCCAAAAAGTTGAAAATTTGGGGAGCAGAAAACGCCGCAGAGGGCCTCCGAGGTGGTGGGGGGCCCGCGACAGAAAAAGAAAGAAAAGACGGAAAAAAAACATTTTAAAAAAAAAGTAGGCCGGGGGGGTGCACTCCTCAAAAGCTTTTGAGAAAAACATCAGGCTGCAAAAAGGAGGAGGAAGTGAAAAAGGGATTGTCAAGGGGAAGGAAGAAAAAACAACTTGGGATTACACTCGTCTGACAATATCAACTGGGTTGAAAGAAGGGGGGGGTCAACGAATTCTCAAAGGGGGGGACGTCAAAAAGGAAGGCCTTTTGGGGGAAAGGTGAGGTAGAGGGAAAAGAGGGATCTTCGGAAAGGGGAAGAAAGTCAACAAAAAATCGGAGTAGGGAAGAATCCCCTGAGAAATGGCTATCTAAAGAAAAGGAGTAACTCCGGGGTCGTAAGAAAAATGGTATGTGAAAGGGAAAAAAAGACGATCTTGAAAGGGCTCTACCTTCAGAGGGGGAGGGGACAAGCAGAAAAAAAATCCCACCTTTGAAAAAAAGAGAAAAGAAGGCGTTTGCCGCGAATTATGCACGATCACTTGAGAAGAGGGTGGAACGGGGGGGGAATTTGGAAAGGGAAACCAAATGATGCAAGAAAAGATTTCTACAAAAGACAAAGAATAAAAAAAAGAACTATGAGACGGATGAACGGAAGGGAAGGAAACATCAAAAAAGGCAAAGTCGCTTCAAAGTAAGTCTACAATTGTGGACCAGGGGGAATTCAAAATTCGGGGAGGGTCAAACGACGGGCGGGAGGAAACGTCGAGCTGAGAAGATCTAAAAAGAAAAATGTCTACAACTGTTTTGGAGGAATGGGAGGGGGCCCAATAAATTGAAAAAACAACACGCAATGACTTTCCGTTCAGGGGAATCGAAAAAAAAGGGTAAATCTTTGACCGGCCGTTGCGAAGGGGTCCGGCGGGCGACAGTCGGGGAAGAGGAAAGAAAACCCAATGAGGCGTCTCCTTCCGGAATTTAAACTGGCACCAAGGGGGAAAAAACTGTCTGAGCTCCTCTGAATGGAGGAGCCGAAAAAAAAAAAAAAATAAGAAATTTCGTCAAACAGGCAAGAGGCGGCCCTAATCGGTAAAAAAAGGAAATGAAAGTCATAAAGGTGAGGGGGAAAAAAAGTGCTTGGGGGCCCGTCCGCAGGGAAGAGGTCTTAGAAGGGAAAGTCCATCTCGGAAAGGGTTTAGGGACCAGCGTAAAAAGAAGGAAAGTCCTCAGAGGGTGGTACAAAGAAAAGCAGCAGAATCACGAGGAAAATACAAAAAAATAAATATTTAGTCGACACCGAACTTGTGAAGAGCAGATCAGTCCTGCGGTCGGTCTCAGAGGGTGGGACTATAATAAAAAATGGATGTGGAAATTCGAGAGGTGAACAGTTAGTTGACAAAGAAAGAAAAAACAGCGAGGGGAGAGTTTGAATCATTGGGGGAGGAAGGGGGAGAAGGGGGAGTTTGGAAAAAGAAAATTTCTCATAAAAGCCGGGAACTCAAGGGATCGAAGTGGGCCGGGGAGGAGGGTAAAGGGGGAGAAAAATCTTTTAGAGCTCGACGCAGTAAGTTCAAGGAAAAACGAAAAAAAAAACTTGGAAAAGGGGGCCGATATTCAAAAGTCTTCAGGGAGCAACTTCTGGAAAGGGGGAAGGGGTTTGGCGCGGCCATAGACAAAAGCAGAAAAAGGGGGGGTTCTGGAGAGTCGTGGGAAAGAGGACAGAAGAAGTTGAGGAACTGGAGGCATGTTCGGAAACCGGAAAAAAGCGTTGAAAAGCAAAAGGGAGACACCGAAGAAAGGGAGGGGGAAGTGGGGAAGTGCGCTGCGATCGGCAAGCAGTCGGTTTAACGGGGGAGAGGGGGACGTTGCGACGTAACGTGCTTCTTGGGAGGAAGTGAAGAGGGGGTCACGAAAGGAAAAATCTTTTTAAGAAAAAAACTATTCCGAAGAAAAAAAAAAGGGGGAAAGGAGATAGTACTGAGTAAAGGAGGGACCAAGAAAAGAAGGGGGTCACACGATATCAGAAAGAAAAAGCATCGAAAAAAAAAGGAACCCGAAGAGGGGATTGAGCCTAGAGAAAGGGACCACGAAGGCAAGAATAGTTTGGACCGCTTAGAAAAAAAAAAAGTTGATAAGAGGTTCGGAGAAAAAAAGAAGAGGACGCCCGCATCGGGCTAAACGAGAGATCATCGGGAGGCCGCTATGGGGGGGGAAAAGAAAAAAGAGGCCGAAAAAAAGAAACCCAGAGGAAAAGAGAGAACGGGGAAGGGAAAGATCGCGGTCGTAAGAGAGAAAGGAAACCGTAAACTGAGGGGAACTGACAACCGATGGAAAAAAAAGAGAAGCCCAGAATTTGCCTCTTCAGCGTTCTGAAAAAGAACGTTCATGTAGAAGACTGACGTTAAAAACCGCCTGAAAAGGAAAGTATGGAAGGAAGGGTATTAAAGGAAGGGTAATCCCAGAACGAAGACACGCCTGGACCAGCAGGAAAAAGTGTCCGACCACCATCAGGATAGGAGCAGGACAATCAGCGCGCTGGGAAAAGGTCTGATGAAGGGGGAAGAGCCATCGGAAGGCCAACACAAGAGGAGGGCTATCGGAGGAGAAATGCGGAAGCGCTTGCCAGGGGGGGACCTTCTCTAGAGATTGGTATCTGAGAGAATAAAAAAAGAAACATGAAAGGAGGAAACTAATTTCAAGAAAGGCTGTGAAACTATCTAGAAAGGTACTTTGGGGCGACCTGGAAAAGTCGGGAAAAACCAAAAGAAGGATCTGAAAGAGGCGATCGGTTCAAAAAAAAGGGGATTGTGGGGGGAAGTTTGGACTGGTATTCTGCAGGGAAAAAGTTAGGGGAAGGCTAAAAAGGAAAGGGGGGGAATTGTGAAAAAGGAACCGATGGGGGGACGCAAAGGAAAGAAAGTAGAGCAGAGCCGGAAAAGGGGTAAAAAAGGGACCAAAAAAACTTGTTTGGGGGAGGTGAGACACCGCCCTGGAAAGAGGTTGGAAGCCATGTTATTTGGGCCTCCGCACCGACGGGGGGTTGATATGAAGAAAGGCAAAAGAAAAAAAGGAAAAGGGGGGGGAGCCTAAGTAAGGAGTCCGGAGGAGAAGAAAAGGAAACAATTAATCGCTTCCAAAAAGAGAAGTTGTGGGGGGAAGCCTGGGAAGACGAAGGGAAAGTCTGAGGCCTGAGCCCTAAGGGGAAAAAGTTATCAAGGGGGGGGAAATCGGACAGGATCAAACAAAAGTTGGGACTCGGAAGAAAGAGTCATGAGAGGGAAGGGGGGGGGGGGGGGGGTGGGGGGGGGGGGTGGAGGCGCAAAGGACTCGTTGTGTTCACGAAAAAAAGGGAAGGGGGGTTTGCAAGAAAAAACAAAAAAAACTCCAAGTTCTTCTATTCTGGGGGAACGATCTCTGGAGGGAGACGTAACAGGAGAGGGCGCGGGGAGCCGTTCCAACCAAAAAGGAGCCGTACAGGGGCACTGCTGGTCCCACTTCGAGGAATCTCTCTCAAACAGGGGGAAGGATGAGATAAGTGGCGTCCAGAAAAAAAAACATGAGAAAAAAAAAGACGCAGTTGGGGGTCCACTGGAAAAAAGCAGTAAGGGGCGAGACTATACAATCGCCGATGACGGACAAAAGGAGAAGCAATAAAAAAATGTGGGGGGGGGGGGGAAAAAAGGGCTAGGCGGGGGGAACAAAAGGATTGGTAAAAAAAACGGACAAGACGATCCTGATCCGCATTGCGCTATGAAAGTGGTGAGGGGGCGCTGGCTGGGGAGAAAACTCATAAAGTTGGCTGGGAAGAAGAGTATCGCGTTAGAAAAAATTTCAAAAAGCCACCTCCAAAAAACTCCAGCCTATAGAAAAAAGAATACCATGAAAATATCCTCTGGAAAAGCAGACGCTTCAAAAAAAGGGGAGGGAGGAGCAAGGGATGGAGGAAGGCTTCTCTCAAAGAAAAAGAAAAAAAGGGGTGTTGGGGTAGGGAAGAAAGATAGGGAAAAAACCAACTGGAACGTAAGCCAAGGGGAAACAACAAGCTTTGGGAAAGGGGGGGGAAAAAATTGGCGAGGGGGGAAGGCGTCTGAACTAAAGCCAAGGGCGGCGAAAGAAAGAAAGATCGGCTTGAGGAGAGGAAGGACGGCTTGGGAAAAAGCACGCACAAGGACTTGCGCCGCCGGAAAAAAAGGGAACTCCGAATGGGGGGTTGTCTGAGAACAGGAGTACCAAGGGAAGGAAAAAAATTCAAGAAAACACGATCGGATGCCTGAGGGAAGAAGGTTTCTAAGGAGACTTCTGGGTGTAAACAAGAATATTTTGAGGAATCCGGACTTTGGTTTCGATTAAGGAAGAGTCGAAGAAGGGAGGTGTACAAATAGGGGGAGAAGGGGGACAAGATCAAGAAAAAGGCCTAGGGGACGAGGTTCCTCTGAAAACCAACTAAACGTTGAGAAGCTCCGATGATTTCCGGAGAGGATCAAAGGGGGGTCTTGGAGAGAAAATTGTGAAAAAAAGAGGGTCCGATTCTTAAGAAAGAAAGTCACCCTGGGTCATCAAAATCCGCAGGCTCATCAAGGAAGCCCCAAATTTTGGGAAAATAAGCGGCGTGAAAGTGGAAGGCTACGAGGGTTCGCAAGAAGGGGGGCCCTGAGCAAAAGCAGCGACGTCAAAACCAATATTTTGAACTCGCGAAAAGGGGGAGACCAAACAAAGGCGCAGACAACGGGGGAAGGAAAAGTTTTAGGGGAGAAGGGGGCCGCTGCACTCATGGGAGGTTCGGGATCGGGGACGCGTCGGGGGAAAGAGGCTAAAAAAAGAGGTACTCGCCTCAGAGATCGATATAAAAGCATGGGAGGAAGAAAGAACACCAGCGAAAAAAGGCGCAACCTAAGTCGTGGGGGGAAGGGGGGGGAGGGCTGCACGGGGGGGCCGGGGCTTCACTGGAAAGAAATATTTTAGTCTTCAGCCGGTGCTCAGGAAAAGGGGGGTGGGGGTGTGGGGGCTGATTAATCTTCTAAAAGGAAAAACGGTGCAACAGGTATCTTTCGGAAAGGGGCCTTCTCGACAATGCTCAAGACAAAGCGCTCGAAAAAAGGGGGGGGGTATGAAAAAAGGCTTCCAAATAAGGGAGACAGCACGAGAAAACAAGAGGGCCTTCGGGGGGGGAAGCCAAAGCACCCTAAAAAAAAATGCCTACCTAGGATTTATCCAGAAAAAAGGGCTTAAAAAGGAAAGGGGGAAAGCGTTCCCAGTGGTTCGTATGAAAAAAAAGATTTGACTAAAAGAAGGGGAATATTAAAAATCTAGATCGTCAAGAAAGGGAAAAGGAAAGAGGGCGTCCAACAACAAAAGAAATATTTAAAACCAGAGAAAAAGAAACTTTTTAAGGGAAAAAGTGTAAGAAAGCGGGTTTTCGGGAGCAAAAAAAGGAGGGAAAAGCCGGAAAAAGACGGCAAGGAAGTGACTGATTGAAGAAAAAGGAAAGGGATGATAAAAAAAAGAGGATGTAAAGGTCGAGAGTGAGCGGGAAGGTCCGGCGAGAGGGGAGAACGAGGGGCATAAGAAGAAGGGAGAATGTTGAGGAACGAAATAATAATAAGAAGACCCCTATAAAAGAAAGGAGAAATGTCATCGTGCCCCAGCAGGAGCTAGAAGCGAGGAATCGGGGAGGGGGAACCGTAGAGTCAGTTGCAGAAGTGCATATCTGTCTCCCACGGAGGAGGAGCTAGACTCAAAGCTTCGGGAAATTTTGAAGGAGGAAAAAAAGGCCAAAGAGAGTGAGATGGGGATAGAAAACAAAAAAAAGCAAAAGCCTTCCGTGAGAGAAGAGAAGAAACGATGTACGAGAAACGGGAAACCAGGAACCTTGGAGAGAAAAAGAAACGCGGAGATTGGCAGAAAGTTTGGAGAATGGTATAGGCCGGGGCGCAGTTCTGCGCTAACGGAGGAAGGGGAGGCCGTATCGCAGTGCCGGGGGATAAAAAAAAAAACGGGGTGGAGTTGTAGCTCCAGTAGGAAACGGGATCTAGTAATTTTTAGAGCCGGGAGGGGGTGTTGGTAAAGCCGCGGTCACACAAGGAGGAACGTTCCACGTGCAAGGGGGTGTTTACATCCAGCGGGGGAGGGAAACCGACCAGCCCAGTTTTGGGAGAGGAAGACAGAAAAAATCAAGAAAGGTGTGGGCAGAGCCGAGAAAGGATACGCGTCAAGGATCGCTTCCGGCGCAAGGGAAAAGGGGTGTAGAAGAAACCTCTCCAAAAAGAAAACACGCTCAGAGAGAAAAAAACCTTCTGGAAGGGGAGAACAGGAATTTTCGAAACGGGAGAAAAACAGGAAAAAACCACCCTCATTTTGAGAAGGCAATGCAGGAATGTCGTAGGGGGACCTTGGGGGAAAAAAGAGAAGAATGGTTGTCCCAGAAGGAAGAATGCGTGGAAAGGAGGGAGAAAAGCCGTGCCTATAGGCTGAAAGTGAAAGCATGGAAGTATCCAAAAAAAAAAAAAACCCCAAAGGAGTAGGGGAAGGGGGAAGAAGCCATGGACAGGAAAGCTCAACAATTATAAGGATATGGTCGTCCAATCAGAAGGAAGTCCTCTAGGGGGAAAAAGGAGTCCAGGAGGGAAAAGAAGATCACTTGGGAAAAAAAAGAAACCGGGGGGGGGGCGGCGTGACAAAATCAAAGAAAAGGGGGGTCTGGCCAAAACCAAACCTCGAAGGTTGACCAGTCCCCGCCGAAGGGGGGGGGGGGGGGGCAACGTAAGTACGTCATGGAGAAAAAAAAGTCCACAGGGGGGGGAGGGTCGAAATCAAAATAATTTGAAGGAGGATCCATTAAGGCTTTGAACAGGACCCCGCTTACAATGAAGAAAAGGAGAAAAGCTAGAAGGGGAAAAGGGTATATAGGGGAGGTCTTTAAAAAAGTCCTGTCTTTTCTTCATTTCAAAAAGTACACCGGGGGGAAAAAAAGGGCGGAAAAAAAAAAACAACCACCAGGAAGAAAGGGTTTGAAGGCAACCATTCGATGGGGAACGTAAAAAAAGGAGACTAGAAAGCTTAGAGGCTTCAGAGAAAAAAAATCCCAAATGGAGCCTGGAAAGGAACTGTAAAGTTGAGGAAAAAGGTAAAAGGACTCCGGGGGATATATATCCAAGCCCAGTCTGGATTGAGAAAAACCACGGAACTCAGTTAAAAAAAAGATCCCGTCTGTACTCTCTGACAGAAAAAGGGGGCCGTATAAACTACAAGATGGGGGGGGCCCCGGGCGGAAAGGAAGGAAATAGCGGATGAAGTCGTAAGTCCTCCCTGGGGGGTGTTTCAGGAATCCAAGGGACGGGAAAAAGCCTTTAAGGGGGAACAACAACAAATGTTCAGAAAGGCGACGGGCAATACAGAGCCAGGAAAAAGGAACGATGGGGAGGAAAAATGCGGATAACAAAAACGGTTTTCAAAAGATTGTCCAAGAAGGGGATCCTTCAGAAGGAACTGGAAGAAGGAGATTTATCGGGAAGGCGTTGGAGAAATCACCCGGGAAAAAACACCCAGTAAGCCACTTTCTCCGAAGGGGGGACCTCCCAGAAAGGACGGGGGGAAGTGCTGAGAGAAGGGAACCTACCTTGAAAGACCTACGGTTGAAAGGAGGAAAAGGAGAAGGAGGAGGGGTGGGGTCGCCAATCATTTAGGGCTCACTAAGGGAATTGGGCATGAAAAGGAGGGAGAAACCTGGGAGAAGCATCGGAGTTTTATATCTGCTGGAAAAAAAGGATTTCTGGAGAGAGGGTGGAGAGGCGCCAGAGAGCCGCGTCGTTCGTCAGGAAAAAAGGAGGGGAAAGTCTACGGGAAAAGAGGGGAGATCATAGTTAAGATAAGAGAAAAAAAAGCTACGCAAAGAGATAAATAAAAAGCTACAAAAAAAAAGAGACAATCTTTGAACAAGGCGCTGTCGATCAAAAAAAGAAGGTCCTGGAGGGAAAATTCAAGAAGATTGAGGGGTAAAGAGGAACTGATCTGGAAAAACGGGCACTATGGTGGAAAAAAATCTCACAAAGAATAATAGCTGACATCCGGATAAAATGAAGAAAAAAATCAAACCAGAGGAGTCAGCAAGCAAAAATCACCTTCAGCAGAAAAAATGCCTTACAGGGAAGGTGGAGGATCCAAGGGGGAAGGAGAAAAGATTTAAATTCCGGAGGCTAAAAAAAAAGGACTGTTGTGGAGGGAAGTTTTACTGGAACAAAAATTCCGAAGTATGAGTAACTCAAGGAAATCTCCGGAAAAGAAAAAGCAAAATAACATTGAGAAAAAAAAAAGGAAATCGATGGAAAAGATCCAAAACCATAGGGAGGAGTCGAGAAAAACATATGGGAAAGTCTAGAAGGGAAGGGGGGGTGAGGAGGGTAGGTCGAAAAGTAAATAGCTAAAAATACAAACGCACGATGAGAGGGGGGGAAGGGTAGCAAGAAACAAACCATAAAACGATCAGGAAAAAGTCCGCAGAGGAAATTTAGGGAAAAAGGGGAGTGAATGAGGCAAGTAAACCAGGAGACGAGAAAAAGCGGAAACCCGAGAAGCCAGTTCAAGTCTTGAGAAAAAAGCCAGAGGAAAAGAAACGATATCGCAGACGAAAAAAGGAGTGTTCATCCTAGACATCGGCAAAATAGGACGCGGATATAGGATAAAGGGGGGAGTAAAATGGAGACTGCTGGGAGGGAAAAAAAATTAATAGTGCAGACGAAAGGGAAACTGGGGGAAGCGCGAAAAAAAGGAACCTGTCCGAGAAAAAGAAAAGAGAACGGAGCGCGAACACCGGAGGGGTCCAAGCCAGAGGGGGGGGGGGGGGGGGGGGGGGGGGGGTGGGGGGGGAAGAGAGGTCCTACAGGGAATATCTAAACAGCCGGTGGGGGGGTTTGGGGGTGGGGGGGGAAGAAAGGAGATGGGGGGCAGACAAGAAGGAAACACAGGCTCCGGGACTTTTGGGAAAGATTCCATACGAAAAAGCAAAGACAAAGATTGTGAAGGTCGCGCCAGGGAGGAAAAGGCGTATAAAGGAACCCAGGTGGTTAGAAGAGTTCAAAAAAAAAAGGGGGTTTTCTTAAAGTTAAAAGTCAATGGTTAAAGTTGGTGGAAGACGCAGAAAAGGGCGGAAAAAAAAATTTGGGATAGTAAGAACCGAAGGCACGAAAAAGGACCGCTCCTCAAAAAAAGGGGGGGGTCCAGAGAATGGCCAAAATTGTAGATCGGTAGGGGGGGGGGAGAAAGGGATTGGGTGTGTGAGGGGACAAAAAAAAAAGATTGGAAGAGAAATCTAGGGGAGACGCCCAAGAATGTAGGAAAAGACGAAGAGTTTGGGGTCGAGGGATCGTGCAGACTGTGGAAAACCTTTGGGTTCCACGACTACGAAAGGGGGGGAAAAGGGTAAAAGGGGGAAAATGGAAAGTCTAAAAGGGGATCGGAGACGATGGCCACAAACTGAGTAAGAGGAGAAGGGGCCAAGGGCGGACGGAATCTCTCACAACAAAAGAAGATATAAGGGGGGAAAGGCTTCGTCAAGAAACAATTGGGGAAAGAAAGTTCTAGAGAAGGAAAGAACGTTAAAGGAAAAAAAAGATCGCGAGGAAAAAAAGAAGACGAATCCGGTTCGGGCAAAAAAGGAAAAAATTGTGGAAAAGAGCACGAATAGAAACCAACAGGGGAGGGGGAAAGTTCATGTCAAGAAGGGGGAGCCAATAAGGTTCTTGGCTGTTCGTCAACCCCAAGGGGCGTGACCTGCCCTTCGGAAGAGAAAAGAAAGAAGTACTGCCAACGATCTACAATGTTACACGGGAAATAAAAGGGGGCTCGGTCGCAAAACAAAAGCCTTTGAGAAAGTAACTTGCAGAAGGGGGGCTATCAGTCAAACGACCACTTTGGGGTGGAAGGGGGAGAAAAGCTGACACCAACAAAGAAAAAAAAGAACAGGCAAGGAGACAGTGGCTAAAAAACATCAGTGAGGGTCAGGGAACACGTGTGGGAAAAATGGAGGAGAAGGGGGAGAGAACAAGAAAATCGAAGGGAGAGAGTTACCAATTACGGAACGGCGTAGCAATAAGGGGAAAAAGGGTCGGAAAATTAAGCACAACCAAGGAAGCCCCAGAGGGAAAGGAAGGAAGGAGAAAAAGGGGGAAAGAAATTCGGAACTGCGGGTTGCAACGGGGGAGGGGAGGATCTCGGGTAGATATGAAAAAGAGAGCCAGAAGGGGGGGTCGATGAAGGATCGTCATCTGAAGGGGGGGGATTAAACAAAAGCCGCGAAGGGAGGAGTGATCGAGAACATAAGGTTGCGAGGAAACGCGAACCTAAACGGTGAGAAAGACCTATGAAAAAAGACCAGGAAGGACTTCTACAGGCTGGTTCCGGTCTAAAAGGGAGGGGGATTAAGAAGACCTAAAAAAAACTTTCAGAGAGGGGGGGACGAAAAAAAGGAAGGTTAACGGGGGCTTCTCGACGTTACCTAAAAGGAAAGGGGGTGTTCAGAAAAAAACCGACGGGTTTGAAAAAGGAAGGATCAGAGCCCGTCAAACTACTTAAAGATTAAAGAAAAACGAAAACCTCTGGATACGAGGAAAGAAAAAGCGACGAGTTGTAAGGACGGAAGGGCGCGTTCGGCGGGCTCGAATCGGAAAGAAAAATCTCTTCAAGGGGAGAGTCATCCTGATAGAAATTAAGGGGAACTACGGAGACTAGAAAAGTCTTCATAAAAGCAGCCCTGGTCTACCATCCTGGGGAGGAGGACAACAGGAGAAGGAAATCCTTCATAGGAAGAGATCGTGTTCTAGAAGGAAGGAGTGTGAAGGTCCATGCTGGGGGCTTCTTAGGGAGAAGTGCCTCGAAAGGGAACGGCCTGAAGGGGTATCTAAGCAAAAAGGATCGGAGAAAAGAGAAATAAAGGACCGAGGGGGGGAAAAATCCTGTTAAGGAAAAAAGGAGGCAATCCGAAAAAACGCGCAAAAAAAACGGAAACAGATGGGAGCCCATAGAGACCAAAAAGCCAATGCCGAAATTTTAGTGTAGGTCAGAGGGTAAAGAAAGGTCCCGAAAAGGAGGAAACGAAAAGAGAAAAAGAAAGATATCATCAGTGAGAACGAAAAGAGGCCAATATTGAAGGATAGAGAAAAGCAAGTATGGGAAAATAAATCACCATGGAAAGTGGAACCTGGTGAAAAACGACCAAAAGAGGGTTCTGGGAGAATACAGAAAATAAGGGGAGGAAAAGGGAACAGATGAGTCACGCCTCTTGGCTCAGGGGAAAAAAAGGAAAAGAGGAACAAACAGAAAAAAAAAAAGAAAGATAAAAAATCGCCGGATGATTCGGGGGGTGGACACATGGGGAGGTATTCTCCAGTAAAGTAATCCCGAAATAACTAAGAAAAATATAAAGGGGGAACCATACGAGGAGTTAGAAAGAAAAGATATACCGCAGCCATAGAGAAGAGGGGGATTCAAACCCAGGAAAGCCTTACCTAACATCTTCAATAGCAAAAGCTGAAATTCGAAGAACGTGCTGCACTCGGGGGTCTTTGACCAAGCGTCTGGAAAAACTCGGAGGGTCATCGAAACAGGGGGAAAAAGGAAGGTTCGAAAATCGAAACGATGATCAGTGAAAGGTGAAAAAAACCAAGAAGGACTGTGTCCAACCTGTTGGAAAAAAAAGAGGAAAAAGGGACTCGGGAGGAGGGGGGGGCTGAAGAGGGGGTTTGGAAGACAGGGTAGGAACTTAATAAGAAGTATAGAAGAAGGTCACCGAGTATCCTGTCAAGGGGACCAAAAAGAGGGGGAGCAACGCCTTCAGAGAAAGAAGGTATTTGGGTAGAAGAAGCTGAAAAAAGAAGGGGAAAAAGGGAAAAAACAAAGACACATCGTTCTTAAAAGAAAAAAAAAAGGTTGGGGGGGGTTTGAAAATAGACGAACAGTTGGTCCGCGAAAAAAAAAAAAACAGAGGACCAGAAGAAAGAGTCTTTTGGTGAAAAGGGAAGAGATATGGAAAGGGGAAGAGAAGAAAAGCCGGGGACGCGCGTGGGGAGGGGGGGCCTTTGGCCTGAAAAAAAGCGGTGTAATAAGGGAATCAATAAAAAAGAAAGGGGATCCAAGACAATCAGAAAAGAGAAGAAAGGGGGGGGACTAGAAAAAAAGAGAGCCCTAACGCGGCCTGGGGGGAAAAGTCACTCCGAGGAAAAAAAAGGGGGAGAGGGGGAGTTTGTTTTAGAAAGTTTCAAAGGAGTAAAGGATAAGCTGATGGCCCAGATCGAGGCTACGGAAAGGATGAGAAAAAAAGGGGAGGGGAGAAAAAGAGAAAAAGGAGGGTCTTCAATCGGAAGAGTCAAAGTAGGGGAAATTGGGAAGCATGAGTTCCAGCATCACTCAAAAACCGAAGGAGCTACGAGACAAAGGGGAAAGAAAACATAAAAAAGCGGAAAAAAGTTGTACGAAAAGGGGAGACGATCACTGAATTCAACCCAAAGTAGGGGGGGGGGAATGATGTCCGGGCGACAATAACTTTATCAAAGGGCTGAAACGTCGGAGGAAATTCGAGAAAGGGGGGGCTCACAACAAAAAGATACGGAGAGGGGAGGAAGTCTTCTATAAGGGAGCTTTCAGCGGTCACAACAGCAAAAAAAAGGTCATGAAAATTCTAGTAGCGAAAAAAAAGGTTGGGAATACAGACAGACTTCCGCCGCACGGCGAAGAGGGGGATCTTTGATGAGTAATGGGGAGGGAGGACTCCAGAATCTATCTTTAAAATCTCAGAAAAAAGTTACGCAAAAGACTGGAAGGGGGGAGAAGGGCCTAGGGAAAAAAAAAGAAGACTTTTCGGCCAAAAAAAAGAGGAAGAACACAAGAAAAGAGGAAACCGTCTGTACTCTCTTCAGGGAAGGGGGAGTGAAAAAAGGAGTCTTGGGGAGAGTACGGGAGCGGGAGAGGGAAGAGAAAATCCGCGAATCCTTGGGGAGGATTCACAAAGTATAGAAAGGACTGAAGGGATTGGGGAAAGACAGAAAAAGGAAACTGCGAAACCTATAAAAAAAGGACTATGATACTAACTAAGCCAAAACTAAAGGAAAATCGCAAGAACTTTAGTCCGGAAGGAGGAACTCTGCGAGGTTCCCGCTTATGAGGAGAAAAAAGAAATCTTCTGGGGGGAGCTACACAAATCATCCTCACCAGGACAACGGAAGGGGGGGAAAATCATAGGGGGGAAGCAAAAAAAAAGTTAAGGGGAAAAAGTTCTCGCCGAAAAGGAAAGAGGGTTTGGGAAAAAAAAAACCGACTGGGAACTACGCAAGCAAGGGTCTTGGCGTCTGGAGGGGGACAATGAGATCAAAAAGACTAAGGAAAACCTCGCTGGCAAAGTCAAGAAGAGAAGGCTGTCCAAGGGAGGGAGTTTGATAAAACACGATGGTTTTTGAGAATGAAAAAAAAATAAGGGCTTCGAAGGGGTCAAGGGGAAAAAATGAAGGGGGGGGAAAGAGCCTATATTGGGAAGGTGGGAAAAAATACCGCGGGAACAGAAAATGAGGTCAAAAACAAACGAAGAAGATCTGGGGTCATCGTGTCCATGAGGGAAGGGAGGATGACTAAAAAAAATACTGGGGGGGAGTTGGAAAGGGGATCTTCTAAGAGGAGGATATGGCGATGGTCACAAAGGAGTCTCGTAAGAAACAACAAACAACGTAAGGGGAGGGGTCTTATAAAAAAGAGCGGGGGGGGGAGAGGAATTGAGGGAAAGGGGAAGAAGAACCGGAAAGAAAAAAAAACATACTTGGGCCGTTCTGCATCCAAACGGGGGGGGGCAAAAAAAGAACCGTGGGGGTTTAGAGTGAAAAAGAGGGGGATTCCGGGTGGGAGAATTATAAGACCATGAAAGCCTGCCAAAGCCCCCAAGGGGACGAGTAAAAAAAAAACAACACGACAGAAGGAAAGGGAAAAGCGGGGGGAAAAGTTTACGGAAGGGCGGGGAAAGAAAAAAGATCGCGAGGGAAGCCTGTAAACATGACCAAGGTGTGTAAAAAAGGAAGGTCTAATAAGTTAGAAAGGAAAGAAGGGGAAAGGAAATCCTCAGGGAAGGGTCAAAGCATAACAAAAACATCAGACACAGGAACGATGAGCAGTCCGGGAGTTCTTAAAAAAGGGGGGGCCTTCGTGTGAATACTTTGAAAAGATATATGGAAGGAGTGAAAACAATAACACCAATCTTATCAGATACAAAAAGTATAGGAAAAGGAACCTTGGTCAAGGGGAATCAAATATAAAAACTTTCTATCTGCGCGAATTCTTGACACTGAAGACTTTTGACATACCTAGGGACTCTGGGAGAAATGGAGGCGAGACTTCATTGAAAAATCAGAACACTGTCACGGTCCACCCCGGAAAGCACAAACCCTTAAGAAGACAAGGGAGGATGAGAGGGGGATGGCCGGGTTTGACGGTGGGGGTATGCCGTTGCTTAGGGAACAGGCTTCAAGAAAGGGTCGAAAGGTTCCGGCCAGGGGGGGTAGGGTCAAGAGGCATGCACGCCGGGATGTAAAAAAGGGATTTAGAAGAAAGGACATCGGGGGAAAAAAATTTAGAAGAAAAAGGAACCTGAGGGGGCTTAAAAAAGTGCTGGGAAAAAGGAATTCGTTGGGGGGTTGAGTGGGGGGGGAGACCACCCGAAAGAAGCCAAGAACTCCTTGCTCCAGTCTTGAAAAAAAAGGAAGATTCCAAAAAAGGACCAAGGGAGGTCCGCGCAGGGGGGGAGGGGGTATCCTACTCCGCAGGGAAAAGTTTGACCAGAGAAAAGCTATTAAAAAAGAATCTGGGGGGGTGAACCTTTATTGGAAGAAAACCCCCGAAGGTTTTCATAAATATTATCATTGATGTAGGGGGGGGTCTCAGAGGGGGAACTCTTGTTCCAAAGGTTTTGAAAAGATCTTCTGGGGGGTAAAAGTCAGGAGTTAGAGGGAATTGGGAAAAGGAGTAGGGGGAACGACGCCAGGAAAAGCTCACAACAAAAAAAGAGGTAAAAGTCCATACAGTGCGGGAGAGGGAAGAAAAAATCCTGAAGAAGCTTCAAAAGGAAGAATAACCTCGAAGAGCGAGCGCGTGAGAACAAATAGGAAAGGTCAAATCGCTTGGAGGAGGGGGAACAAAAGATGTTTAAGCACCAAACAAGTGATTCAACCTGATGGACTCGAGTCCAGTGTTGGATTTCTATGGCTACAAGAAGGGGAAAGATTAAAAGGGGAAGAAGCTCTTAGAAAGCGAGCACCGAAGAGGCAAAGAGAAACACTAAAAAAGGGAGGGGGGGGAATACTGCGGTTTCGCGGGCCACAACCGCTTGCAAGAACATGGGCGAACTATCAGGGCGGGGGGACGCAAAATGTAAAAAAAGGGCATCAGGGGGGCAAAAAACAACCATCAGGAGAAAAGGGGGGGAGAGAATACCCTGGCATAAGGAGGAGAGACTCCGGAAGAGACCCAATAAACGTCTCTAGGAGTTTAAAGACTATTTCAAGCAAAGGAAATACCTGAAAAGACCTGGGAGGCCGGAAAATATGGGAAGACACCTTCACCAAAAAAAAATTGGTAAGAGCTTCCTGGATGAAGGAAAAGAGTTGAAGGTTCGGAGGGGGGTCAAGGGGATTTCGGGAGGGCTTTCGAGGGGGGGGGGTATGAAAAAAGCCAAAAGCCGCGAAAAAAAAAAGGGACAAGAAAAAAAAAAAAGTGTCAAACGCAGAAAGAGAGCAAGAGGAAATAGTCAGGTAACGGCCAAAAAACGAGATGGCCTGAGGGCGGGAACAAGGGTGTGGGGGAAATGGGCTGAGGAGGGGTGGGCTGGAATCCGAAACACACACTAGACGGCACTTGAGAGGAAAGGGGGGTAGACCCACAAACAACCAAAGAAGGGGAATTTGTGAAAAAAAATCGCTTGCTAAAGTCTGGGGGGTGGTCGAAAGACTACGGGTTTTTTCATGGAAAAAGAAAAAAGGGCAAAGGGGGATTGTAGAGCTCTGGAGAAAAGAGACTACCAAAAAAAAACCCGAAGACGCTCGCATAGGGGTCTGAACCAGGTTCGAACAGGGGGGGTGTCTTTGACGGGATCATGGGGGGGATCGCGAAGAAAGGGGAGAGGTGGAGTTTGAAAATCGAAAGGGGGGGAAAGGAGGGTTCACCAAACAATGGTCGGCTCACTCGACAGAAAGGGCAAAATCGGTGGAAAAAAAGCAAGAAATGAGGAAGGAAGCTGGGGAGAGAGGGGTGCTGGTATAAAACGTTATCGATGTCAACACTAAGGTGAATGATACCCTAAGAGAAAAAGGAGAATATCGGTGAGAACAGGAGAAATCGGGAAGCAAGACTAATAACAAGAATCACCGAAAAAAAATCTAAAGGATTTGTAGGGGAGAAAAAGGAGAGGCCGGGGTACGGGGTTGAATTTTTCGGGTCGAGACAGAGAAACCACCGTATGCGAAGACCTAAGGGTCTGAAAACGAGACTTCTCTAAGGAAAAAAATCCGAGTATAGAAAAGCAAAAAAAAGTTCTTCCAGAAGAAGGTGGGAAGTTTCCTGAAACAGACTTGGGTAACGAAAAGAGATTCTAGAAGGGTAAAGATTGGAGTAAAACCGGCTAGCAAACCCTTCGAAGAAGAAAGATTTACAATGGGGGAGAAAAAACTGGTGAAACCGAAATCTGTAGAAAAGTGCCGGAGTTATTATGGAAGGAAAAGTAATAATACGAATAAAGGAAATACCTCCAAAGGGGGGGGGGAACCAGTTCAGCATGGAGTGAAAAACAAGAGACCACCGAAGAAACGGATCCTTCCTCGAAAACAATAAAAATCTGCCTTGCTAGCTTGAAGTATTCTCTCAAACGAAAAGAAGAAAGTAGTTTAAACCAAGAAATTCCGTCGGGGGAGGAAAGATAAACAAAAGGTTCGATCGAATCCGAAACGAATATCAGGGCTCGGGAGAAAAAAAAAGAGACGGGAAAGGGAAGGCAGAGGGGGGAAAAGGAGACCGGGACTCCGGTTGGTGGTAAACCCGGGGGACGAAGAATGGGGACATTGAGGATTCGAGGAGAAGACGGGGGAGGGTGCAAGGAACAACGAAAGTTCAACGCCTTCGGAAGGGAACCTCTAGTGGGAAAAAAAAAAGAAATGAGAGAAAGTAGGGAAAGGTTTAAAGTCAAAAGATGGTTGGGAAAACCAAACCTTGCTTAAAAGGAAGGTTCGTAAAGGGGGGAAGAAAAAAAATTTGGGGAAAGCCGCAAAAGCTCAAACGGCTTTTGTTTCCAAAAGACAGCCGGAAAGGAGGGGGAGGGCCGCGCCGGAGGGAAAAGCTTTGTTAAGTCAGCCGGAAACGAGACGAGAATAGCGTCATGGGGAGAAATCTGGGGAAAGAAACCCACGGAAAAAGGGTCTACGCGGGAAACATTGGTTCCTAACTGGGGGCGGAAGGGGGGTTTCAAAAAAAGGGTGGGGGGGTGCGGAGGGGGGGGGGGGGGTGATATCAGGGAAAAAAGGACTTTGAACGAAGGGATACCATTTCCACCTAGCCAAAAAGGAGGGGGAGAGAATCTCTGAAAAGAGGAAAAGGAGCACATCAGGGCGTCAGGGAAAGTTGGGGGGAAAGATTCCCTCGGAACGCGAAGAGAAGATCCGATCAAATAGCGGGGGAGGGGACAAACCTCTGAAAAAATTCGGGGTCCGGGGAAAATTTAGAAAGTATAAAGATGCAAACAAAAAAAAAAGTGTGGGAGGGGGGGGGGTCGAATGGAGAAGTCTTCAAAAGGAGACAGCCTATTATCTGTTGAAAAGAAACCGCAAAACATGGCTCAACAAACAAAGACTGCGAAGTACCGTATTCTATAGAGAGAAAGGAGATGCGGGGCCCCAACGCCTTGGGGAAAAGGTCAGAGGGACTAAATAAAGAAAACTGGGGGGGGGAAAGATTACCCAGGGGGAGCAAACACTTTACCGAAAAGGGGACCGGCGACACAACAAGCTTTGAAAAAAAACAAGGTGGAAGGGAGAGCTGGCTCCAAAAGGGGGCGGCTAAAGGAATAAAGAGGGAAGGGGGGACCGTCGGGAAAAAAACCACCGATCAGGAGACCGCTTGCAGCGTAAAACCTCGAAACCTGTGAAGCAGCGGGACGGAGAAAAATGGGGGAGGCAAGAACCTGGAGAAAAACAAAAAGGAGTACGATAAACCTTAGGAAAACTATTAAGGGGGGTGGACCTTTCAAAAAGGAGAAGTCTGGTAGGAGGGGAGGAAAATTCCAGGAGGTTGGAACAGACTAAGAAAAAGTCTGCAGGGGGTTGAAAAACATATCATGTAAAAACGGAGGACTCAAAGAAATAGGAAACGATAAAAGGGGATAACCTTCCGGTATAGTGCCTCAAGCGAACGATCTAGAAGGGATTCGAGGGAAGGCATGGTGTTCTGGATAGTCTGAGGAAGATTGGGGAAGGAATGATCACAAAAATCTCAAAGGTGGGAACCTCATGAGTTTTAAAAGAAAAAAAGAGAAGGGAAAAGCGGATTTTGAAGGGAAAACGGGTGGGGGGTTCGCAAAAACTTCTCAGCGGCAAGAAGGGGGGGGAAGACAATCTGGAATCCACTAAAAAAAAAGGTGAAAAGGACCGAAGAACACGGCATGGAAAGGGGGGTATAGGGACCGTCTGAAAAGCATCAAGGATGTGGGATCGCTGAAAAAAAACGTCGTTCGAAGAAAAGGGTTCAGGAGGGGGGTCAAAAAATCGAGGGCTGGCCGGCGAAAGAGGATACCGAAGGAGAGAACGAGAAGAAACGGGGAAGGGAAAAAAGTGGACATCATAAGTCCGTTAAATCGAGTGCTAGTCGGGGGTTTTCTATCGTCCAGAGGGGAGGGACGCAGATAAAGGGGAAGGGGTCCTGGGAAAGATCAACACAAACAGGCGGTGAAACCAGGGACAAAATATCCTGTAGAAGGGGAGAATCAGAAAAACAGCTAAAAAGAAAAACTGCGCTCAGCAAAAAGGTGGGCCCCTAAGGTTGAGGGGTTTTCCACGTTTCAAAAAAGTGAGATGGGGGAAAAAGGGAGAAAAAATGAATTCCAAGAAGTCGGCGAGGACTTGTCGCAGAAAAACGACAGCGAAGTTGGACGCCTAGTGGAGGGAGACCAATATCAGAGAAGGAACTGGGTAAATAAAGGGGTTGACCCAAAAGGGGCCGGGAAGGACTATCGTAAACATATGGGGGATCCAAACAGCAAAGGAACGCCTCATGGGAGGAAAACCAAGGGGGGAAAAAAAATTCATGTAGACGAAAGGGAAGGAAGAATCGCGAAGAAATGGATAAAATTTGGATTGAGCTGTTTTTCGGAGAAAGAGCCTGACAGAAGGAGAACATAATAACCAGAAAAGGCTTGAAGAAAAAATCAGAACAGGAAACATTCCATCTATAAGGGGCCGTAAGAACTGGAGAAGATCAGTGAAGGGAGATCGGAGAGATGAAGATCTATTTTCGGATAAAGGGAGGGGGGAAATAGGGGTTCCAAGGGCAAGGAAGGGAGAGTATGCAAGAGGAAACAAAAGAAAGAGAACTTTATATCTATCTAAGGGAAAATGAAGCTAAACCGGGCCAACCAGAGGGGAAGCATCACTAATCTGTAAGAAACGCATGTTAGGTTGGTGTTGTCCGGGTGTAATACGGGGGGAATTTTCCTGAAAAAGGTAGTAGAGATCCTTCCTGTAGAAGGGGGAAACTCCGGGGAAAATAGACTCCAAAAGAAAAAAGGTAGGGGTTCTGAAAAATGAAAAGTCCGCCTGGAAGCTGCAAAAAAAAACTACCTCGAACTGGGGGGGTTCGAGGAAAAAGGGGGTTGTAAACAGTAAAAAGGGTTGCAAAAAGGGGGGGGGGAATCCATCTTAAGGAAAAAAAAAGGGTCAGAATTGGGCCTCAAATCCTAAGAAAAGACATTGGGGGAATCGTAAACGGAAAAGGGAATATATAAGAAAAGCTTCCTAAGAGGGGTATTAAGGTTTCGTCAGACCCACGGTTTTTCACGTCCTGGAAGAGAACAATTAAGTGAGGGTTCTCAATCCATCGAAGGGACCGGAAGGGTTTTCCCGGAGACGGAGGCATGGGGATCTTCAACCTAAGCTGAAAATTGGGAAAATCGCCGGAGGGAAAACCTAATTGAGGGAGGGCAAACTATCGAGGGGAAACATTCAGAGGATCGGGGGTGGAAAGGGTTTAAGCAAAGTGAGAAAGGGGGTTACTAACTGAAATGGAGGAATCTTGAACCCCCGTTTTGGAAAAAACAACGGAGGGGAGTTCGGAAACGGCAAGGGAAATTTAGGGCTGCCAAAAACTTTTCAGAAAATGCAAGATCGAGGACAAAAGCATAGCCGGAAAAGGGCAAAAAAAGGGGAGTTGGGGGGAACGGGAGAGGGATCAATGGAAGAGAACTCTATGCAAGCCACTTGGGTTTGGGATGTGCGAAGGGAGGAAGAAACTCAGTAAAAAGGGGGGAGGAAAGTCGCGAGAAGACAGGGGGAAGCGACCTACAGGAAGGGCTAAAAAAAAAGGGGGACCGCTTCTCTATCGGGAAAAGAAACTTTTCAGGGGGAGGATGAGGGGAAGGAGAAAAAAAAAATCCATTCGAGAAAAGTGCGTCCCAAAAGCCTGAATTTCCCGGGCCAAAGGCGGCAAAGCAGCGGGAAAACTGGGGTGCAAGGCGGCTAAAAAAAAATACCAAAGAGGAAAGGAAAACCGTAAGGTGGACCAAAAAAAAGGGAGAAGCCGGGGAAATACAGGGGAAGGAAAAGTCGGACCAAAAAAAAATGGAAAAAGAAGGAACCAAAAAAAAAGCGTCGGGGAAATTACGGACATAAGACAGGTTGTCAGGGAGGCTTGTGGGAAACGAAGGGAGAGGGGAGGAAAGACTGATCGAGAGGAGCATAGAGTGGGGGGGCGATGAAAAAGTCCGAACGGAGAAATTTTGACAACGGGAAAAAAGAAGCCGGGGAGAGGGGGGAGAAAAAGGCAAAGCCAGATAGCAAGAGATATGGAAAGGTGGAAAAATCTGCAAGGAAAAAGAAACCTGCCTACTCTGGAAGGAGAGAATGCTGGGAGAGGGAAAGGGATCGACAAAAAAAAAGCACGGAGCAAACAGGCGGGGGAGTATCCGAATCCCTTATAAAAAGAAAAAGCAAAACGAATTACTCATCAAATGGAGTGGTGAAGGCGGATGGGGGAAAAGATCTCCGAGGTACCGAGGGGGCCCTCAAAAGGGGGGGAAGGGAACTCAAAGGGCGGTCAGGCAGGGGGTCGCCTCCTCTCTCCTAAGGGGAAACCGAAAAAAAATTGCGGGGGAACAGGGGGGGAGCTTCTAACGCGGGCATCAGGAAAAGTTGGAAGCTTGGTCGGAAATTAGTGTTACAGGGGAAAGAGAGAAGAAAAAGGATGCAATGGGACGTACGTAAGAAACGTTGTACGCGAAAAAACTGGAGGAGGAATTTCATGTGGAAAGAAGCAAATCAGGAAAAGGGGAATCTTGGGGCAGAAGGAATGAAAGGAACACCTGCCGATGGAAAGAAAGGAGATAAGCAAGAATCTCTCTCAAAAGAAAAAGAGGAAGAATTCAGAGAGGGGGGGTTGGACAAAAAAGGAGATGGAAAGATAAGAATCACCGGAAAAAAAGGAAACGATCGGGGGAGATAAGATGCCGGAAAAGGTGAAGAAGAAAAAAAATCTGTGTTGAGGGAATTCCGGATTGAGACATAAAGGGAACACGAAGGAGAGTTCCTTGAGGGGAAGAAAAAAGGCTTGAAAAAAAAGAAAATGCGAATCGCCAGTCTGGGGGGAAGAAAGCACCCAGATCAGAGGAAGGGACGATGCCGGGTAGAAAACTCAATAGCAGAGAAAGGAGAAGATTGGAGGAGAAACTCAAGCTTGAAGGGCAATTAAAACAACGTATTTTAGGGAGCCTTGGGGAGAGGGGGGAACGACAGTCCGACGAGGAAAATTGTGAAAAGGGCTGGGGGGGCATTACGCCATAAAGGACAAAACAAATAAGACCTTTAACCAAAAAAATCCATAAAAGAAGAGGGACCAGAGAAAAAACGCAGAAAAAGTGAAGATTGGAAGAAAAATAAGCGGTCACTCACTCGTTCGAAAAAATATCTGGAAAAACTCTCAGGGTGCGAAGTTCAAAGGGGTCAATCGGGAAAAAAAATTTGGGCGGGGACCTGCGACGGGAAAATCTAATGCAAAATCCGATCGATAACAGAAAGGAGATTCGGGACCAAAGAAAGGTATTCAAAACACCTTTAAAACATAAAAGCGGATGGAAACAGCCCGGGGGGGGTCCGGTATAGGGCCCTGGGTAGTCTTCGCGGAAAAAAGTATAGGCGAGACGGGAAGGATTCAGAGGGCGCATGCAAGCCGAGGGGGGGTGTCGAGGGAAAAGGGAACTCCAAGAAGGGGGAAAAAGCGCCTTACAAGCAGACAAAAGGCTGGAAAAGGCGGTCACAAAGGGAGGGGTTGGTGAAAAAAAGTGCCAGGAAACAAGAGGAGAGGGATAAGAACCTCCAGTAGAGAAGCAACGAAAACCTCAAAATAAAAGAATCGCCAAATAAAAGGGTAATCCTTTCCAGGGAGGAAAAACGACCTGAGCCGGGATCCTTGTTTAGGGACGCGAAAAGAAAAAAAAGAAACGCGGGACGCAAAAAATGTATGGAATAGTCCAATCATAAAAAAATATGTTTGGTTTGGGCCAAATTCCGGGGAGGGAGGGCGCGGCAAGGGTTAGCAGAGAAAAAGTTGGAAAGGGCCTTGAAAAAGTTGTCAAACGAATCGGGAGCTCATTTTCGAAGTAGAAAAGGAGGAAAAAAAAGGCCAGCACTGGAATCGGAGGCACGAAAAAGAGAGGTATCTCGAAAAAGATCTGATATAAAATCGACCAGCGTCGCCTCAGGGGGAAGGGGCTTCCGGGAAAGACCGCACTCAGAAAGTCGCAAAGCCGCAAAAAAGAAGCTTCGTTAAAAAATCCTGGAAGGGGCCGAAGGGGAACGGGTTGGCGAAGGAGGGCATTGGTCGATTGAAAAAGGGGAGAACTCATGAACAGGACGGCCTGAAAAAGAAAAGCAACGCTCTTCTTACAGGCAAGAGCTAGAATCTGATAGACAAGGGGGAGGAAAGATCTGAGGGCAAAGATGCTGGACAAGGGCGAAAAAACAGAAAGAATTCTTGCGGCTTAGGGAGGTTTGGACGGGCCGAGGCAGAAAATCCAAAAAGGAAAAAGCACTTTGAGAAAAAAAAAAGGTGCGAAAGGGAAGCTCGGATGGGACTCTACTAAAGGAAGAACACTGCGACATCCCAATAAGGATGCGGCGTTTAAAGAGAAGGGCTACAAAATCGAGCAGAGAGGTCGGAAAAGAAGAAGTTTCCAAGGGAATCAAAAAAAAAAAGACTCGACAGAGCCGGGGGGGAAACAAGGTCGAGTTGGGAAAAAAATAAGGGGGGGATAGACTCGCGTTGGGGTAGGGATTACAAGCCGCGAGGGAAGGGGGAGGACAGCCAGGAACTCAATTAATCGGGAGAGTTACAAGGGGGTTAATAACCCGTGGGGAAAACGGGGGGAGAAATATTATCAAAAAGCGGGTCTCTGGAATTGAGATGCCCTGGCGGGAAAATCGGGGTGAATAAGTCTTCGTGATTAGAAAGAATCATCCTAAACTTAGAAGGTTTAAGTGAAAAAGAAACCAAATCCTTCGCAAATAAAAAAACCAACACAAAAAAGCTAATTTGGGGAAAAAAAAGTTTCCGGCAGAAAAATGGAAAAACATTGGTCTCTAGAGTCAGAACACAAACTGAGGAAAAACGCTCAGGAGTGGTGGCAGAATTTAGGAAGGAAAAAAAGGGTTTTGATCTCTTCAGAAAAATGAGATCCTTGGGAGGTTCTACAATTAGTTGGAAGGGGAGACTCAGATGGAAAGCAGTACGTCGACAAGCGGGAACTAAAACTGCAGAGTGGGGCCAACTTTGGTCGATGGCAGCGTCCGGAGATGTGCGCTGCGGGGAAGGTGACAGAATTCCAAAAGGAGGTCAACAAAAAAGTAATGATAAGTACTTAAAAAGAAGGTAAGGAAAAAAAAAGGAAAACAAAAAAAGGAGGGAGGAAAAGAGATATAGAGGGGGGGACCGAGAAAGAAAATTTGAGAATTCGGGTCAAAAAAAAAACCCAGAAAAAAGCGCGAGGGAAGCTGGGTCGGACGGAAAAAGAGCCATAAAAAAGGGTCCAAAAGTGGGAAAGTCTGGGATTCAAAAACAGGGCTACATCGGGAACGTATTCAAGAAAAAAGGCTATAAGAAAAGTAAAGAATAAGGAACGAGACTCTATCAAGAAAAGCTTCGGAAAATCTTTGAAAAAGAGGGATTCCGGAAAAAAACCCAAGAAAGGTATCAGATGAGATAAGCTTAGGAAGAATCCCCACCGGATCCGGAAAGAAAAGCAATTACAAAGAAACCCAAGGGATTATTTACTGAGGACCGACGGTAGAACTGAAAAATCAAGAGTTGCAACTTAAAAGGGGCAAAGGGGGAGATGGGGTATTGGGGGGGAATCCCTAAGAGAAAAGCCCTGGAAATCCATTCTAGCGAGAAGACCGCAGGACCGCATGGGCAAAAAGGGGAAAATCCGACACTATCGGGGAAAAAACTTCATATCTCGTAATGCGCTGTCAGGGAAAAGTAAATCTTGGAAAAGGGTTCAGGAAATCGGGGGGTCATCAAAAGGTCTCTAACCTTCCCTTTTGAAGGACGTAGAGGGAAGACTGGAAGAAAGGGGGTAAAGAAGTTCTCAAAGAAAAAAAACGCGTCCGAGGGGAAAAATTTTCAGGGAAATTGTCAGACTGGGCCTTCGGACCAAAGTTCTGCGGGAGAGTCAGGGGAGGTGGAAAAAAACTGGGAGAGCAAAAATCCTCGAGGGGTTGAAATTGTCGAAGGCCTGGACACGAAAAAAAGACAAAGGGAAACCGGACGACGAAACGGGGTGTTCTAACACCAAAAGGACTTGCCCGGGAAATGGAAGTGGGGGAACCAAATCAAAAACAGAGGGGGGAAGAATTGGGGAAAAGAAACGAAACATTCAACTCAAAACCCAGACTGTTGTGAAGCGAGAAGAAAAGAGGTCAAAAAAAAAAATATAAAAAAAAAGGGTTTGGCTCTCCTGGCATTTGAGAGAGAAATGAAATAGGCTAAAAAGCGTTTCATGGGACCCCGGGGACATCGAGGAGGCCGCTTTGGGTTTTTCCTCGGGGAGGATCATTGGGAAGATTGACAAAAAGTTGGGGGACACTAAGCGAGGGGAACTAAAACTGGGTTAGTTTTAGGGAGGGGCACGGGAATTGAGACTGAGAAAGGGGTTAGGGCCCGGGGGGGGGGAAAAATCACAAGAGCTTTGAAGGGGGGAGAGGCCTTCTAAAAATCAAGACGGGGGGTCTTCCATGCTTAAGAACTGGAGGGAAAAAAGCTCAAAAGGGAGGGGGGGATCAGAAAGATCGCGGAAGGCCCCCAAGGAACCGCGGAGGAGTATTGGTTGCCGAAGAGGGTCACGAAAAAAAGCTGAGGGGAAAAGGGGCAAAGAAGGGGGGGGGGATGTGAAGAGATAACTGGGATAATTGGGCTTGGCGCAGCCTGCGAAGATTCAGAGAAGCGGAAGGAGGCCGAATCCCTCAAAGAAGAAGAAAAAACGGGGGGAAGGCCTTCGAGGATTTCGCGGGCAAGAGGCTGCGAACATGGGAAAAAGGGAGATGAGAAAAACTGGGGGGAGGCCCATCAGAAGGGGCACACAAAAAAAGGAAAACTTGAAGCAAAAGGGGACACGGGGGCAGGTTCAAAAACAGTTCGAAAAGAAAAACGAGCGCGAAAGTGGGAATCAAGCGGAAAAATGAAAAAAAACCGAAAAAGAACAAAAAGGGGGAGAAGCGAGACTGTTCCTCAGAAAGGACCTAATAAAACAATTGAGGGAAAAAAAGGCCAACAAAAGAAAAAAAATCTTCGGGAAGGAAAAGGACATACCAGAGACAAAAAAAGGAAAACGTCGCCGAAAAATACGGGATCTGGGGGGAGGGAACCGGAACTTTACAAAACGCAAATAAAGGGGACTTTTGGGGAGTACAATCATCCGCGAAGGGAAAGGAGGAAAGAGCACATAAGAAAGGGAACCGAATTGTCAGAAATCGAAAAAGGGGCCAAACGATTTCAAAAAGTCTAATAATGGTTTGTCTGGAGGGTTCAAAGAGATCATCTGCGGAGGAGACGGAGAGGAAAAAATCTCAAAAAGGAAGAAATTGAGGGTGGGAAACGCTACGGCGGAGGGACCGTCTCTCATCGTCGTGGGAGAAGACTGTTTGGAGAAAAAAAAGATTTGGAAAAGTCGGATTAACAAGGGTAAGAGCACCATCTCGGCGGAAGTTCGCGAAAAAAAAACCAGTCCCAATTTTGTCTCTACGGCAAGTAGAGGGTGGCCGCCGAAAAAAAAAAAAGAACGTGATAAGGGGGGATCGAAGGGGGAAGGGAGGTCTTCGTCACTGGGGGAAAAAGCTACAGGCTCGCCGAGTCTATAGGGGGGGGGGAAATTAAAGGCAAACGCCAACAGCAGAGAAACACGCGAGAGGAAAAAGTGGCCGGAAGGAAACTTTCTAGGAAAAAGGGGTCCGCACTGGCGCGGGACTTTTCTCCGTTCGAGGGGTCGTCGCATTAACAGAAAAAAGGAAACCTGCAAGGAAAAAAGATCATCGATAGAAAACGACAACAAGGAGAGATGAGGAGAGGGAAAAACGTGCCGGTGGAAAATTCAAACTAAAGGATACTATACTCAGCACCAACCCAGGGGAACACTGAAACAGAAGGGAACCGATCGAAAGATGGCAAATTTGCCAAGGCTGAACGCAGCTGTGGTGTCAGCGGTTGGACAGCCGCAAGATCGGCTTAAACCAAACAGATAAAAACCGCCCAGGGAAAGTAGCGAGATCGAGAGGAGAAGCCAAAGAGGAAATAGGGAAAAAATCGATGCCGAACCGTATCCTAGGGGGGGGGGAGGGGGCCGGCAGGCCTATCTTCGGGGAAACTCGACCGCGGAAAAAGATCAAGGAACGGAAAAAAACAAACCATAAAAAACAAGGTTAACGGCAACGACTATTAAAATGCTTGACTGAAGGATGGGAAGGGGGAGGGTTGAAGAATCCACAAGAAGAAAAGACTATACTCGGGATAAAAAAAGAGAACCCAAATTTCATCAGCGTGGAGAAAAAAAAAAGGAGTAGAAAAACCTTTAAGGGGGGGGGGAAAAAAAAGAGCCAGGAAAACGAAAAAGGCTTTCTCTCAAAGGGAATTCTAATTCCTGGGATCAGGAGAGGTTGTAAGACGAAAGGTACTCGAAGGGAGAAGGACTAAGCAATTTCCTATCAGGGAGAAAAGGGAAGAGGAAAAACCCAGAGGGGGAAGCCACCCTTGACATCCCGAAAAGGGACGGGCTAAAAATTGTGGTTTAAACCCAAGGGGGGATTGGGTAATAAGGGTATTGCCTTTAAGAAAGAGGACAGGGGGGGGAAGGCTGCGGAGGACCGTAAAGGAAGAAGGGAAAATCAGCGAAAAGATTGAACTTGTCGCGACGAAGGCGTAGGAGGAAAAAAAAACGGACCCCGAAACGGCAGGAAGATCAAGGACCAGCAAAAGGACCGCGTAACAGAAGGAAAGTGTTGAAGGTTATTAGACCGGAGAAAGAAGAGGAGACAAAAACAAAAAAAATCTGAAGAAGAGAGAGAAATCTTTGGGGCTCCTCCTAGTATAAGAAAAATATCTCTGGAAAAAAAAGGTGGTATCTTGGGGCTCTCAACTGGAAAAAAAGCTGTACCTCTAACATCCGAAGTGACTTCTAAAACAGTAGTTGAATGAGAGAAATCTACATAGGGGGGAAATCTCTGGAAAAAAAAATTTTCGCGGGGCACACGCCTTTTGAAATAGAAGAGACGAAGGACTTTATGAAAAGATGGAGGGGGAGAAGGAAAAGGTTAAAGAAAAAAAATAAGGCCAAAACAAGAGGAGAGAAGACTCCTTAAAAGGACGCCGAGAGGGAAAAAGGGAAGGATCCTTGTGAGGAGTCCGATGGAAAAAGACTCGTCACAACTTGTTCATATAAAGAGAAAGAACATAGACGGGAAAAAATTGGAAACCCCGGGAACACGAAAGGGAAAAAACGCAGGGCCAAGAGGCCACTTGTGTTGGGGGACGGTGATCAAAAGCTGGCGAGAAAGTGGAGAAAGGACAAGGGAAGGCTAGGCCAAAGAAGGGCGCACGGAGAGTCTACAATTGGACAGGGAAACTCGAGGGGGGACTTCAAAAGAAAGTATTCGAAAAAAGGCTTAAAAGGAAAATCAAAAAATTGGTAAGGCCAAAGACAGCCAAACAACAAACTTAATTTGGGTTGGGTGCAGCTGGGAAGAAACTGTGGGGTCCAGGAGACTCCTGGGGCGGGAAGCCTTTAGTCGTCTAGGAGGTCGTTGATGGAAAGTCAAACTGGGACGGAAAATCGGGGAGCTACTTTCGCAATTCGGGAAGGACAGAAAAAAACACAAAAAAAAAGTTAAAGGGTCTGTAAAAAGGGGGGAAAGAAAATTTTTAGATTCTGTTGGGTCCCTTTCTCTCGAAAAAGAAGGGAGGGATTATCGAAAAGCGTGAAGAAGATACAGAGGAAAAGTAAGGAGGGAAAAGGGCTACTTGAATCGGCCTCTCCATATAAAAAAAAGAAAGGAAATATTTCAAGTGACGCTAAAACACCGCCGGGAAGTCTCTGGAGGAGGGGGAGGCTATCAAAGCAAGAAATTATCTTGTGGAAGGAGAAAAAAAGGGTTTTTCCTAAAAGCACCCAGATCATGAACGAAACCCTTGAGAAGAAGGATCCAAAGGTTGGAAAGTGAGAAGAAAGGGGGGACGGCTGGGGGGAGTCCCAGTCCAGGCCTTAGACGGAAAATCACGGATTTTGAAAAGGTCAAATTTCAAGTAGGGAAAAAAAGCTCCAACTGGAACTCTATGGACAGGGGGGGGGATTCCGCTGCTCTGGGTTTCTTTGAGGTTTTGGGGAACGGAAGGTCAGAATTGAGGGGATGATGGGGGAAAAAAAAGTTCAAACCGTCTGGAAGAAGAGACTTTGCAGACTTATCACTAAAAGACGCTAAAAAAGGTGGCATGGGACCGGAAAGAAAAGCAGGAAAAGGGAAAGAGAAAGTGCTCACTTCGCTGTGGCTTCTGAGGAGGAAAAAAAGGAACAGGATGGGGCTGTCAAACCGTGCAGGTAAAAAGCTATCAGAGAAAGAAAAGGAGGAGGCATCAAAAAACCGTTTTGGACGAAAACATAATCTCCGAAGAAAAAAAACCCAGAAAAAAAATTATGTGAAAAAAAAAAAAAGAACCAGGGGGGCCACAGAGGGGTCCGGGGAAAGTTGTGACAGAGGAAAAAAAAATTAGGGGGAAAAGTAAAAGAAAAAGAAGAACACATCTAGAGAAAGAAAGAAAAGGAAGGAGCCGAAAGGCCAAAAAGG
>Ga0179593_1694949_pt1 | contig 32519 bp, 21 predicted proteins | sample CZODoug2_1_08_16_FD_185931 | JGI IMG/M metagenome (GOLD analysis project Ga0179593, IMG submission 185931) | Vadose zone soil fungal communities from Angelo Coast Range Reserve, California, USA - CZODoug2_1_08_16fungal (PacBio error correction) | ecosystem: Environmental > Terrestrial > Soil >...
AAAGGGGGGGGGGAAGTCATAAGGAAGGGGAAAAAGAGGCCCCTTCCATCGACAGAAAAAGGAAAATAAAGGGAACATGCCCGGCGGCCTGCTGCGACGCAAAAAAAGCCGTCCATAGGGTCCGAAAGTCTGCAGTCATCGGAGGCATCTGCAACTCTGAGGGGGGGGGGAGCGCAAACAATTCTTCGACACCTCGAGGGGAAGAGAGAGTCCGGCAAACAGAAAGGGGCAAAATCAATAGGGGTGACGAGCTTTTTTGGTGAGGATTGTATTGGCTACGCGGAACGAGCGCAGCACATTGGGACGGGCGAACAGGGAAAGAGTCCTTCTGTCAAGAAAAGGAGAGGGTACGCCCCCCTACAGAAGGGGAGGGTCGGTCGTCTGGGAAATTCCATAGATGGCATCGGCGTCGGTTAGAAGGGAAAAAATGGGAAGACAGAAGGATTACGACAGGCGGCCGATGCCGATCCAGGGACCCGACCATAAACCAAACGCGCGTGGTGGGTCGAATTGGGGCTGGACCCTAAAAAGGAAATTGGGGGCAATTTCCGGAAACTGCTGAAGTATCTAAGCAGGCAAGAGGGAGGGGATGAAAGCGGTCGCCCGGCCAACCCTACAAAAGAACTTTCTCGCGCGAGCTCCCCGAAATGCGCCTGTCCGTGGCGAAAAGGAGCAACCAGCTTGCCGCCGCCGCCATAAATCCTTCGTTATCATTAGGGGGGGGGGCTGTGGAATCCGGGGGTATGCTCTCTGCAAGCCGAAAAAAATGGGAGGACGGCCGAGGGAAGTTAATTGGGGAAGGGTCAAAATGATCGGGGGGGTCCGCGCCAAGGAAAACAGCCAAAACCACGTCTCATCAGGAGGGGGCACACCCCTCCCGGGGCCTGAAAAAAAAGGGGGGGAAAGTTTCATCGAAGCGGGGAAAGAAAAAGAAGGGAGGGCCGGGGGGGCGGTCAACCGTCACCAGGTTGAGGGGCCATCTTCCAGGGGACTCCATGCACGATCAGGGAAAAGATCTGACAGAGGGAAAAACATCTTCACCTGCCGCCCTCAAAGACCTCTGAACTTAGCCCTCCTGCAAGATCCGACACCAAAAGTTCAACATAGGGACTGACAGAAAGGGTGCAGGGGAAGGTCGCGGTGCGGTACTTTTTAGTTGGGAACGAAAGAAAGAGATACTGCCCAAAAGACGCTGTTCCTAACATTTGGGGACCACTCGAAAGGGATTACGCGGCTATAGCTTTTTGACATAGGCGATATCGTTTAAAAAATGGGCTAGGACCCCATTGAGATCCGCGTTGGGGGGGCCCTTAGGAAGCGCAAATGACCCTGTCGGAGCCTTGGGGAACTAAAGGCAGCGGCCATTGAGGATCTAGTATTTAATCAAAAGCTGGTTCATGTCATTCTGAAGGTGGGGGAATTGGGCAGTAAGTCAGGAAAAAGTTCCCGAGGAGAGAAACCCCCCTGAGACTCCAAAGGGAACAGGGCTCATTCGCAGGGGAGCGAAAGGAGTTCCCGCCAGGAGGAAGAGAGATGAAAAACGGGGAGGGGGCCTAACGCGGTCGTAAAATGTAGCGGTGAGAACAATGGTTTCAGGGGTAACCTCTGGTTCGAGCGGAAGAAAACTCAGGAGGAAACGACAGAAGCGGATATGAAAAAAAAAAGGACAAGAAAGCCACCCTTTCCTTGGGAAAAAGTGGGCGCGCGTACACGGTCTCACCTGAAGGAGACATTTTTCCCTCGGTGATCACCAGAGAGGCAGAAAAAAACCTTTTTAAAGAAAAGAGATGCGTCGGGGAGAACCAAGTCAGGGGGAAGGTCAACCTACCAATAGTGCAAGATTCCTGTCCGCATCCTGCAGATGGAGTTAGAAAGGCGGCGTCGAGTCCAGACGCCGGAAAAAAAAAAAAACGGGAAAGAGATAGCCAGATGGTCGCGCCAGCGCGTTCCCGGGAAGGGAAGCTCGGGTGGTGCGTTCCGGTACCGTTGGAGGGGAGGAGGAAATCCGCCGGGTCAGGTGTCAAAGGTTGAGGGAATCAGCCGGTTAGTCTCGGGCCTGGAGTGTCTCCACCCCTCAGGTTCCGAGCGGAAAAGGCGTAGCCTTCCACTGGAGAAAAGGAGGTGTCAAAGGAACGTAACTGGTTTACGGAGGAGAAGTCCGGCTATCGAGGACCGGGGAAAACCTGAGGTAAAAGAACTTCCATGCCAATGAGGTGAGAAAAAGTAAAGTCTTCCGGCGATAGGAACAGACTAAGCCCTGATAGATACCGGGTTTGGAGAACGCATATCGAAGTCTCCCTCCCCTCGATGGTCAAAGGGAAGAGCTTTGGGGCCTCTACAGCAGTAGAGGGCAACGCCTGAAGACCTTACCGCCATTTGCAGCAACCATCGAGCTAAAAAAAAAACGGATTAAAAAGGCTGATATGTTGCTGCAACGGAGAAAGGAGGAAAAAGGCGGTGTGGGACTGTGCGAGAGAAAGCAATCACGTAGAAGAGGTGGGGTTCTATCTGCGAGCAACAAAATCCGAGCGGCTATAGCGGCGCAGGGTCATGAATCGGAACGGCGGGCCCAATTTCTGCCTGGGAAGGAAGAGTGGAGTTAACCGGCGGGGGAAATGAGTGCCGGTCAGAGACGGTAAGGAGGGGGAAAAAAGTGAACACCTAACACGGTTTTGGTCAAGGAAGAGAGGCCATCTCCTCGAATAAGGAAATTCCGGTGGACGCAAGGAAAGGAAGGCATAGCCCACTCCGGCTCAAGAGGACGACCTCATGGGCTCACCCAATTCCGTGAAAAGAGACTCGGGAAAACGTCAAACAACTCTGCTGCTCGAGCTGGAAAACCTCCCAAGGGGAGCGAAACATTGCCCGTAAGACCATCTTCAGCTTCGCGTACTCTGTGAAACGGCGGGTGGCATGGCCAGTTCCAGAGGGACGTGGGAAAACAGGGGGGGGTGTCGACCCGAGAGCCGGGGAGGCTTCCGGGAACCCGGGAAGGGAAAAGAGGATGATTATATCACTGGGGTCTGCAGGAAAACCGAAGGGGGGACCGTCCTCGTTTAGACAGAAATGATCTAGAATATGGGGGGCATCGCAGGTCGCCGGCGACCGGTACTCCTCAGAACAGGCAAAAAAAGAAAAAAGGGTTCGTTAAAGGCAAGGAGAAACCTATAGAGACGTTTGAAGGGAAAAGCTTTTGAATCTCCAATGGGGAAAAAGATATGGCGACTCGGGCGGGAAGACCTGGGAACTACAAGAAAATTAGCGAGGAAAAGGGACAAAGGAGGAGGTAGTAGTCGTGAAGATCTACGTCATGGAAAGGGAGCGAAAAAATTGGACGGAAAGATAAACAGGAGGGATTACTACTAAAACGAAGAAGACTCTTAAGAATAGGGGGTCATATCCAGGCGCCGGTTCTCCGTCTCCGTCCTCTGGGAATCCGCAGAGTCTAGCTGCCTCAGATTCTGACCCTGCGGGCGTAGAATCTTGACTTTGCGCAAGTTAGGAAAACATATCGGGCCTCTAAAGAGAAGAATGCACGTCAAAAATGCTCGGCTCCACTGTTTGCTGGGACTTCTCCACCAGGGACGGATCTAGCAAGTCCGAAAAAGGAGACGGGAAAAAGTGGAGAGAATTCTGAAATTGTTTCCGGATGCAGATTCCTCCGCGGGGAGGCGACTAGGAGACCTCTCTGATTGGCCAAGGGAACTCTTTTAAGTGAAAAAGGGGGACAATTCGAGGGAATGGGAGTAAAAGTGCATCAGGCATCAAAAGGGGGAGGCCAAAAGTCCTGACCTCAATTCTCGGGAACGTCGGGGAAGGGGAACTGTCCGGCAACTTGGAGGAAACTCGTTGGGAAAGCATTTGAATGGAAACCGTGGCTGTAGGGGTGGCTAGAACCCTTATAGGATCGATCATCAAAGGAGGGGGAGGAATAAGGGGAGAGGGCCTCCTCCTAGGTTGCCCACGAATTCAATCTGATGACGACCTACTGAGAACACGGATAATAAAAGCAAAATACAGGTCGGATTCTATTTCCCTGACCAAAATCTACTCTTCTTTTGGTAAAACCTTAGGGGAAAGGGCCAATTAGAGTCTCGATCAATGACAGGATTTATTGGTTTGCCGGCTAAAATTCGTTCCTGGCAAGATCAGGGGGAAGGCAGCCAGGGGAACCGTCAGGCCAACAAAATAGGGACCTCTCGGGGGGACAGCCCCAATTCGACCGCAGAAAAAAAACTGAAAAAACTATGTGACAAAGGGATCGTACACCCGTCCCGCCTGAAAAAGCTCAGCGGCCTGGCGTAACACGGGCTAAACCGCCTCCGATTCAAAGGGGAGACGACCGACTTTCCTTACCGCAGGGCTAAGATCGAAAGAAAATAGAGCGGGCGATGCAGAGCGTTCTCATTCGTTCGGTTTCGACCGACTGGAAGAAAAATAGGCTCCCCCCACAGGCTACAAACGGAAACTGGGGTCCTAATCTCGTGAGGTCAGGGGGTGCGTAGGCGATTCGGGGGTAGGCGGTCCAGGAGGAAAGCTAGGCCTGCCGAGGACCGCACAAGGCCGGAATGGGACATTGTACAAAATGCCCCGGGTCGGGCCAAAAAAGAAATCTTGCTAAACGGCCGGAAAAGCTGAGGGGGGCAGCTCAGATCAGCGCAGACGACGATCATCAACAAAGTCGGTGGGGGAGAGGGCCGCTCCTTGAATAAAATCCTTTCAGAAAATGGGGTGTCAACACTCTAGACAACACAAAGGGGGGATGGCTGCGCACTGAGTCAGACCGAACTTTTAATCTAAACACCGAGCGAATAACCCACTGGAAACGCGACATGAGCTGTAAAAAGCGAGCGTGGCCTCCCCTGAAAGCAATGGACGCCGAAGAAGTCATGACTTCCAGAGTCCATAGAAGCTTCCAAAGGCAGGGAAAAATTGGCGCGGTGCAAGTCTCGACAGGGCTCGTAAAACGCAAAAGAGTAGGTCAAAGTTCCCCCCTAAGTAGTCCTTCTAAAGCATAGGGTGACCCATCTGCCTTTTGGAGTGATTACTTACCCATTCGCCGAAGGGAAAAAGACTAAAAAAACATTTGCTCGGCAAATTTGCTTCCTAGACGGGGCACCTACCTGGGGGGGGGGGAAAAGCCCGACCGCAGGAGGCACGTCAGGTCGATGACATATCCGATAGGGTACTGAGAGGGGGACTGCTTGGCCACAGGCGAGGGAGAGACAGGTCATCTTTAGACCAGGGGGAGCAAGATCGTAACATCAAGGGAAAGGGCGAATGGTGCTGGCTCAAAGGATCTTGTGACGCCCCTGGCTGAAGTAACACGAGAAGCGCCATCTCCAACTTAAGTCGCACAGAAAACCCCCGACCAATACGGGACCGGAGAGAGAGGTCGAGCTTCTCCGAAATGCGCCGGGACTTAAGGGGGCGAAAGGAAGGGCCGCCGGTTCCGTATGCAGGGGTTTGCTCGATCGAATGCAAATGCCGAGGGAAAAAAGATGGCGGCCCTTGGCGCCCGGAATTAGCCCCCCGGGCGCAAAGGGGGAATGATCGATCCTTTCTTACAAACGAAACCGGAGCATCCAGGGTCAGGGGGAAACGTGCCCCCGCGGGGGGGCTCAAGCTGATGCCGAAAGTGCCCCAAATCAAAGAAAAGAAGGTCGGCCAGGGCTAGGGGGAACGACGTTGAGTGAACAACGGCCCTTGAATTCTGGCCGGCCTCGGACCACGAAAAAAAAAAGGGCACCGACCAGCGAACTAAAAGATCACCGGGAAGGGAAGCCATCAGCGCTTTCCGCACTCCGAGGACTTGATACCCAGGCTATTCATCTCAGGAACGACCGGTGCAATCTTAGAAAGGAAGGAATAGGGAAGGTCGCGGTGTTGCTGGAGGGTTAGATCTCTAGTCGTGCCGGCAATCTCTTTCGAAATTGTCTAGCACTACATTGGAGCACTTCTACTGACAGTCTGCCTGTTCGATTGGGGAACGTCCCCCAATTCCAGGTGGGGGGGGAAGCCGGGTCATCTCTCAACTTCGATGACTTAAACCCTTTCGTCGGAGGTAAAGGGGACGAGATGGAGCGCAGACGGAATGACCGCTGCCGGTAGTGTGGGGCAGGGGAGGGGGCCGGGCGTGGGGGGGGACGCAGTTCGGTGGGGGGTTCGACTGTGAAAAGATGTCCTGGTCGCGAACGGAGGGACGTTTTAATAAGGAGGGGTTGTAGGTATACTTCAAAAAGAGAAAAAAAAAGTCTATCTCAGAAGGAAAATCTCAGGTTTCGCTAAGCACATCGTGAGGGAGGAGGTTGACAAAAAGACTTCGAAGATTGGGGAGGGCAAAAACTTACTATGTTCCACAAAGTGAGGAATATCGTGGACGATGGGACTTGCACGGAACACCGGGACGGCTGCATGTCGAGATCAAACATGATATGCAAGGGGGCAAACGAAAACGAAGGCAAAAAGGGGACTGACCGAGATGAGGGTCAAAGGGGTCAGACACCTATCAATGGGGAAAGAGAAGAGGGGCAGGGAGCGTGAAACAGATTAAAATGCGATCCTGTCATCGATACCTTTCTCGTGGAAGACATGGAAAAGGCCCTGCCACCCGAAAGAGGGGAGGAGGAAGTCCCTCTTACTCAGGGCAGATGTCGGGACTGAGAAAGTCGTCTAGAATAAGGGGGGGTCGGTTCCACACTCGATATCAGAGTCCGAAAAGCGTTGCAAGGACGAGCGCGCGGGAGAGTAATGGGAGGGACAATCTGGTGCGACTCCAAAGAAACCGTCGAAGGCGTCCAAGAAACCTCCCAGGGACTCCTGGGAAAAGACAGGCCAGTGAAGTATGGAGGGGAGACCTAAAAGTTTTCAGAAGTTAACTAAGTTAGGTGGGGTTCGAACACAGACTAAAAATGACGCTTGTTAAAGAGGAGGCCTCAATTCGATCGAGCTAGGTAAACTGATAGCGCAGTCGGATGAAGCGTTCTCTGTCGCTGTCGCCCATCGCCCTCCCCTCTACTTTGCCCCTCCAGCGATTCAGCCACGATCCTCATTTTAGAGAACAACCATACGACGTCCGATAAGATGAAAAAAGAGAAGGTGGGGGTCGATATCATGGGGCAAGAAACTCGATGGCCGAAAAAGGGGGGGGGAGGGAGGGCTGGTCGGGAAACAAAATGGGGCGAGGAACCTTCATCCTTAAAGGGGGAAAACTGGCGCAACCAAGAGCGGGAAAAAAGGGGGGGAAAAGGAAAGAGAGAGATGTTTTTGCACCAAAAGGACAAAAGGGGGCGTTTGCCAAGACAAATCAGAAAAAAGAAGCAAATCACGTTCGGGACCAAGGGACCAAGGCGATATGCTATCGAAAACGGCAGAAGAGCGGTCAGGGTGGGGGAGAATCGAACATCAAGAGTTAGACCCACCTCATTGCGGCAGACGGGCGTCGATACGTTGGACCGAGATCCGAAGTGGGGGGGGGCTAATTCGCCGTCACAACTTCCTGGTGGGGGAAGGACCCACCTAATGGGGGAAAGGCGGAAAAAAAGGGAGAGAAGCGCCATCGAGAAAGGCATAAGGGGGCGACAAGTGAAAGAACATTTTTTTTCCAGGAGGAAGGAACTGGGATAAAAAGGGAAGAAAGGGGGATTGCTCTCAACATTACTGTTACAGGAAAGCGAAAAAGGGACTCTACGAGTCCAGACAAAAGCGAGGATCCCTGATAGGTCTGATTAAAACACGTTTGGGCAATAGACGCGTGGACCTTACCGGAATAGGAAGCGGAGCGGGAAAAAACTCTGTACTTAATGGAACTTTCATTGAAGTTATGAGAAGGGGAGGAAATAAGGAAGGATGGCGATGCTGTTGCAATCTCCGTGGGTCTGCGAAAAGTATTTAACTAAAGTCGATAAACGCGGATAGCGTGCAACCGAAAAAAAAAGAAACTTATCGTGACCAGGGTAATACATACTGGAGAGGGAATCCAATTGGTTTAACAATAGGAACAGTTCTCCTAGGAGACGATTCGGTAAGCGACGCATTTTCATCACGGTATGGACGGCAACGAATGGAGATCCCAAACTAACTGGGAGGGAAATGGTCTTCACAAGGGGGAAAAAGGTTCTGTCGCTCAAGAGTTCGAAAACGTGGTCCTGTAAAAACAGGAACTTCCTACTGTACGCTGGAGAACCGAGGATTGAACTAACAGAGGAGACAGTGCTCCGGCGGTTTTTGCTCCTTAACAACTTCCAGGAAGGAGAGGTAAAACCAAAGGACATCACCATTAGGACCTGACATTCTGAAAACGGACGTCCAGATTAAGGGAAAGCGGGCAGCGTGGCATTAAAAAGGGAAAGGCTTTCTGCTCCATCTCGAAGAAATCGACCCAATTGGTCGGAAGAGAATCTCGGGATTAAACCGAGGAGGAGGGGAGGGGAACTGGGAGTTCAGGGAAAGGTTAAAGAACAAGGCGCGTATTTAAGCTACTCTCGAAAAAAAAGAAAAAGAAACCTTTCAGTCGTCGTCTCCGGGGGCCATCGGTTCCTGGATCAACCAGTGATATCGGGGGAGAAGAGGACAAGCCCAAAACAATGGATTCAAAATTCTATTACTCTGCCACAGGGGGGGAGTAGGGGGAGGATGCTCGCCGTCTGGTCTCAAAAGGAAGAGGGGATTACTCTATTGATGACGGGCCGTCATACGTTGGTCTGTCTGTGAGGTAAACCTGGCAAGGATCTGATAATGGCGGTCGCAGAAAGGAACTCAACTTTAGGGGGCGCGAAAAGGGCCTGAGGCACATGGTCGTCCGCGTTCTGAAAAAATGCACTTCAACCTCGTTGGCCCGAGGGAGAAAAGGAAGGGTTATAAACTGTGGGATGGTCTCCGCTTTGGCGACCCAGGGAGGAGAGTTAGGGGGAAAAGAACCTTCGGGAAAGGTTCTGAACGCGTCCGGAAGCCAATTAATCGGGGTTAAATCTTCAGGATATCACTGGAAAGACCTAGGGAAAAAAAACTCACAACCTGAGAAGAATTCATAGACGGGAGGTCAAAACTCTCTACTCGGAGCTGGCCAGAAAGAAACGGAGCATTTACGTGAATCAGATCAAAAGTACCTTGCGGATTTTAGGGGAAGCTAAGGGCTGTACGGGCAATCGACTAAGAGGGAAGGGGGAACCAAAAGCGGCACACATCCGACATCTAGGGAAAGAAAAACTACAAAGCATCCACCAGGCAGAAGGGGAAAGGTACCTCTGGAGCGAAGGAGGAAAAGGGCACTCTGTACATCTGCTACAAAAAAAAATGAAGGGCACGATCACCGCCCCGAGTGGAAAGAAAAGGACGAGCAAGGGCAAGAAACAGAGGGGACTCTTCCATAGGAGGTGAGGGGTAAACTGATAGGGAAATCTAGCCTGTCTCGATCAAAGGGAGAGACGGTAGGTCGGCTCTCTTCCATTGGAGTGGAAAAGTAAAGAGCGCTCCAAACTTACGTCAAGATCGAAGCCTATGGTTAGGTGTTTGGAGGGAGGGTGTTACATGCGGGAAGAGAGGGGGTTGCTAAAGTCTAAGGACGAGGGGGTTGCCATCGAAAGCACCCCCAGGCAAGGTGGGATTCTGGGGGAGAAGGAGGGGACTGCGTTCGGAATGGCCTTCGTCTGAGGAGAAAAGAAGGGAATCATTGGGAGGTCAAACGGAGAGGGAGGCAATCATCGCTGAGAGATACATAGGGGGATGGGGGGAAAGCGGGGGGACGCTTCCCGGGTGACTGAAAAATATCGCACTCATCTTCTCAAAACACAGGGAATAAATAGATGTCGTGGTCTCAATAAGAAAAGCAAGGAAAACCGTCCTCGACCAGACGGGGGAGTCTAATGCGCTTTCTTGCTGAGAAGCAGCCGGAACCGTCCAGCGGGAAGAAGAAAAAAGGGGTCCGTCAATAACGAAATAGAAGAGAGGGGCAAATGAAAAAAGTTTAGATTGGTATGCAAGGGAAATAGTTCGGCCCAAGCAAAAGAACACCAAAAAAAAAAAACAAACCCAAAAGAAAAGAAATTTCCTCTCTCAAGAATCTGCTCAGTTCGCCGAAGTCCAAACCCTCAAGTAGCTGAGTCTCGATCTTTCCCGACCGTTTTGGTAGTTTATTGTTAGTGTTAGAGGAGGACACGGAATCTAATCGAAGCCCCGTTGAGCGGTGGAACCCTTGTATTCCTATACCGGTATAGAAGGGGTAACCAGAAGAGGGGAGTCACAATCCCGAAAAAAATGGGATAAAATGTCTTTCCGATCCCTTAATAAAGCATCGGATATCTCGCACTAATGCAGAAAGCCTCAGGTTCCCAGCGGTGAAAGGGTCCCGAATTAAGGACCAGTTCGCCCGAAAGAATTCCAGGGCAAAAGTTGGGAATTCAAGGACCGGGGCTTTCCAAGTCGAGGGGGGGCAGGGGGAGTTCCCCTTTCGGCGAACGGAAGAGTTAGGGGGCCAGGCCTATCCCGTGAAAAAAAAAGAAAAGGCCCACACAACTCCATACCAGGGTAATCAGAGGAGATAAAAAAACCAAATAATTCTCGTTCGCTTGGCGGGGCCACCAGCCCGCGAAAAGAAGCCTTTCCATGCAAGGGGAAGAAGTCCCGGTAGGTTCGGAGCAAGAAAAGTCGGCGATGATCTCTGCAGCTTCAGGAGAAGCGGCCCTGGTCGGACGCCCGTGAGAAAGTGGGCTTCTCAATGGCGAGGGGAGAAGGAGCCTCCGGGTCGCGCCAATATAAAAAAAAATCGGTTCTTTGCATCACGTGAAAGAAAAAGAAAAGGAAGCAAAAACGTTGCCGGCATGGAGCGCCACGCGGAGGCAGGGGGGTGTTTCAAGGGGAGAGGAAACGGAAGGGTGCACGTCTTCCTTGATGAGGGATCCGTCCAAGGGGAAAAAGAGATTCCCGGCATCGAAAGGAAGGGAAAACGTCCACCTTGCCCCCGCATGACGAAGTTCCTCCCCGGTTCGGGATGAAGAGTAGAATAGCATGGCCTACAAAAGGACAGAGCTCTCCCTTGCAGGGAATTGAGGTACTGGGGGTGTCAGGCCGGCGGGCGCTATAGGGAATGTAAGACCTAAAAAAATGGCTTCTGCGACGAACATGGAAAAGATCTCGCGCTTTTCCATCGTCGATTGTGAAAGCCCGAGGGGTCGTGCAGACCAGAGCGGTGAATGAAAGACACGTCTATCCGGAACGTAGGACAGTGAGGAGAGATTTCAAAATAAAGGGGAAATAGGAGCCGCTTGAAGGGAGTCTGGTCAATTGAGAGGTCCTGGTGCGGCTGTCGGCCAGGAGCCAGGACAGGGAGTTCCGTGTCGAACTGACGTAGGATCGGGCAAGACCCGACGGGCGGGAGCAGGTCACTCCTATCGAATAAAAAACGAGGATTTTCTTAGAGGTCGGGGTTGCCAAAAAAAAAAGCAACCGATGGAGAAGAGAAATGGAAAAGTATGTGCCGACCCGGGTAAGGGAGGGGAAATTCGGGGAGCAGGGGAGCCGTCAAAGCCGGAGGCTAATTCCTTATAGAGCAAAGGGACGCCGGGGGACCAGCAATGCCACCCGTTCGAGAAGGAAATGTTCGAAACGCGGGGCGAACGGCAGGGGTAGAGTTGGTTCGCAGCAAATCGAAAAAAGGACTGTCCAGAAGCCCGCACTGGGCGACAGCTGGGGGAGAATGGAAAGGGGGAAATCGCTGTGGAGGAAAAAGAAGCATATGACTGACCTGAACGAGAGTGGTCCACGGCCCGCACGCGCAGAGGAGTGGGGGGAACTAAACTTACATTGGTCGGAGACGGAAAACGCCTGCGGTTAATATAAATTAATCTCCCTAGGTAGTGGCCGGGAAATCGTAGCGAGAAAGCTAGCGGGACAGTACCAGGATCCATCTTTCGAAAAGACAGGGAACTGCATGTGAGCGGAAGGGTCTCCTTTCATCATGAACGCTTATGGTCGGGATGGGAAAAAACCACCTTTCCCGAAGGGGACAATAGGGGCGATCCTGTATACTTCAGTTTGCAAAACTTTCTAAAAATAAGGTGGGGGGGTCAACGCAGAAACAAAAGGTACTCTACGAAAGGACATCCGCTGACAAAGAGGACAGAGTCCGCTTCTGCGTAGGGCAGAATGAAAAGGGAAAATTAAGCGGGGTGGGCAAAAACGGAATTTCGATAGTCAAAACATACCAGGAAAAAAAAGAGCAACTGTTTTGGCGACAGAGAGACAGAACCCCCCGGTCCGACCTTTAAGGCGGGTCGGGGCTCGACAAGCGGGGGGGGGGGCGATGCAAACTCCGTCAAAAAGCCCGTCGCGAAAAAAGCAACAAAAGCTCTCGAGAAATCAAAAAAAAGGAGGAGGGGGGAAAGATGGATGGTTTCGCAACCGGGGGAAGGACTTGGGCAAGGACGTTTGAATCGCCAAATCGTTCGAGAAAAAAAAACATCAATCACTGTCGGGAGAAAAAAAGGTGCGGCGCGTTCTATAGCAAAAATCACTCCGGCGAGCTTCTTGAGGGGCATCTCCAAGGTCCGAAGGGCGGGTTCTGCCAGCGGGAATTGCCTACTTATTATCAGAACGGTTAACGCGTACTAGGACGGTTGCGTGAAGAAAAGGAAAGGGGGACAGCGAAGTAAGGTCTCCCGTACCCCTAACAGTTGTGGTCTAACGGAGCAAAAAAAGGGGGGAAGGACGTCTCTCATCAGAAGGAGGGGGCCAAGACAATGAAAATGCCTCGAGCAAGGGAGGGAGGAGACCTCATACCTGGGACGGTGGATGGGGGCTCGCCGATTGAAAAAAATTGTAAAACGCCTCTAAAACGCGCTCGAAGCAACGACGATCGCTGGGAGGGCGTGATACTAGGAAAACAAGGGGGGTTATCGACGCCGCTTGAACGGAGGACCACGAAAATCCGCTGCTGGAAAAATAGGACCTTCGCTTCACTATCGGTCTGGCAAGGGAACTGAGAACCATCTGGCGGGGGGGGGTCAGCCACAAAGACAAATTTTCAAGAGAGTCTGATAAGGAAACCTTATCTCTTAAGGGAGCGCAGTCCGCGTGAGGGCAAACCGTCGCCCCCTGAGGGGGGACCGCGTTCGCAGGCATCAAGGGGTGTAAGATGATTCTCCTCAGCATATCGCCGCTTCGTGTGACTAGAGGGCAGGGCAAAGCTGGCCAAGTGACGGAAAGCTCCACTTAGTCCAGAGACCGCTTGGGGAAAACATGTTCGGCCACTCAGAAGTTGGGGGTCTCGCTAGGCTCTGGGGGGGGGATGCACCGGCAGAAAGGGTCTGTCGCGACGGGAATCTTCCGAAAGGGATTAGCTAAGACGCCGTCTTGTGGTGACTCTCGGGGAACTGGCAGGGCTAACTGGAAGAAAATGGTGGAGGATCAAAAAACCACATTACACCAAACTCGACTTACGTATGCGTCCGACGAATTCTACCGACTGCGACAAAAAAGCTCATGCAGATTCTTGTAAGCACTGGAAAAAGGTCTGGAGAAAAGCTTGTCCTAATGGAAGGAACAACGGACGGCTAGGGTCTCGAAATCGGCAAAACTCCACATCTCACAACTCAAGATTAGAGGTGGGTCGGACGCCATAGAACCAGGCAACGAGGGCTGTGAGGGGGCGTCGCACACGTATGCAAAAAGGGAAAGGGAAAAGAGGCTTTTTTACTCGACAGTCGTATCCTGGGGGAAAGGACCTTCAAGGTACTGTCACAGAGGCCTCAGAACCAGAATTACAAGCAGGACTTATCACACTCTAAGGAGCCTAAAAAAAAAGAAAACATTGGGGTTCAAACCTCAGAATACGTGGACAGACTGTCAAAACGAGGAAAACCAAATTCTAGCAATGAAAAAGAACCATGACATCTGGCATTCCCGTAACCAAAAGTCGCGTTTATCCGGGAATACCGGTGCTAAGGGGGGAAGGACCGGAGGAATCTTGTCGCAGCAGGGAGTAAAGTAAAGCAAAGAAACTGCAAAGGTCTAGTCGAGGAAGCCAAGTGTTGAAAGGATTGTCTCAAGAAAAGCTGCGAAAAAGAAAGTCCAGATGCAACGAAATCAAGCTGACGAAAGGAGAACACGGGGAGAGTGCCGGGGCGCGGCCAGTACCGGTCCTGAGGTCGCACGCGCGACAACTGGGACCGCCCACGGTATCGCGAAAGATTGCGCGGCGAAGAAAAGACTTCAAATCGACTGGCGGTGGCACGCGGGGGAGAGGTTGCGGGGTGTGCTCGATTACACTCAGACGCCCCGAAGGGGACCTAGGGGCTTTTGTGGCGCATTCTGTACGACCTGCATAACCACGGTAAAAAAGCGAAGGGCTGGAAGAGAGAAAATTTTATTAAGGCCGGAGAAAATTGCTCAAAAAAATGAGGCGAGTCATCTCTGCGGGAGCGGGTCTAAAAATACGTCAATAAGAGTCCATAATGTGTGGCAGGCAAGTGAAAACTGCGCACGTTGCGTGGCACCCAGCTTGCATAGCGCCAAAATCTAAGACGTGAATTCCATTTGGGCGGGGGGGCGACTACTTCAAGGGAGACCATGAGAAAGGTTCAGTACCACTAAAGATGGAAAGGGTGCGGTAATGACTGGTGCGGGTCTGGGGGTGTTTGCGCGGGTCCCACTCTCCTGTGCCGCACGTGCAAGCTGGCTCCGCCCGAAAGGAGGAGTGCGCCATGTTCTGGTTTTCAAACAGAATCAAGAAAGCTGAGGGTGCTCGAACGTACCAGAGTAAGACTAAGGGGGGTCGTTCTGCCTCCTGCCGTCCTGGGATCAGAAAATCGGTGGGGTGCGGTGGAGTGTGCAGTCTCTAGGCAACCAATTCTGAGGGGAGAAGGACAATGACGTTACTAGTCAGCCTCTACGAGACCTCCGGCGGGCCGACAGGCCACCCAAAGGATAAGCAGGGATGGATCGGGGGTCCCACACAGGTCAAAAAAAAACAGGGGAAAAGGCGCCAAGCGTGTTCAACGACGACACGTCGGCGAACACGGGTGGGGGGGCGCCAAAAATGAGGGTCAAACCGTCATGTTAAAGGGGGAATTCTTTCGCGGGGGGGAGGGGCGTACCCGTCGTCTCCGCATGTCATTAGAATGTTCTGTGTGGATCAAACCGTGTACAGAACAGCGAAAGGGGAAGGAGTTGCCAACTGACCCTTCATGGCACGAAAAGTGGAAACGGAGGATGGTGAAGGGTGGACCAATTCCCTCGTGGAAACAATCTCAGTGGGCCGGAAGCGGGGGGGGAACCGCCAGTCACATCAATCCTTTCGCACAAATGGGGTACAGAAACAAAGGACAGAAAGCCAATAGAAACGCCGGAGGTACAGACTAAAAGGCAGACACCTTTGCCGAAACTTAGATAGAAAAGCAACTGCCAGTGCGATGCTGCGTCACGACTCGGCAAATAAAGCGCCCAATAAAGGACTGTGCTGAATCACACACGTTCCACGACCCCCATTGCGCACGCACAGGGGGGCAGGATAGAAACACTAGACCAGTCCCGATGCAAGGACATTAAAGGAGATCAAAAGGGAAGTGTCTGGGGCTTAACGCCAGAGACGAAAGAAAGGGTCACTCAGGGAGTCAGATACCACCGACCATACGCAGAAGACCGGGGATAAAACGCCAAATTGTGGCAAGGATTACAGAGCAAATACATCACTGGGGAAGGGGGGAGGCTGGGGATTATCCCACATCACCTATGTCTGGCTCCAAAAAAAACCAGCAGAATGGCAGGGGTACAAAACCGGACCTAAGAACCTGTTCGGTGACAACGTGAGAGTGTGGGGACTGTCGGCCTTGGGAGAGGGATGGAACCCGCTACGAATGGGTCGAAAAGGTTTCGGAATCTTCTCCCTTGTTACCCCAGCGCCGTCACTCCTCCGCAAGGGGCGGCTAGAAGCTCCGCCTTTTGATTAGCAACGAATGCACCCTGACGGCACGGAGTTGAGGGCCGAGCCCGCCCGTACTGATCCGAGAGGGAATACAGGAAACTACAAAGAAAGACTTCGCTTTGCCACGCCACGCGAATGTCGCAAAGTAGAATGGGTCCGAAGACGGACCTTGCAACGGCAGGGAAGTGTGCAAAGATTTGGAGTAACTAGGAAGGTCCTCAGAAACAAACTGAGCAGGGGACACAAGACTCGATGGAAAATGCTGGGCAAATGCCATTTGATCCGGGGCTAACAGTGGTAACTAAGGAAAAAGCAGAGATCAAAACAATTGGTTAAATGGGAGAAACCGAAAGGTTACAAAAAGGGCAAGGGAATAACGGGCGCTGCGGCGTGAACCCGACAAGAAAAGAATCCCGAGTAACGCATATTCTCTCTGAGCAGCGCACTCCCTGTCAGGCATCAAATACAGGATCACGGGCGGAAGAGGAATGCCTGAACCGACAGGGTGAAACAGTGGAGAATCCTGATGGGAGCTCCCTGCCAATACTGCTACGGCCAGTCCCGGGGAGGGAAGAGGGTAAACTCCACGGAATGTCACTCACTGCAGGAAGACGTAGGACGATACACCCACATCTATTCAGATAGTCATGAGAAAAAGGACGTGACAATCGAAGTTTTGGCGACGGACGGTGATGGGTGTGGACGGGGACCAGGCAGTAATATGTTGGCTAGACGAACAGGATGGGAACAAAAGCAGAAAAGCAAAAGGGGGGAAGACATGGCGCCACTGAGCGACTTGAGAATGTACCCGACAGGGACCCAAAAACCGGCATGGGGCTCGAAAGTCGGGTATGGCAAATTGACTGAGGAAAGGGGCAGAAACGGCGAGTGGAACAAAAGTGGGCGACAGAAAGGAGCCGTCCATCAGTCGTTCTAAGGCTGTAACGGAAAGGTCGCCCGAAAATGGGGAAAGGGGAAATCCGCGGTTGGGTCAAGAAGAAGTGGGGACCCAAAAATCTACACCCTTGGGGGTTGCATTGGCTGGCGCCTGATAAAGCCCTATCATGGCATAACGGTGCCCCTGATATTTAGAGAAAACCAAGGGACCTTTCAGCAGGGAAGGGCCCGCGCAACTGAATGTACACCAAGGACCAAAACCATGTCCCTATATCGAATCTCCCGAAATCGCGGGCGGCAGGGGGCAGGCCACAACAGCAAAGCGCCGAGCTGCCGCAGGCGGCCCATAGGCACGCCGGCGGAAGGGGGGTTTGCGGCGTCGCGGAGGGAAGGGAATGCTCTCTGGTTGAATGAGCATGTTCGGCTTACGACCGGCAGCGGAAGGAGCATGTAAGGGGCGGGGGGGAAGGGAGCGATAAGGGGCCACACGCGATAAATCCAGAACCACGAGGCATCCGGGTGCGGGGACGGAAACCCGAAACGGGACAAGAATCTGTCGCCCGTCCAGGAATCAAGGGAACAAGATTCGAATGAAAATGGGGGGCTCCATTGTCGCGCGTTCTCTTGAGTGACAGATGACCGGCGTGAAAGGAAAGGAACCCCACGATAAGGGTTACAAAGCTGGAGGGGGGCGAGAACCAAACCCAAGCTTCACCTGGCAGCGAAAAAAAAGCGCTTTCCGGACACGAGTCGGGGGGAACATAAGCCGAGGCACGAGGGCAGTCTGTCCGAACCCGGGCTACAAACGGCGCATGCCCTTGATGCGATTGAAGTGTCCGTCGGTGCTTGGGCAGCCGTGTGAAAGAAAATAGCGGGATCATCTAGACCAAAGTGTGCCTGCAAAGCAGGGCCTAAGGGCGACCTACGCCGGACATAGGGTCGAAAGCGGCTATCGTCTTAGCCAAATTCGATATGTCGTGAAAAGACCGAAAAAAAAACATGCAGTCTGCAAACAGGCCGGAAGAAAGCTCGCCGCCATTTCTATAGACGGACCAAATGCTCCTTCGTTCACGTTCCCCATAGGAGAAAGCTGAACGCTTCAGAAAAGTAAGGCGTGCCGGGCCCGACTCGTCACGAAGGTTCAGTAGAAAAGAACTGTAACCGCCATTTAGTAAGCCTTCTTGTCGCCCGTGAGGAAGATTAAAGACCACCCCGACGGCGCGTCGCGCCAAAGGGGGGAAAGAAAAGGGATCTAGCCAGCTTCACCCGGTGAATAAGTAGCGTCAGAAGGATGTCGAGGCGAAACTTGGGGGGGGCCAGCGGTCGGCACACTGGGTTAATCGGGGATCGCCGGATGGCGAGAGTGCGGGGCCTGTGAGCGGCCTTGAAGTTTAAGAGGAAAAAGGGGCGGATACGCGGAGACTTTCCAACCCTTGTGATGAAATGATGTCACCGCGGGAAATGTCGCGAAAGATAGGCGCAGTTTTTCAAAGCAGACGTTCGACGCGACCCCTTTCAAGATCAGGGTTCCAGGAGACGGATGAAAAGGGAAAAGAATATGAGAAAGGTAACTCATGATGTACCTCCAATCAAGAAGGGGATTCAATGGACCGGGAAGAAGCAAACTAAAGCGGAAACGAATTCGCGGGGGTACAGTAAACAAGGGTCGGTGGTCGGGGATTCAAACGAGCGTTGGCCACAAGAGGGGGGTCACTTCTTCGATCGTGAGGGTACCGCAGGGAAGACGAGAGCCCAGCAGAACGGGTCAGAAAAGGTCGCGGGGGGGGGGGGTAGGACGTTCAAGCCTGCCCAAGGGCAAAAATAAAGAGAAGTGGAGTGTTACAGGAAAAAACGGCCAAGTACGCTGAGCCGGGGTAGGCGGGTAATAAGCGAAAAAATACAATGAACAATCTGCTCCAAACAACGACTTTTTTAAACGGGGAGAAAAACGTGGGGCTACAAATACGCTGACAGAACTTCTTCAGAAAGGCGATGGTCATAGGACAGAAGTCTCCAAAGCGGCAAAAAGAATCGACACAGGATAAGAAGCATTAAGGTGTAGGCCAATACCCGGGGGTGATAGTCACAAAAACACTCAAAAAAGCCTATCATTCCAGGGGTGTTGTAGAACCGCATATACAGGCCAAGCCAGAGACCTGAAGTGTAGCTATTCTACGGTGAAACAAAAAAGTTGGTTTCAAACGCCTATACATCCTTCCGGAATCAGTTTGTGCCACCATACCCCAGCTCGCTAAAAAAAAAAAAGGGAGAAAAAGAGAAGGGGGAGGGGTTGCTGCGAACCGGACGGGAACTGACGGGTATGCAGAAAATTTCGAGACCGATTAGCATAAAAGGTCAAGACCGCGGGGGCTATGCGAGTAGATGCCAAAAAATCACTCTGTAAAGGCGGAGAGAGAAAGGATCTTGTTGGAATCAACAGAAGAATTGCCCGTGGTTCAACGCGCCTTGAGGCCAATGGAAAAGTACTCGATACTTCAAAGTCCAGGATAAAGGGCATTCGCAGCACGGGCAGAAGACACGTCGAGGATAAGGGTTCTCCGGGGCGAGTTTAGTTGTCAACTGCAAACTGGAACAAAAAGGAGCCCGGCGTCGCCGAGCAGACGAACTTTTCCGGTGCACAAACCGGCCTCGGTAGCGCCAATGGTGGAAAGACGTGGGACCGAAGACTGATTCTGAAGATCAAACAGGAAGAGTGCACGCTCGGCGGAGGGCTAACGATGTTCCACGAACTAGAGGAGAGGGGAATGGATATGGGAACGGGGACCGGCGTTCGAGACCCAGGAAGACCATGGGAAGCGGAACCAGCCGGAACAGAGTGAAAAGGGACGGGGGAAAGTGGAAAAAGGGAGCCGGGCCAGTGGAGTGAGGGGGGAGCACCGCCACATCTAATAACCGGGAAAAGCTCTGACTCCGAAACAGGAATCGCCATTGATCGAACTGAATCACGCAGCTTGGCTGGAACCTGAGGGAAAAATTATCTTAGACCGGTCGACAATTGTCAAGGAACCAGGAAAGAGTTGCGGGGCGGCCGGGGAGAGAATCAAGGACATCTGACTCGCTACAGACCAACGTGAGAAAAACTAAAAAGTTTAAAACTGGCAAATCTCCTCATTGCATAGAAAAGAGTCCAAAAGGGAAACCGAAACCGTCAGAAGTCCTCAAATCAGGTGTGCTCCGCATCCTGCTACTCGCGGTAACCAAACCTCTTCACTAAGACATTTAGTAAACCTCGTGTGACGTCGGAGAAAAGAGAACGAAAAAGAAAGGGGGTTTGAAGATCGGACGGAAAAAATCAAACAGGTAAGCAGGCGCCGAAAAAAAAAAAAAAGCCGGACTATGTACATTGCAAGCCTGCCGAACGAAAAAAGTAACTATGAAAAGGGAAGATTCCTAAGCCCGAGGGGGCGTCTAATATTAGTCGGGCTAGAAAGCCCATGAATAGGGAGAGATTAAACCACGCCAAGAAGGGCGCGGTAGCTAAAAAAGGGGGGGCTGAATACAAGACCAAAATCGAGAATGCAATAAAGAAAACGACTCACTCTTGAGGAATCTCCAAGGGGAAAACTATGCGAAGGTGGCAAAATGGAAACACATTACGAGATAAACAACGCGGGCACCGACAAGAGCCATGCACAAGCTACCTCAAAGATGCATAAAGTCTATACCTGAGAACAGGTGGGGGGGGCATTATCTCAGGCCGAAGCGGGATCAGAAGACGCGTGCACGCGAGGAGGCCGAGCAAAGGGGGGGGAGGGCTGCGTCTCTGGTGATGTCGAGATCTTAGTCAAGGCGGCATAAGCGAACGAACGCACGAAAAAAAGGGAAGGGGCCTACAACTGGCCGACTCAAGGCGCTTAGGAGGTTAAGCTCCCTTTCCATCAAAAGGGTCCTCACCCGTGTTGTGGCATTTGTCAAAGACCCGGGAGTACCTGGGGGGGAGGAGGAAGACTCTTTGGGGGGCGCGAAAAGGATCGAATCTCGTAAACAAGTTAGCAGCCATTTCTACGGAAAAGTCCCTAAGTGGGGAGGGACGTCGAGCCTTAAATCCCTGGCAGAAGAGCGAGTACCGCCGAAGAAACATACTATCGACCGTCAAGCCGACCGTCTGGGAAACGGCGGAAGCTAGAAAAGATTGGCCGTCCCGAGAACGTCTCATTGGAAGGGGGAGGCCTCGGAAGGACACCTTTCTGGAAGGAATCGGGGGGGGAAAAAAGACAAATGGCCGGGCATAGCGCTGGTCTAAGGGATAGAGAAGAGTTGCGTCAAGACCAAAGTACAAATCACCAGTAAATCACATCGTCAGGAAATGGGAGCACTGATCGGGCTAACCTGGCGGGCGCATACCAGTTCACTCTAAAACCGGGACGTCGTCCATTGTCTTCGCGCAAACACACGACGAAACGCGGGAAAAATCTAAAAAAAAAAAAAAGGGAATAACCGGGACTGGACCAGGAACAAGGGCTGTTCTGGTCAGGTTGTCAAACATCGGGGAAAAGTAGAACACCTAACTGGAAAAGGAAACCCCAGGTTAGCCGCGCAAGGACACGGGTCGCAAGCGCTTAAGCAGCAGGCTCCAATCCCTCCAAGCTCATGCTGAACCAACGGTCACGAAGTTCATGACTCATGCCATAAAGGGTTGGCCGGTACTGACGTCGTACATCAAAGTGGCGTAGATGAGGACCTGTCGGCAGCAGAACACCCTCCGCCTTACAAAGCTGCACTGGAACGTTAGGGGGAAGGGGAATTCAAGTCGTTCTAGTCACCTGGGGACGCATAAATTATGGAGAAAAGCTCATCGAACGATAAAAGCGAGTAAAAGTCAATCACCAAGGGGTCTGGTCGAAACGTGGGACAATTCCCTACATAAGGAAAATCTCATTTCAGATCTAGAGAACAACACTAATCAAAAACACACGGGATTAAAGAAAGGAAGGGTATTGGGCCGCAATAGATTAAAGGTACCGGCCTATGGATAAAGTCGCCGGTCCGTCTCCCTGGTGATCTCCTACTGCGCTTGGAAAAGCTCCGACGGCGTGCAACGAATTTCATTCAGAAAAAAGGGAACGCGACGAAGGGACCCTGGCAAGAAGGCCACGGAGCCGCGGCTTGCGGAATTTTAGCGCAACCTTCGTAGAAGGCCGTCGCCAGGATAGAAAGACTGGAACAATCCGACAGGGCCAGACTCCAAAAGGAAGTTGCGAACTGAGACTTGTCCGGAGAGTGGAGAGATTTGTCTTGGGAACACCTGTTAGAAAATCACCTCCTGAGACATTTGGTGATCACATCCTGCCTCACCTTCGGGATGAAACCGACCCCTTATTCGGTCGACCAGACCGAAGTCACAAGAGGAAAAAATTCGGAGGAATAAAAAAAAATGGAGCAAGTACATTGGAAGCAAGGAGCTATCGGGTACAATCCAACACCATAAAGTGAATCTAGGGGTCCCCACCTGTCTTCTCTGTAGACACCAGAGTGCAATTTCTCCGCTCGGGGGGAAATGGGACGGGTCAGGGCTGGGCCACATCTCAAAGGGTCTAAACTGGTGTCATATGGGAAAAGACATGAAGGGTGGGAATGAAGGGGACGCAAGCTCCGCCTAAAGGAATACGGACTACCATACAAAAAAGGACAGGATAAGCTCTAAATCGACCGGGTGCCGCGGCACAAGCGTCTCGATGCACCGGATGACGGAGAGTTCACCGCTTAGCGTAGGAATCGTGGGCTAAGTCTCGTCGATGCCCATCCAGCTGAGGAGAAGGAAAAAAGCAGGGGGCTGCTGCCGCAAAGGCCTGGACCATAAAAATGGCGGCGCAGGGAGAGGTTCGGAGGGAGACTCGAGGGGTGTCGAAAAAAAAGTCGAGACTATCCAGAACCAAGGTAGGGGCCGGATTGTGAAGGCGCACCCCGGGGGCCGAAAATAGGGGACGGGTTCAAAAGGGAAGAAAAAAAGCCACGACGACAGCGCTTGCGGTCGGCCGGGGAATCCGAAAATGTATAGGGCAAAAACCGGCAGCAAACAAGTCGAACCGTTCCCAGGCCGGGGAGAAGGCACACCAGGCGGACCCGGGCCAATGTCGAGGGCCGCGTGAACGACCAGCGTCGGAGGCGGTGGGCCAGCGATCCCGCAGCACCCAGGGGGGCTCAGTAGGGAACCTTTCCGTCAGCGGAAGTGGGGGGAGTGTACGGGGAGAAAAGAGGGATGGAATGGTTGAAAGGTTAAGGAAAAGCAGCCTAACATATTCGCGAAAAGAGGGAACTCAGCGGGGGAAATTGAACAGGAGAAGGTGAGGATTGAGGAACAGAACTAAGTGCGATGGACCAGCCGCCGGGCGTTGTAATGAATCGGTTCTCACCTGTGGCCACGAAAGGCGTGCGCGAGAGGGCTGGGAGTTCATTATAATAATGCATAGCTAACCCGGTCGTCCAGAATTCTGAATTGATCACTGTTGACATGGACGAAGCGGGGATCGGGAAATTCTGGTCCTAAACTATCCGGGCCTTGTCTCGAGGAGTCGTCGATCTCTCCACCCCAACCGGACGGCGAAATAGCCGGGAGAACAGCAACGTTCAAAAGAGAGCCATATGAGGGGGCGACCTGGACATAGGAGTTAACTCCATCGGGCCGCAGTCCCATCAGCTAACCGTGGCCGATGGTTGGCACGAACGCAGTGGTCAACTGCGGTAAGGGGTCAGGGGGAGAGGTAGGGCCAGCAGCCCTTTAGAGGAGGTACATGTCCTGATCCGCACAGGGGGGGCACAAGTATCTCGAGAAAACCGGCTGAAGCACTATCGGGCGACCAAGGGGCTACCTATTGGGAGGGTTAAAAACGCGACCGGTACTCCCAGAAGGGGACCCCCTGTGGGGGCCATTACCACTCGTCACGCCAGGCACGGGCTCATACCGGGGTGACCATCGCCTCGTCAAGATCATAACATCTCTTTGGTGGGAAAACTAGACAGAGGTAACCGGAGCCCCCAAAACGGGATTGATACGCGTGTCGAAACTCTGCCAGCGCAAAGAGGCGGTAAGGAAAGGAAGAGCGTGTACGAGGCTAACATACGGCTCCCCGCACATAGGGGACCAGCGCCTGGGAAGGTGAGATATCGGGGCTCTACTAATTTTCACGGGTAACCACAAATGCCTCCCATTGACCCACCGTCATGGACGGCTGGTGAATGAAGGGAAGACCTGGGATCTTAAGGGGCGGTCGCGTCTCAGTGACGGGGGTGAATAACGACTTCCAGGGGGCCAGATTCCAAAAAACACAAACCAGGTGGTAAACTAAACTGTTAAGGACGACGGCTGGGTGAACGGGAGTAGGCTAGCAAAATACGACGAGAAACCGTCAACGGGTCTATATCATGATTTCCATAGAAGCGGGCCCGAAAAAGAGGCCTTGTATATCTGAAACCAGAAACCCGAGCTAGAATAGTTAATTTGTGCATTCAAGGTCACGTCTAAAAAGAAAGAAAAGAATGCAAGAAACGTTATTCTTCGGGATGAGACAATCAGAGGTTGGCGTTGTTAGCCAGAATTAAATTACCACCTGCTAAAAAGGGTTGGGAGCAACATCTAAGACAAAAAAGACAAAGTCAGTAAAAGAAGATATTTGTGAGGGAAGTACGGTAATTACTGGACGTCGGAACTCAGAAAATTAATACCATACCAGCAGCAAGGTCAGGGTAAAACCAGAGACTATTGCCTGAAAGGGAGTATGCTAAACTCCAACCGTCTCGCGGATTTGAAATATTCATATTCTCCGACAAAGTGTCAAAGCGCATTTTGACCCACCGAAGTCATTGCCTGTTCAGTCCTGTATGGATCGGGGATACTCTGACAGCTCTTCGAATGAGCTGGGGACCTCTTTGCGAAAGTTCGGGCGCATTCCCGAACGCTTTCTGCTTAAAGGATTGTACCGCGGCCCACATAATTGGGGGGGGTTACTAAACAACCTGGATCGCAATCTCTAAGAGGAGGGTGCACTGGTTGTGGAAAAAGGAAAAGGGTAGAGAACGCCCCTTGGCAATTCAGGAAAAAGGTTCACAAATCCCGACCCTTACTTTAAGTGACTGTCTGTCACAGCGTGGACATCAGTGAAAGAAACGAAAATCGACTCGCCCTGGTCGAAACATGGGACAAGTAGAAAAGACCGAGAAATTGGGTAAAACAGACTGGAGAAATATGCTCTGGGTCTTCTGGTCATAGAAACCGAAATGGCCCGTTTACCGACATCTGACAAGAAGCGCTCGGGCATAAGGGCTGGCAAGGGCCATTTCCATCTGCGTAAGGGCAGCCAAAAAAAGCAAACCATGCGCTGGCAGTACACGAAGCGACATGACGGCAGAGGGACAAGACCGAGCTAGGCAATCACTAAGGAAAAATGATAGGGAGACACAGGGGTCCAGACTCATCACTACAAGGGTCAGAGATCGACGTCGCACTCGCCAAGGGAGGACTTGGGGAAGAAAAAAAACATTCTATCCTCTCGAGACAATTTTAACCTATGGGCCAGTGCCGCTCACACATTGACGAGCCAAAACCGATACATAACGAAACCTCTTGTCGGAAAAGCGCAATTCTCGCGGAATCGCGCTGTGACTATCAAGGGCAAACCTGCTACATTTCGCGTCGGAATGCCATCTAGGCACCGGTGACCCTTTTCCGAGAGCCCATTGTCGGTGGTCTTGACGGGATGTACGCCTTTCAACCTTCAAATACCCTACAACATCATCCTCGCCCAAGGGGAAAACCCCAGCAGCGTCGGGGAAGGGCTTCGAGGGGATTCAATAAACCGCTCCTCCCTACTAATAAGACGGTAACACTAAATGTCCCTTCCGAATGTTCTATCCCTGGCAAAGGTGTTCCTAACTCTCCGGGCCGTCAAGGCGCCGAAGAATATGGTAGGAGGATACGTCTCGATATACCAGAACACAAAATAGGAGTTTTCGAAATGAATGCGAAGGAAATCAGGTTCAACTACAGCCTCTGACTATTCTCGACACAGGAGAAGAGTCGCCCTGTCTAACGTTCGGCGAGCGTTGAACGACGGGTCTTGACCGGGCAAACCAGTCCCTCTAGAGCGACACGACCAAAAGACAAGTAGAGCAAAACTGCGATGTGACCGGGAAATGGTCGGAATTAAAACCCTTGTGGCGGAGGCCTAGACGTTAGAAAACGTCGCGCGACAAGAAGCGATCTCGAAACGCTACAATTGCGGAAGGTGGAATCGCTTTGGGAAATCGAAATAAGGGGGGGCAAGTATAATGGCATGGAGGGATGGGCCGAAGAAAGTAGCCGTGAAAACAACACTGGTTACTGTGACCTAACACCTACCGGAGAGGTCTTGAAAGCAAGTGCAAAAAATCACGGTCCGTAACGGGGATGGTGGGACAAGTTAAAACTCGGAAAGACTGATGGAAACCTGAAAATGAAGTCTAAACTGGTTGGCATTCTGCAGCAGCTGCGGGTGGCGCGTAAAAAAACGCGAAAGCCTGGCAAACTGTAGAGACCTACGCACCAAACGTCATGCTGACTTCTCTCCTTGTTCCCTCCCAAGTGCCAAGAGTCTCAAGGGGCCCACAAAGCTGTCCTAGTAGCACTACACAGGAAGTCACACTGAAGATCCGAAAAAAAGACTAAGCAGAAAGATACTTCACCGTGCGGCACTATATAAGCCCGAAAGAGGTGTAAGGCCATTCCTGACAAAGGAAAGGGAGAGAGAGCTATCTTAGTATCAAGACAACTTTCTGAGGCTGGTTGGGCCCACTGGTCAGGGCAGGCGGACGCTTCGATCACCTCAACCTGGGGGTCAACGGGAGCCAGTGGAAAAAGGAAAAAACAAAAGGATACCCGTTGCGCGGGGAGAAACAGCAACAAGTAACCAGGAAACGGCAACCAAGATCTCTGAACAAGGGGAAAGAGGTCAGAAGAGGACAAGGACGCAGACGCGTTCAGCTTTACAAGTGAGAGCAAAAGCCTTGCTTCCAAGGGCCGGCTCGATCAAGATGCATCGCTATACGGCAAGACAAAGGCTTTGAAACAGCGGTCGGATTTCGAAAGGGGCTTATAATACGTGCTCGGCATCGGGCGCCCGAGCCAATTTGGGAGGACAGCTGAGCCCCTGGGGCCCTTTTAAAAAATAAGAAAAACCAAGGCGACGTCACTGAACTCGCGGACAGAAAAGATAGGGGGAGGAGGGTTTGCCTGGTGGGTTGACGGCAAATCAGGATAGCTCACAACAGAAGTGCCATCGAACCTAACCTTCATTTGAAGAAAGGTCATTCCGCTGCCCTTTGGTCTGGAATGACACCTTAGTCGGTGGGCAAACTTGAATGAGAGGGAGGGAAGGTCAGAAACCATCCAGCACATGTCGCGCTAAAAGGCTTAAGATGTCGATACTACGGAAGTGACCCCTGCCGGGTGGAAAAAAGTTAGATATCTCTCCACCAACGGGAGGAGAAAAAGGGAAGCCAGAGGAAAGGGGACAATTAGATTCAGACAGCCGGGAAGCAGAACCCCCGTCGTAGACCCGAAAAGGGTGCTGAGGGGACATGCGCTTGACCCGAGAAAGTGCACAGAAAGAATTATCAGAAAAGGGACGCACGAACGTAGAGCGGCAAGAAAAAAGCCATAGGAACAGGAGGGAAACTACCGGATGGTTAATGAAACTTGCAAAACAGGCATACAGGGCCGTCACTCCGAAGGTCCCCTCCCTAAAGAAAAAAGGGGCCAAACCCTCAAATCGTATAGACGGGAGCAGGAATATACCTGGGGGTTTGAGTTCAGTGATTGATTGGCAAATAGGAAAAAAAAAAGGGAAGCTAGCCCAGGGGTCTCCCTGGTAACCGGCTAGGTAGCTAAAGGAGAGGCTAAGGAAAGACGCATGGAGAGGTCTCTTTCAACTGTGAGAGAGATATGGGCAGGGGGGAACGGTGGCTCGCGCCATTGGGCAAGCGTCGGGAAAGGGAAAGGGACAGAGGGGGAAGAAAGAAAGGGGTCCCGACGAGGGACAGGGCAGAGAACATTACGGACGGTAGAAGTGGTTGGCTTGTCAGAAAAGAGCAGTGATGAAGTGGGCTTCGCCCATGAAGGGAAAAGGGAGGCGAAACGCAGACTGAAATTCCCAAGTGCCAGCAGAACCCAGACCAATAATCCCAGGAAAAACATACGAGAAAGAGCTTAAAAAATCCGGGGGCGGCCGCGCTCACCAGCCAAAAGTAGGCCGCGCATGCCATATGCAGAAGATTTCCGGTGGGGGGGAGGAAGCTCAAGGGCGAAGTCGGCTCGATGCTCGGTAAATCTTTGGAAAGAGAAGGCAAAATGACTGGTCGCGTTACCCAAACATAAACACACCACCGGAGGAGGGGAGAGATTTTAAGAATGATATCTCGGGGTCGAAAAGCAATAAGACACCCCCACCACAAGGGGGAGGAATCGATAGGTGAGATCTGAAAAACCTCGGATGGCAAGAAATCCTTTGAGCTAGCCTCCGCCGTACAAGGAGCAGTGGTCGTGCAGGTAGATTCCACGTACCGTGGATGGCCCGGAGAAGGGATCGAAGCCTCAGGCCCTACAAGATCTGACCGTCGACAACACAAGGGAAGAAATCACCGGCCGGCCTCGGGGATCAGCCCGCGGAACTAGTCTTGGGAAAAAGTCGAAAAAAGTCGAGACGAAGAAAGCCCAAACCGTTCGCAGCTTTCAAACGGAGGAAAAGGCCGAGGAAGGTCGCGGTACGCCGTGGGTCTGAAGAAGATCGATACTGGAGAAGTAATCCTCGACATTGAAGAAATAGATAAGAGAGAAGGAGCGAGAAAAAAGTGTGGGCAAATCGGAGAATTGTGGAAAAACTGGAAAAAAGGACCTTCAGGCGATGACAGTCGAGGAGGTCGGTCAGAGAGTAACAAGAGAGACCGAAAAAAATGGTGATTCGGCTTGGCTTCAGAAGGAGTCGACAGAGCCAACTAGAACATTAGAAGAGGTCTACATTCTTGCCAGTGGAGGAGGACTCACTTTCGAAGAGGGGAGAGAAGCTGGGGGTTTCAGAGACTTTCGGGGGGGGAAAGGACTAAAAGCTATCGTCCCAAAAGATAGGGACGTCCCGAAGTCGGGGGTTCAGGGGGGGGGGGGGAAAGGGTTCAGGGAATATCATTTTCCTCGCAAGCGGGAAGGGGGGGGGGGGGGGAAATAATGGCGACGTAACAAGTTGGACAATTTTCCGCCAGGAAGCACGGCAGGTAGAGGATCGAGACTTGAGGACAGACTAAATTGGCTAGTATATGCCTGCAGGTAAAAAAAAAAGGTAAAAAACCAGTTGGGGGGAGGACGACAGTGATTGAAAAAAAACCTTGTCGTCGCTATTCCGGTGATGGTACGAAAGGTAGAAACCCTAGCTTTGCTCGTCTATCACAACTTTGGATCTGGAGAGCCGCACGGTCAGGAGGAAAGGGGGGTCGAACGGCGATGGCCTTCTCATCTAGGAAACTGCCCCGACATGGAAAGGAAATGCCAAAAAAGGGAGAAAGCGGCCTTCCAGGCGCAACTTCCAGATGTCTGAAGGCAAAAGGGGGAGACTAGAGACCGGAACCAATACCATCTTCAGGCGTTGTGCCCGGGAATCGTAGCGCGTCCCAAACCCCACCGGATCATTGCACCCGCCAATCTGGCCAGCGGGAGAAACAATTTCAAGGTGGGGGTCGTCGGGCGAAAGAACATGGCGCGGAGAGGAGTCCATGGATGGGCCTCAAAAATGGCCGGAGCGAGTGAAGACGGATCCAGTAACCAAAAACCTGGAAGGAAAACCGTTATGGGGCACCAAAAAACCTTAAAGAACGCTAACTGCAAAGCAAAAGGGGGGGAATTAAAGATCGATTGAAGGGCGGGCTGCGCTAGACGGGAACAGTAAGGCCGGAGGTGTGCGAAACACAAGGCGGCTGTCGATAGTCAAAAAGACAGAGATCCTAGAGAGGGGGGCTCAGTATCGAAAGCGCCAATAAAAGAAAAGGGGGAAAAATAGTGACTTCGCTGGGTCGGTCTACAACGCTATGGCAAAAGAAAAGACGGAACGGAAAGGAATGTACCAGCAGGTTGGCAAAGAAAATCTCATCAAACAAAAGGAGTATGAACGAGCAGAGGTTCAGGAGACCTTCGACGGAAGGATTACGTGTCATTAAGGCAGGCACAAAATCGCTGTAGGCATCAGAAAAGAGGGGAAAAGAGAAGTGCTGGCGCCTTTGTCGGATGAAAATCGGCCAAAATCACCTCTGGCGGGAGAGCGGGGGTGGGGGAAGGGGCTGTTCGAAAAACGAAGCAGGGGGCATGGATAGGGACGAGAGGAACATGACCATACTTTATACTGCAAAAAAGGGGTAAAAAACTTGAAGTATCGACAGGTAGGCAGAACCACTAAGGGTTGCGTCGATGCGAAACTGGGTATCCAAAGACGGAAAGACTAAGGCAACTTGCCGTGACGCTTCCCAGGGCCCGGAATCAGCGGAAAAGGGGAGGGGAACCGCTACCAGAAAGGACGTGTCTGCGGGAGGGCGCAGGAAAAGAAGGGGGGGGGGACGGCACTCTAAACTCGAATACTAGGGGGGTCCCGAAAAAAGGGCGAGGAGATCACTAGGAAACCGAAACGTAATCTGCGACTGCCAATAAGAAAAGACTGCGCGTGACGCTGGACTCGAGGACAAAGAGAAGGCCATTTAACTTTCCCCTACTAGCTGGTGGGGTTCATCCACCAAGGGCGTAACGCCGCTGTTAAAAACCAGATCGCATTGTAAAAAAGGGCTAAAAAAACGCTGCTAGCGGAAAACGAAAGGAGCTGTGCGAAAAATTCGGCGTTCTAAAAAAAAAATCGTGAAAAACATTGGTCATGCTTGCGAAGGAAGAACGCCTGGCGCGGGACGCTCCTGACAAAAGGCAGCACGTCAGGTAGCGGAGGCAAATTAAACATTGAACGATCCCCCTACAAGGGAGGTGGGGACAACCAACTGTGTCGGAAATAAAAATTTTCGCGCGAAAGACAGTAGGAAAGTGAGTGGAACCAGAGAAGGAGAAACGAAAATTAAAGACACGAAACAGGTCGATTGCTTCGACGATCAGGAGCGGGGTTGACGGACGGACTTCAAAACCGAAAGCCCTTCGAGAAACCAAGCAAAAGGAACAGTAACGACCATGCGAAATACATGAACGACCGGAATCGAGAAGGGGGAAGATGTACACTCAAAAGCCGTCACTAGACCGCCAGCGAGGCCGATTCCGGGCGAATATACCGAACATCGGCGATGGGGAAAGGGGGAAGACTGAATGGGTTAGATCGGCAAGCGTAAACTAAAGGTCACCAAAGACATTCATCTATCCGAAAAGGACAGGTCGGCGCAACTGTTAGTGCCATAGCTGTTAAAAGGGCAAAAGGGAGGATATCGCGGACCGAACAAGCCCTACCTGCGACCAAAGCTTACCGCAAGGGCGAGAAAGGGCTAAAATTGGCTTCGGTAGTCTATTCGATGAAACGAAACAAAATCGACTCTGGGAGGAACGATGGGCCCGAGTTTACAGGTTTCATTTAGGTCGACCGACCTCTGGAGGGGGAGAGGGGTCCTTTCGGCTTCCGCTGCATCCGGGGGGAAAGAAAAGGAAAGGGTGGAAAAACATCGCACCTTTAAAATCAATGCGGTCTTAAGGATCTGGCGAAAAAGGGAAAAGACATTAATTTTGGCAAAAGCGGGGAAATAGCAGTGTTCACCATCCATGGGAGGAAAGGGTTGGAAGGACTGGTTGGAGCAAAGCGGATTGAGGAACACGAGATCCAGTTAATCACATTCAACGCGAGGCCACCGAGAACGCATCCTGATTGCCAGCTGGAGAATCAGGCGACAGCGAAAAGAATGGAAAGAACTACCCGGCTAGGGCTGGGGTCCACCCATGCGGCCGCTGACGACGTACGCTGGTCGCCGCAAGAAGGGGGAAGGAGCATTGGGAAGCTCGACTGGAGATATACTGTCCGGTCAGGTCGGGTGGCCGGACCGCGGACAAGGAACACAAAAGGGTCACGGTGCAAGACAGAAAGGCCCGTCAGCCACAATCAGACTAAACACTTGGGCTCAAGGCCAGAAAAAAAGCGGCAATCAACATCGGACTGAAGGAAAGAATGTTCGTTGCTCCGTCCATTCAAACCGGAAAGAGGGGGAAACTTGCTAGCATTGGCCACTTTCTTCTGCACCCCCCCAATTGCCCTATAGGGGACGCGTCGGTGAAAGACAGTACCGTTTTCCTCCACTTCTGGAAAAGGGAAGATCCGGGCTGGGGGAGAAGCGGCCTTCAAAGAAACGACCGGGCCAATGTGCGTCTGCGAGGTTGGAGTCGCAAGCTGGGAAACCCCGAAGCAACCAAAACCGTTCGAAAAAAGAAAAGTAGGTCCCTCAGGCACTAGCTCATTTTTGGCAGAGAAGGTGGAGGGGAAAGAGGGGTAGGTGGGCTACGCCGGGGGGACATAAGGGCAAGAAAAAGGGCTACAAAATCCATTCTTCCAGGCATCAGAAGGGAGGCCGGCCCTGAGCAAATACGGAATAAAAAAGGGAAAGTGCACGCCGCAGATCCGCAAGCCCGTCTCGAAAGCGGAAATTGGAGTTTCGACAACTGAGGGGAGAAAAAAACACGGGGGGAAAAGATCATTATCAACCG